>OGQM01002367.1_pt1 | contig 11334 bp, 8 predicted proteins | sample 1553191 | NCBI WGS metagenome assembly OGQM01 (sample SAMEA2579954, study PRJEB22360) | human gut metagenome | biome: human gut; feature: human-associated habitat; material: faeces | place: Denmark | collected 2008/2010 | reverse complement strand
AAGCCTATAAACCGCATGCTGGAGATGAGCTAGAGACTGTTCATAATTAAAAATTAAAAAGTAAAAATTAAAAGGCTGGGAAGAATGAAGGGATAATAAAAGACGGAAAACTTTAGCCGGCTATTTCATGCAAGCCGCAGAGCCGTTAGTTTCCTGACATTCCGTTCTTTCCCGCCTTTTAATTTTTGCTCCTTAATTTTTTAATTTTTACTTTTTAATTTTTAATTCCAAAAAGATCCGTGCGTATATTATTAATTGGTGAGGCGAGCTATGCCCATGCTACGCTGAGAGACGGTCTGGCTGAGCTTGGACACGACGTGGTGCTGATGTCTGACGGCAACGCTCCGCGCGACTGTCCGCGCGACATCGACCTCAGGCGCGACCCGCGGTGGGGAAAGCTTGGCGGACTGAAGGTGCTGCTCACGCTCCTGCGCAACATAAGGCGGCTGTGCGGCAACGATGTGGTGCAGATACACAACTATCAGTTTGTGCCGCTGAAGATGAGCTGGAACAAGATGCTCATCAGTTTCCTGAAGCGCCACAACCGCTGTCTTATAAAAGGATGCTACGGCGACGATCCGCAGGTGCTCGAGCGCCAGCTGAAGGGCGTGCCCGAATATTCGGACATGTACTGGAACGGCTGCGTGCGCAACCAGGAGCAGAACAAGGCCCGACTGGCAGAGCAGCGCCTGCCCGAGTGTGTGTCGTGTTTCAACAAGGCAGCCGGCAGCTCAGACGCCTTCGTGGCATGCCTGTATGAGTATTATCTTGCCTACGACGTCGATTCTTTTCGCTCAAGGCTGCATTATGTGCCGCTGCCCATGCATGTGCCCCATGACGCACGCGTGAAGGGCACAGACGGCAAAATAAAGGTGCTGGTGGGCGTGCAGAGCAGGCGCGAGTATCTGAAAGGTGCGCGCAAGATAGCCGAGATGATAGAAGAGGTTGACCGCAGGCATCCCGGACGGCTCAGCGTGATGTATGTAGAGGATGTGCCCTACGACCGTTATTGCGTGATGCTTGACGAGGCCGACGTGCAGGTGGACCAGTTCTACAGCTACACGCCGTCGATGAACTCGCTGGCGGCAATGGCGCGCGGAACGGTGGTGATAGGCGGCGGCGAGGAAGAGTTTTATGAGTTTATAGGCGAGAAGAAACTGAGGCCTATAATAAACGTAAGTCCCGAGAAGAGCTTCAACGACAATGTGGCTACGCTCGAGCAGGCGCTCCTGACGCCCGGCAACGTGGCACTGCTGTCAAAGCAGAGCGTGGAGTTTGTAAGAAAGTATCACGACTACCGCAAAGTGGCGGCAGAATATGTTGAAGTGTATAAGAAATATTCTGTGCGCCGTGATTAGTTTGTGTTGAAATAAGAAACATATATTTAAGCCCCAATCTGTCATCAGACGGCACATGGCTTTATATAAATACTGATAGCCGATTTGGGGTAAACAAAAAATAGCACCGCCTGAGGTGCTATTTTCTTTATGTATTATTTATCCGTATGTGTAAATGTCATGCTGCATAAGCACAGCCATTAAAGTATGCCCGAGGCTATAGTCGCGGTAAGGCGATATGACATTATATATAGTCATATCTCGTCTTGTAAGCTGTTGCCCTGCTTGTTTCATCAGAAGATATACTGCGAGTGATGCTCATCGGCTCAGGTCGTCAAGCAGCCTGTACCACTCCTCCATCACCCTGTCGCGCGAGAAGCGCATCGTCCGCCTTGCAGCCTCTTCGCCATAGCTGCGGCGCTTGTCTTCAGACGCCATCATGTCTATTGCTGCCTTGGCAAAGCCCTGCATGTCGTCCTGCGGCACTATTGTGCCCGTTATGCCGTCGGCAACAATCTCGCGTGCGCCATATTTAAAGTCGAACGTTACGGCACGCATGCCTGTGCCTCGGCAAGCACGAGCGAGAAGCCCTCAAACCTCGACGTGGCCAGCATGAGGCTGTATCTGGGGTATGTCTGCATCATGTCTTCGGTGCGTCCGCACAGTCTTATCTTGCCGCTCAGCCCAAGTTGGTCTATCTGTTGCTGCAGACTTTCGCGCAGCGAGCCTTCGCCGTAGATGTCGAGCTGCCAGTCAGGATGTGCTTTGTCTATCTCCTTCCAGCATCTTATAAGGATGTCGAAGCCTTTTGGATGCTCAAGTCTGCCTGCCGCCAGCGCCCTTTTTGCGCCGTAGTCTTCGGCTGTGTGGCGTGGAGTGTTGATAAAGTTGGGTATAACTCTCTTATTGCGTGCCCGTGCATACTGCCGTGCGTCCTGTTCGGTTATGCACACCACGGTGTCGGCCATAAGCTCCATGGGCGCGAACAAGCTGTGGTAAGGCGTAAACTGCCGTGCCGAGTGCGACTCATACACTCTCTTTGCGTTGCCGCGGTAGAGCGGCAGGAGCAGCGCTCCCATGGGCAGCGTGAAGAATATTACGTCGGGGCGAAGCTCAGACATCAGTCTGTTGAAGCGCACGGCAGCCGACGTAAGCACCCTGAGGCGCGACATGGTCTTGGCAAGCAGGCTGCAGTCAGTGGCGGCAAAGGGCACGCCCAGACTTACGAACGACACGCCGTTGAGCGGATATGACGGCGGACGGCTGTCGCTGAATATCGACACAATGGTTACGTCGTGCCCTTTCACGGCCGTAAAGGTGTTGGCCTTTTCGGATATCATGCGCTCTGCCCCGCCCTTTATGGCGAAGTCTTCTATCAGATAAACAATCTTCATGGTCTTAGTGTTTTGAATATCCTGCACGCTGTCTTCAGTCCTAACGTGTTGAGCATTAGCGATTTTATCATGCCGCTCATGCCTCCGTGTATATCGGCTGCAACCTTCTGGCTGTGCAGCATCAGTCTGCCCGTGGCGCGGTAGGCATACAGCTGCGCCGTGAACATGTCCATGTAGAGCTTGTGCCATTTCTTCTCTCTCGTGTCAATGCCGAGCATCTTCACCACTTCGAGCTGTGCCTCGAGCATGGTTACGAGTCCGCCGCAGGCAGCCTTGGCTGTCAGTCCGTCGCCGTTCCAGTGGTAGAGATACATGCCTTCGCCGGTGGTTGCCATCACAGGATGCCGGCTAATGATCTTGCCGAGGACGATGCCGTCTTCAAACATCCTTCTGTCTTCAGGAAACCTTACGCCGTCGAACATCTGCCTGCGGAACACCTTGTTCCACATCCAGCAGTGGCCGAAGCCGTGGTCGGAGAGCCATCCGATGGCGTCGGCATACACCCTGCTGCCCGGGTTCATTACGTGCATGTCCTTGCGTCCGGGCCGTTCCGTAGCCGGATATTCCAGTATGTCGTATTCAGGATGCTGCTCCATTATGGCCATTATCCTGCCGAGCGTGCCCGGTGTGAGCTCGTCGTCGCTGTCGGCAAAGGTTACATACTCTCCTCTGATGCGGTCGAGCGCACAGTTGCGTGCCGCCGAAGGGCCTCCGTTGGCCTTATGTATGACGGTAAGGCGGCTGTCGCCTTGCGCTATCTTGTCGGCCGTCAGACCGCTGCCGTCGGTAGAGCCGTCGTCAACGAGCAGCACCTCGAAGTCTTCATACGTCTGCGACAGTATGCTGTCCAGGCATCTGCCGAGCGTCTTTTCGGCGTTGTAAACGGGAACGATGATACTGAGTTTCATACTTGCAAATTTAAAAAAATAAATAGCATTATTTGCAAATTATGCTGTTTATTGTGTTTTTTAAGGTGCGTATATAGTACGCGCTTGGCGACGCGGTCTAAAAACTGCGCCTTTTATTTTGTTTTGCCGCCGGCTTTCATTATATTTGCATAATATACGCTGGCCTGCAATTGCGTAACGCCGGCGGCAGCACCTTAAATATTCATATCTGTGCAAAACAAAATGATAAACGAATTGTCAATACTTATACCCGTCTATAACGACAGTGCCGTGGCGCTTGTCAGCGTGCTCCATTCGCAGGCTGAAGCCATAGACGGCCTTGAATATGAGATTCTCGCAATAGACGACGGAAGCACTAACGAGGCCGTGATAGCCGAAAACAGGGCGATAGACGGCCTTTCTCACTGCCGCTACGTTATTGACCGCCACCACGACTGCCGTGCAGCCATGCGCAACAATATGACGTCTAAGGGCAAATATGAGTGGCATCTGATGGTCGACGCGCGCCTCAGTCTGGTCTACGACGACTTTCTGCTGCGCTATCTACGCAGCGGAGCGCAGCGCGGCGAGGCAGTGTGCGGGGGCGTGTGTGTTGACGGAGGGGCAGATTCGGCAAGACTATATAAGGAGAACCTGCGCTTCAGATATGAGAAATTTGAGGAGAAAAACCATTCGGTTGAGGTGAGAAACAGGCTGCCATACAATTCGTTCCGCACGACAAACTTTTTTTATCACCGCTCCGTTCTTGAGCGTGTGCCTTACGACGAAAGGATAAAGGGCTACGGATATGAGGACGTAATGCTTGGCCGTGCGTTCCGCAACAGCGGCATCGTGGTAAGGCATATAGACAATCCTGTGGCATATACGTGCTTTGAAGGCAACGCGGCTTATCTGAAGAAGATAGAGGAAGCCATGCTCACTCTGCATCAGTTTGCAGGCGAACTAAAAGACTATTCGCCGCTGCTCGGCATGGTGGGCAGGCTGAGGTCGATGCACATGCTGTGGCTTGTCAGGCTGTTTCACAGGCTGTTCAGCGGCGCCGAACTGCGCAATCTGCGTGGCAATAAGCCGTCGTTGACCGTATTCAAGCTCTACAAGCTGGGCTTCTTTGCCTGCATCTGACATGCTCCGAAGGCTGCCATGAGCGTGATGCAGAACGGCAGCGAGGCGTCGAGATAGGTTATGTCGTATGCCGAATTGAATATGTCGGTCCAGTTGCCGTACACATACATATTATGTCCGTATGCCAGCACGGGCACGAAGATAAGCATTATAGCCGAGAATAGCATAAGCATCTTGTTGTTTCCCTTCCATTTTAAAGCCATTATCACTGCAGCAGCGAGCAGCAGAAGCGAGTCGGCCGGGCGTCCCTGTCTCGACTGAAGCGAGAACGGATTGTTCTCGGCATAGAACAGTTCGTGCCAATATGAAAATATTATATATTTTAGTTCACTATGGCAATCTTGCACACGGTGCCCTTGTCGCCTGATGATGTGGCAGTCTGAACCATATACACGCCCGATGCCACACGCTTGCCGTTGAGGTCGCAGCCGTCCCATGTGTACGATCCGCCCGTGCTTCTTCCCTTGTTTACCAGCGCTCCGTTGGATGTAACAATCTTTATGTCGGCGTCGTAGGTAAGGCCTGTGATGGTTATCAGACCCGTGTAGTCGGGTCTTACGGGGTTAGGATATGCGTATACGTTGTCCTTGGTCATCTCGTCTGTCGGCTCTGTTGCGTCGCTCTGATAAGAGCATAAGCCCTTGTCTGTGGCGAAATACACGCGGCCCGTGTTGCCGTCGATGGCTATGTCCTGCACAAGGTTTGACGGCAGCGGCGAGTTGTCCGTGGTGAAGTGGCTTATCTGCGTGTTGTTGTCGTCGCTGATGAGGAACACTCCGTTAGAGTTGGTGCCTATCCATTTGCGGTTGCCGCCGTCGATGGCTATGGCGCGCACGTCGATGCCCGATAGCAGATAGTCGGCATAGTTGGGGCTATTACAACTTATCAGAGTCGACATACTTGGTGCCGTCGTTGCGCGGCACTTTGTGCTGCGTGAAGTAAGTGGAGCCGTTCTGTATGGCGCTTGCCGAGAGATAAACAGGTCCGGCGTTGGTGCCTACCCATACGTTTCCTTCCCTGTCTTCAACCGGACTGAATATGTAGTTTGCGCCGAGGCTTGTTCCGTCTTGGTTTATTATGCTCGGTCCGTATTTTGTCAGCACGTCGTTGGCATAGTCGTATGAGTAAAGTATGGTGTTGTTGTAATAGTTGTTGACAAACCACATCTTGCCGTTGGTATTGCTGATAAAGGCTTTTTCAATGTCGTAGCTGTTAAATTCTGACAGTTCTGTATGCGGATAAGTAGTCCATTTATTTTCGTCTTTAGATATATATTTAATACTATTTCCTGCATAAGAATTAAAAACCCACAGATTACCGGCAGCATCATATTTAACTGAACTTACAATTGTGTAATCTTTTGACACCGGATTTACAGCTGATTTTAAGTCGCTGTTGTCATAATTGTAGTGCTTCACGAACTTGCCGTCCTGAAACTCATACATGCCGCTCTTGGCACCCACCATGACGTGTCCGCTTATTGTTGGGTCGAAGTCGAGGCACAGCACGTCAACGTAGCTGTGGCCTATCTTGTCTGTTGTAACCTTTTCAAACTCCGACCAGCTGTCGCCGTTCCACACGTGAACTTCGCCCGGTCGGTTGCCGTCGGTCTCCTGCGACCACAGGCCGCCCACGCCGTAGAGGCTTCCGTTGTTGATGTATATGCGGTAGAAGTTGTTTGATGCGGGTCCGTCGGGTGCAACGCCTTCGGTTACATACACGGGCACGTTGTCGCTGTTTATCTTATATCCTGTTAGCTTTCCGTCTTCGGTCTTGGTCCACCATGTGCCGTCGGTCTGGTCGTACACCTTTGTGCGGTCTATGTTCTGCGCCACATAGTCGCCCGTGCGGCTCCAGTTGCCTTTGTCGAGCAGGTTGTCCTGCATGTTGCCGCGGTAGATGCCCTGCGTGCTCGATGCAGCATAGATGTAGTTGCCCTCGATGTAGCAGTAGTCAACCTGAAATCCGAGCTGATACGAGTCGGCAATGCTTCCGTTGCTGACGTTCATCTTCACTATGCCGAAGGCTGTCGACAGATAGGCATATTGGTTATATATATAAATGTTGTTTATTGTCTTGTCGTAGGTAGCTTCCTTCATGTAGAGGTCGGGCACGTTGATCACGCTGCCGTTTCTTGAAAGCAGGTCGATGTTAGAGTTTGTGTAGGTAACGATAAGTCTGCCGGCCGATTTTGACCATGCTATGTGCGATATCTCGATGTCCGACAGCATATTTGTCTTGTCGTAGGTGGCAACAAGTCCGTCTGCGGGGTTATACGAAAACAGACTGTTGGATGCCAGCACGTACACCTCCTTGCCCGTGGGCTCTATTTCTGTTATGTTGCCGTAGCTTGGATAGAGGGTCCAGCCGTCTGTGCTGCCGCCGCTTATTGCATTGGCCGGCACTGATAATAGCAGAAAAAGGCACGGCAGACAGCATGACATGATATGTCTGAGGATATGGGTGTTTATTTTTCGCATAATTGTTTTGTTTACAGTTTGTGGCTTGTTGCTCAATGATATAACGCCGGCAGGTAAGATTTGTTTTATAAAATGCCAAAATTCTTCGTTCAGCGGCATTGCCGTTGCGCCGCCAGAGCGCTTTGCGCAGCGCTTTCCGGCGGCGGTGATGATAATATAAAGGCAGGCGGCTATCTGTTGCCGCTTGCCTGTTTAAGATATTCTACAAGTTTCTGCACGGCCCTGGCGCGGTGAGATATCTTGTTCTTTATCTCGTGGCCCAGTTCGGCAAATGTCTTGTCGTAGCCTTCGGGGCGGAATATTGGGTCGTAGCCGAAGCCCTCTCCTCCCCTCTTCTCGCGTATTATGTCGCCTTCTGCCACGCCTTCAAACAGCTTCACGCCGTCGTCGCCGCTGCCCGTTATCAGGGCTATCACCGTGCGGAAGCGCGCTTTGCGGTTGTCGTTGTCGCCGAGCTTCTGCATCAGTTTTGCCATGTTTGCCTCGCTGTCGTGACCTTCGCCGCCGGCATATCGTGCCGAGTAGACTCCCGGCTCTCCGCCCAGCGCGTCCACCTCGAGTCCGGTGTCGTCGGCAAAGCAGCTCATGCCGTATTTGTCAAACACGTAGCGGGCTTTCTGCAGGGCGTTTCCCTCCAGCGTGTCTGCCGTCTCGGGTATGTCCTCGTGGCAGTTGATGTCGGCCAGCGACATCACTTCTATCTTGTCGCCGAGCATGTCTCTTATCTCGGCCAGCTTGTTCTTGTTGTTTGTTGCGAAAACTATTTTCATCTTTTCTTTATTGTTTCTCTGTGCGCCCGTGGCAGCGGCCTTTTGCCGTCATTTGCCGTTTAGCGTATTGTCTTTCATCTTCTTGGGCACTTTCACCTTTATCTGGTCGAAGCCCTCGCCGTATACGCCTATCACGGAGCTCTGGCTCACAAAGGCGTTGGGGTCGATTACCTTTATCAGTCGGAATATCGTCACGCTCTCGTTCTTCTTTGCCAGCAGACAGAGCACCTTGGTCTCCTTGCCCGTATACCATCCGTGACCGTCGAGTATGGTTATCGTGTGGTCGGTGGTGGTGGCTATGGCGTTGGCTATCTCCTGATATTTCTTTGAGAATATCATGAACTGCACCGACTGGCGCTGCCAGTTCATCACGTAGTCGAGCATGGTGCACTCGATGAACATGGTGCAGAAGCCGAACACCACCTTCTGGCAGCGTAACTGCACGGGACCGAACGTGTCGATAAACAGACAGCTGCCTATGATGCACACGTCGATTAGCAGGATTACGCGGCCGAGCGATATGTTGCGGTACTTGTTGACCGAGGCCGCTATGATGTCGGTGCCGCCCGTAGAGCCGTTGTTGAGGAACACTATGGCAAGGGCCGTGCCGGTCATCATACATCCGATGACGAGCGACATGAAGTCGTTGCCGTCGCCCAGCAGCTTGTAGAACGTGCCGTCGGGCTGTATGACAACTCTCTGGGCCACGTCGAGCAGGAACGTCAGCATGAACGTGGCGTAGATGGTCTTCATCAGGAAGCGCCAGCCCAGTATCTTCAGCGCGGCCACGATGAGCACGGCGTTGATTATGAAGAATGTGTACTGAACGGGGAACTTCGTGGCGTAGAACACCACGGCGCCGATTCCCGCTATACCTCCCGTAACTATCTCGTAAGGCAAGAGGAACACCGTGAAGGCGAACGTGTAGAGCATCAGCCCGAGGGTGATGTTGAAGTAGTCTTTGGCTTCACGAATTAATATTTGCTTCTGCATGGCTTGTGATTTTTTAAGGTGAAAGTGTGTTTCTTTTTAATTCTGTTGACATAACGGTTTTATCATGAGCGCGTCGGCTCCTGTGAGTGAGTCAGGCCGGCTCAGGGGCCGGGCTCTGCTGTGTTGCCCGGCCTTTGCCGCCTGTGTGTGTCCTGTTATTTTGCTGTTTGCCTTAGTGATATGGGCGTGGCTGTTATTTAACAACCACGTTGACCATTCTCTTCGGCACGATGATAACCTTTACTATCTGCTTGCCGTCGATGTATTTTGCCGTTCTCTGGTCGGCCATCACAGCCTGCTCTATGGCTGCGTTGTCGGCGTCGGCTGCAAACTGCATCTCGAAGCGGCGCTTGCCGTTGAAGGCTATACCCATCTGAACGGTGCTCTCAACGAGGTATTTCTCGTTGTATTCGGGCCAGCATGCGTCGAATATGCTGCCGCTGTTGCCCAGTGCGTGCCACAGCTCTTCGGCTATGTGCGGAGCAAACGGAGCTATCAGGCCTACCACGTCGGTCAGCAATGCCTGGTTGTGGCATTTGAGCTGATGCAGCTCGTTGACGCAAATCATGAAGGCAGATATGCTGGTGTTGTAGCTGAACTGCTCGATGTCCTGCGTAACCTTCTTGATGAGCTTGTGGACAGACTTATACTGCTCCGGCGTAGGCTCGCTCTGGTCGGGCAGGAATTCGCCCGTGCGCTGATCGTAGAACAGTGCCCAGAACTTCTTCAGGAAGCGGTGGCAGCCGTCTATTCCGTTGGTGTCCCAAGGCTTGCTCTGCTCTACCGGACCGAGGAACATCTCATAGAGACGCAGCGTGTCGGCTCCGTATTTGTCTACAATCATGTCGGGGTTGACAACGTTGAACATCGACTTAGACATCTTCTCTATAGCCCATCCGCACACATACTTGCCGTCTTCGAGTATGAATTCGGCGTCGTTGTATTCGGGGCGCCATGCCTTGAATGCCTCTGTGTCGAGCACGTCGCCGTGAACGATGTTTACGTCAACGTGTATAGGCGTTACGTCATACTGGTCTTTCAGTCCGAGACTAACGAAGAGCGGCTTCTTAGAGTGGTCGTCGCTGTTTACTCGGTAAACGAAGTTAGAGCGTCCCTGAATCATACCCTGGTTGACGAGCTTCTTGTAAGGCTCCTCCTGGCACGACACACCAAGGTCGAACAGGAACTTGTTCCAGAAGCGTGAGTATATCAGGTGGCCCGTGGCGTGCTCTGTTCCGCCCACATACAGGTCAACGTTCTGCCAGTAGTGGTCGGCCTCTTCGCCCACGAGGGCGTTGTCGTTGTGCGGATCCATGTAGCGCAGATAGTAGGCTGATGAGCCTGCAAAGCCCGGCATGGTGTTGAGCTCGAGCGGGAATATGGTCTTGTTGTCAATCAGACTCTTGTCCACAACCTCGTTCTTCTCTGTGTCCCAAGCCCATTTCTTAGCGTGTCCGAGCGGCGGCTCGCCTGTCTCTGTAGGCTTATACTGGTCTATCTCGGGCAGCTCGAGCGGCAGCTTGTCTTCTGAAATCATGTAAGGCATGCCGTCCTTATAGTAAACCGGGAACGGCTCGCCCCAGTAGCGCTGGCGCGAGAAGATGGCGTCGCGCAGGCGGTAGTTCACCTTCACGCGGCCCATATTGTGAGAAGTTACAAACTCCTTGGTCTTCTTTATTGCCTCCTTTACGCTCAGGCCGTTGAGCGAGAATCCGTCGAGAGTCTCCACTCCGCTCTTAGGCGAGTTGCACACGGTGCCCTCTTTGGCGTCGAAGCTCTCCTCGCTCACGTCGCATCCCTCTATGAGCGGACGTATCTCCAGTCCGAAATGCTTGGCAAAGGCATAGTCGCGCGAGTCGTGCGCAGGCACAGCCATGATGGCTCCTGTGCCGTATCCTGCCAGCACATAGTCAGAAATCCATATAGGAATGTTCTCGCCCGTGAACGGATTGATGGCGTAAGAGCCTGAGAACACGCCCGTAACAGAGCGGTCGCTGATGCGCTCGCGCTCGGTGCGCTTCTTTGTGCGCTCTATATATGCGTCCACCTCGGCTTTCTGCTCAGGTGTGGTAAGTTTCTCTACGAGTTCGCTTTCAGGTGCCAGCACCATGAATGTTACGCCGAATATTGTGTCGGCACGTGTGGTGAAGATGGTGAAAGCCCCCTCAACTCCCCCCGTGGGGGAGCTTTGGTTAGCTTTAAATGTTATTTTTTCCTTTATTTTATTTATTACATCTTCGGTGTTGCCCAAGACTTCTTCGTTTGTAAACCTTAGTACGGTGAAACCTATTTCGTTCAGGAATTTTGTCCTTAACAGGTCTGCTTCTTTT
>OGQM01002357.1_pt1 | contig 11385 bp, 4 predicted proteins | sample 1553191 | NCBI WGS metagenome assembly OGQM01 (sample SAMEA2579954, study PRJEB22360) | human gut metagenome | biome: human gut; feature: human-associated habitat; material: faeces | place: Denmark | collected 2008/2010 | reverse complement strand
TCGGCTGACGCAGAAGTCGGCGCCGAAATCATCGACACGAACGACAGGCCGATCAAAGTACTGGAATATATGAAAATCACCGGCGGCGAAACCTGGCATGATCTGCCGTATACGGGCGGTGAGCAAATCAAGCTTCCGAGCGGCAAGTACTATTTGCATGCCGATATGGAAATGGGCAGCGGGGGGTATCTGATCGCCGGCAATGAAGACGTTACCGTCGATTTGAACGATAAGGTCTTGTATACCGATTATGATTATCCGGAAACGATAGGCCCGGCCCACTGGCATACAAGCAACCTCCCGTCCATTTTTGCAGTACGGGATAGTGCAAAATTATCCATTTGAGACAACGCTTCGCAAAAAACAGAACACTATTTCAAATATATAAGTAATGATTATAAACAGATATGGATGCCGACCGATCAGGCAAATGCCGAAAATACGGTAATCGGCGGAACGATTTCTTCGAGAAAGACTAACGGGATCGGAACCGGTATCGATTGCCGCGGCAGTTCCGTCGTAACGGTCAGCAATATTACATTTGCCGGGTTTAATAGTGCCAGCGGTTGTATGCAGGATAGTCTTATGCCGCAGCTCAGTGCTACGGGAGCCGTATATGTGGGCGGTGATGGAAAATGCACGTTGGAAAATGTAGACATCCGCGGAATACACTCCCTATTAGGCGAGGACTTTCCCAACCAAATTAGGAGCGGTCTTGCTATCCATGCGGCAGAAAACGGTTACATACTTGTAAAAGGCGGATTCGTCAACCAAGTGGATTTTATATATGGCTTTAATAGTAGTCATAAATACGGGTACGGCGGTGCGATCTGTGCCGAAGATCAAAGCGTGATAGAAATCGACGGACTGCGTTTCGGAGAAAATTTTCCGTATATGGATTCGTTAAGTCCAGGGTTAGTCGAGTGTGCCGAAAACGCGAAAATAAATATAAAAGACGGTTATTTTCCCGCCAAAGCGACTCTTCATGCTTATGAACCGGAGGAACCGGATGAACCGAAAACTGCGTTCATAACGATTTCGGGGGGATTTTTCGGATACGATGTAAAACAAGCGGTGCAAGACGATAAATTTTTGCTTGCTGCGGGAAGTTATGTTGTCGACATTACCCAAGAAACGCAGTATCAAGGCGAGGTGGCGGAAGGCTACATTTGCGCCGTTTTCGACGATGCTTATCAAGTTGTTGCCGGCAACCCCGTTTACGACTGTTCGGCAATCAGCGAAAGCGACGATTTTACTTTCGAAAATGCCCGCTTCAATTTGACGCCTACATACAGTTATGCTCCCGCAACGGGCGGAACTCCCGTCGCGGGGCTGCCCACGGATGCGGGCGATTATATCGTCTATATTGCATATCCTGAAAAAACGCAGGGACATTATTGGGTTCCCGCCAATACGGGACAATTTAATATCACGATAAGCCCTTACGATATAACGGGTAAAAGCTTTTCGTTGGCAAGCGGTTCAAAAACTTCAATGGAATATACGGGGAAGCCGTTCACTCCTACAATCAAAGGGATTATTGTAGACGGTTTCAATGTAACTTATGCGTCTTTGGCGTTGCAGGCGCAAACCAATGCGGGGCGATACGGATTGACGATAAACGGCACGGGGAATTTTACCGGTTCGTTGAGTTTTGATTGGGCAATCACGCCCAAAGATATTTCGGGTGCAAACGTAATCTTGAGCGATACGGAATTTACGTATAATGTAGAGGAGCAGACTGTATCCGTAACCGGGGTTACGCTGAGCGGCTATAAGGATATAACCTATCAGGTCAAAGGCGACCTTAGCGGTACGGACGCCAAGGAGTATACCGTAACCGTAACAGGAACGGGAAACTATGCGGGCTCGGTGGAGCGCAAGTGGGTTATCCATAGGGCGCATTGGAGTTCGGTGACGTTTACCGTCAACGATATATATTACGGTCAATCGCTTGAACGCGATTTTGAGTATAATACAGTTATTGCCGGCGCCAGTTTAAACGGGCATTCGGTGGGCGGTTGGCAGGCTGTCTGTGAGACCCAGGGGCTGCTCCATAAGGGGCAACATAGTATAAGAATCAATACGCATCCGATTGGTGGCAATAAGAATTTTGAAGGAGAAATTCACCTGGCCTTCAACGTTATTTCTTTGCCGGTCGATGTTACCTTAACAATGAACGGCGAAGCGTTGCCGTCGAAAGTGCCGTATTCCCCGAACGGTTACACGATTTCCGCGGAATTTTCGAAAGATATGCTGTCTGCCTACGAAAAGGATATTATCGGCGACAATGCCGGAACGGTGAGTTTTACGCTGAAAGCGGGCAGTGTGTCCGGGAATACCGTTACCCTTAGCAAAAATAATACTTCCGGCGTTTCGCAAATTACGCTGAAAAACAGCGGCACGTACAGTTTCAGTATCGCAATTTCGTTCAGCGGCGGCAAAGAATGGTACCCCACTCTCGGCAATGAGATCGGAAATTCCGGCGACTACAAAATCAATATTTTGAACGGCAATTTTACGATCGATAAACAGATAAATACCTCTTTGGCGGTAACGGACGATAACGGCAATAAGATAGGCGGCAGTGCGGCGTTTACGGTCAACAAGAACGGAAAAATGACGCTGCATCTGAAACTTTCGGCAGGCAGCGGAACATTGGAAAGCGGCCTTACCATTACATTCAAAATCGGTTCTTCTTCCGTGACGGCGAAATACGACGGCAAGAGCAGCTATTCCGCCGATTATGAAATCAATGGGGTGGGAAGCTATACGATCACCGTGACCACACCGGAGACCGTTGTTGCGCCGTCTCCGCAAACGGTGAAAATCCAATGGCTGAGCGCAAGCGGTGCATGGTCGCACGATCAAACCAATACATATTTGGGCGGCAGCACCTACTGGGGTAAAAACGGGGTTGTATTCCAGGCTTCGAGCGGCTATTCGCTCTCTGCAGGGCTTACGAACTTTTCTGCCAATGTAACCGCGCCAAAGGCGGGGCAGTTCACCTTCTATTATAAGAACGCGCAAAACCAGGTAGGTTCGGCCACAGTAACCGTCAATCTCGATAAAACCGCGCCTACGCTCTCGCTTGGCGACGGCAAGGGAACGGATTATACCGATAAAGCGGGCGAAAAGGGCGTCAGGTTCTTCCTGTATAGCGGCACGCTCGCGGTTATACCCGCATATTCCGACGATCAGAGCAAGGTGAAAACGGTCGAGTACGCGTTCGGCGATAAGACCGGCGCGAAAACGGCTTATAAGAGCTTTTCGGGCGGCAATATCGCGCTCGATCCGACATATACCGTGCTTTACGTGCGCGTAACGGATAACGTGGGGAACGTGACGGAAGTTACGGGAACCTTTATGGCGTATACGCCGCTGAACGACGTTACGGGCGCTTATACGAAACTTTCGGGAAATGGCGCGGCTATCGGCTTGCAGGGTTATACATTCCTCGGCATAACGGGAGCGAATATTTCTTCTTCCGATTATCAGCTCCAATCTTCCGGCATACTGCTGCTTTCCTCCTTTTTGGATGAGATCGCTATGTCTGGAGACGCGGAAGCGTTCCGCTTTACCGTCAGTTACCTGCCTGCGGGCATCAGCAGTTGGTCGGAAGTGAAAAATCAGAGCGCAAAGCCCGAATTTGTGTTTTCGCTGGATGTTGAAAAGGCCGCGCTCACAAAAAGCGACGTATCGTTGACCATCAACGCGCACGGCGGGGAGTTCAAATACGACGGCACGCCGTATACCGTTACCGTTACGTCGTCTGCAGCCAAACCTGTCACATTCCGAATCGATTATGCGGCAAAAACAAGGGCTGCGGGAGACCCGATCAACGCGGGAACGTATACGATAATGCTGACAGCGGAATCCGACTATTTTAAAACGGTTACGTTTACCGACGCGAGTTGGACGTTTACGATTTTACCGCGCGATGTCACGGTGACGATCGACGACCTTTCCAGCGTTTACGGCGACGCGACCAAAGCGCTTACGGCACAGGAGAGCGGCGACTATATCGTCGAAAAGGATAAAAATTCTGTTTACGAACTCGAATGTTCCGTAACGAATACCTCGGGCGCGGGCAGTTACGCGATCAAGGGCAAAGATCTGAATAACGCGAACTACAACGTTACGTTTGCCAACGAGGGCGAATATATAGTGAAAAAAGCGGTGCTGACCGACGGAACGCAAGCGGTGAACGCGGAGTACGACGGGCAGACGCATAAAATTGCAGTCAGTCTGAGCGGTTTCAAAAACGGCGATACGCTGGCAAACGGGGTTACAATCGAATACAGCAAGGACGGAAAAAACTGGTCGGCAAACGAAATCGGAATCGTCAATGTTTCCGACAGCACCGACGTATACTATCGCATTGTATTCGATAACTACGAAACGGTCAAGGGACAAGCGGGCTTGAATGTAACGGCGCGCGATATTGCCGACGCCGTTATCACGGTAGGCGGTTCTTACGAATACAACGGCAGCGCGCATACGCCCGACGAAACCGCGCTTAGCTTGAAAGACGGAAACATCCCGATCGGCACGGATGACGTGACCGTTGCCGGATACAGCGACAATACCGACGCGGGCACGGCGCACGTTACGGTGAACGGAACGGGCAACTATACGGGCAGCGTTACGGTGGATTTTGTAATCGCAAAGGCGCGCCTTTCCAAAGACAGCTTTGAGTACCGTGCGCCCGTCGGCCTCGAGTACGACGGCACTGAAAAGAACGCGCATGTGCAGTTTATCGGCGCGGGAACGCTCGGCGCGTTTGCTGTCGAGTACTCGTCCGCAACGGCTTTCAATGCGGTATCTCCCGTAAACGCGGGAACGTATTATGTGTTCGTCAACGTAACTGGCGGCAAAAATTACGAAGACGGGCGGATTTATCTGGAAGTAAGTTTCTCCGTTACGCCCAAAAACGTGACAGTCGAATGGACGGTGGACGGCAACGCATGGATCGGCGGCGGCGAGTTTAAGCCGGGCGGCTATACAGTGTCCGTTTCCACACGCGACATTTTGGCACAGGACGGCGTAACGCTTGTTTTGCAGGCAAACCCTGCCGGCGTTTCCGCAAGCGGATTGAGCGTCACGCTCGAAAACGTAGGGGCATATACTCTTACGGTATCGCTTTCCGGTAACGATCTCGGCAACTATGCGCTCGTCGGGCCTGTCGATCAGACGTTTGCGATTGCGAAGCAGATCATAAATGCGGAGTTGGGCATATTCCTTGAAAACGGAAAAGCCGTTTCTGGCAGCGTAATCTTTACGGTGAACGCCAACGGCGAGATGATCGTGCGGTTCGAACTCACGGGAAAAGGCGGCGCGGCATTGCCGAACAGCCTCAGAGTCATTTTCCTCGTGGGCAAAAACGGAAAAGAGGAAGAACTCACGGGCGTTTACCAAAACGGCAAATATGTTGCGGAGTATAAGATCGAAGAGGTCGGCGATTATGTCGTATCCGTAAAGGAAATCGTTGACACTTCGGGCGAATATGGGTTCGATACGGTCAATGAACAGAACTTTACGGTCGAATGGCTGGCAATAAAAGACGGCGACTGGACGAGCGACGGCTATTATGACGGAACTGATTATTGGGGACGAAACGAGGTTTCATTCCTTGCGGGGCAGGGCTTCGAAATTTCGGAGTCGTTTACCGGCTGGACGTCTTCCGTAACGGCCGACGCGGGAAGCGATGCGTTTGTATTTTATATCAAAAACGCAAACGGCGAAGTGGCGAGGGTTCAGACGGAAGTGATGCTGGACGGCGAGGCGCCGGAAGGCAGCGTCGGCGACGGCGCGGATGCGGATCTGTATACGGATACCGATGCGCCCGGCGTAAAATTCTGGATGTATGAAGGCACGCTGAATGCGTATATAACCGCCGCAGACGCAAAGAGCGGCGTGGCGAAAATCGAATATGCCTTCGGAAGTGCAGACGCCGAACCGCAGGCATATAGCGAGTATCTCAGCGGCGTTTCGCTCGATCCCCGGTACAATGTGCTGTATGTAAAAATCACGGACAAGGTGGGTAACGTAACAAAAATCACGGCGTCGTTCTATTGCTATACGGCGATGCGCGATCAGACGGCCGGTTATGAAAAACTTACGGGCAACGGCGCGGCGACGGCGCTCGGCGGCAACACGGTCGTTTCCGTCAGCGGCAACGCCGTATCCACGGGCGATTATAAGGTCGATGCCGATACGCTGACTTTGCTTTCGGCTTATTTGGACGAACTACAAATGCAGGGCGATGTTTCTGTCTTTGAATTTACCGTTGCGTACAATCCCGCGGGAATTTTGCAGGAAAACATGAAAAACCCCTCCGCGTTCACGTTCCAATTCGTGCTGGACGTTGAAAAAGCGACTCTTTCGCCCGATGATCTCGTCTTTTCGGTCGCCGACCACGACGGCAGCATGAAATACGACGGCACGGCGTATCTGTCGGCGCTTGCGGGCACAACCATTCAGGAGGAGGGGCTGTTTACTTTTTATTATAATGGTAATTCCGAGGCGATAAATGCGGGAACGTATACCGTTACGGCGGATTTTGCCGGATCGAATTACTATAAGTCGGTGCAGGGCCTTTCCGACAGCGGCTGGAAATTCACGATCGAAAAACGAGAGATCACGGTAACTGTCGATTCTGTTTCAAGTAAGTACGGCGAACAGCCGGAAGAACTTACGGCACAGGTGAGCGGCGACGGAATCGTAAACGGCGATACGGTTTACATTCTTTCTTGCGATGTTACAAAAGATTCGAACGTGGGAAAATATGACGTAACCGGCAATGTTATCAGCGAAAACTATGCGGTAACATTTGCAAACGGGACGGGCGCATATGAAGTAACGCCGCGCAGGATCACCGTTACGATAGACAGCGTTACCGGCATGTATGGTGAAAATCCGGAAAACCTTACGGCACAGATGAGCGGCGACGGCATTATAAACGGCGATACGGTTTATACGCTTTCCTGCGATGTAACGAATTCTACGGGCGTGGGTGTATACGATATTACGGGTACGTCTGTCAATAAGAATTATGAAGTGACCTTTGCAAACGGAATGGATGCGTATGAGGTGACGGCGCGTAAGATTACGGTTTCCATCCAAAACGCCGCGAGTGGCTACGGACGACCGCAGGCACCGCTCAACGCAAAAGTGACGAGCGGTTCCATTGTCAACGGAGATACGCCGTATCTACTGGAATGCGCTGTCGATGAAAGCAGCGCAAGAGGTTTTTACGACATTACAGGTAAGAATACCGACTCCAATTATGATATTACTTTTGAAGGCGGTATTCAGGCGTACGAAGTAACCAAGGCAGTGCTGTCCGATCAAACGGATAGTGTGAGTGTCGAATATGACGGACAGACGCATAAAATTACAGTCACTTTGGCAGGTTTTGTAAACGGTGAGTCGATTGCAGACGCGCTCCGAATTGAATACAGTACGGATGGCAAAATCTGGTCTGTAAACGAAATTGAAGCGACAAATGTTGCGGACAGCAAGTCAGTGTGGTATCGCGTCACGTTCAACAATTACGATACAGTTGAAGGACGGGTGGAATTGAATGTAGAAGCGCGCCATATTTCAAAGGATACCGTCATCACCGTTACAGGCACTTATATCTATACCGGAAAAGCGCAGGATGCCGGCTTTACCGTTTCCAACGCGCTTTTGACGCAGAACGATTACGATGTTTCTTACGAAAACAACGTAAATGCGGGTACGGCGAAAATTGTACTTACGGGTACAGGTAATTTCACCGGCACTGTAGAACAAATTTTTGAAATCGGAAAGGCAAACGGTCTCCATGCCACGGCAGACGATGTCCATGCCGTATACGACGGTTGTGCTCATGGACTTGTTATAACGATCGGTGGGTTTGTCAACGGCGAAGATCAGTCGAGCGCAAGCGGATACAAAATCGAATACAGCCTCGATGGAAAAAATTGGTCGGATAACGAACTTACCGTTACGAATGTAGCGGATAGCAAAACCGTTTACTTCCGTATCTCCTACACGAACTACGAAGAAATGATCGGCAATGCCGATATCGAGGTGACGGCGCGCGATATCAGCGATCTGTCTCTTTCGATAAACGGAAGTTTTATCTATAACGGCAAACCGCATGAACCTTCGTTCACGGTGACGGGAATTGCATCCTCGGACGGCGATTTTACGGTCGCGTATGTCGATAATACGAACGCCGGTACGGCAAAAATTATCGTTACGGGGCAGGGCAACTGCACGGGCGTTATCGAACAAACTTTTGTGATTGCTAAAGCGCCTCTGTCGCTGCAACTGGAAATAAACGGCTGGAAAGCCGGCGAATCCGCATCTCTTCCCGTGCTGAACGGAAATTTGGGCGACGGCAGCGTTACATATCGCTATACCGGGACAACGGCAAACGGAAAGGCGTATGACAGTGCGGAAGCGCCTGCGGAGGCGGGGGATTATACCCTCATCGTAACGATCGGCGAAACCGATAATTATATGGGCGGTACTGCCAAAGTCGGTTTTACAATTACAGGTAGCGGCTCGTCGTTTAACTGGCTGATCGTCGTTCTGATTGCACTTATTGTTTTGGACCTCGTTTTACTCGGCATCGTAATCGGCATGATTTTACGTCGCCGCGAACAAAACGAAGAACCGCAGAAATAACATTGGCTTGCATGCTTAAACAGGGAAACGGCTTACCGCACGTCGCGGGGGAATACCCGCGACGTGTGAGAACCGTCGTAAAACCATACAAAGGAGAATAACGTATGCCTGGAGATACAGGGTTGATTACCGCAATTATTATATTGGCGTGTATAGGCGCCGTATTGCTGATCATGATTGTCGTGCTTGCCGTTATTTCAAAACGCGAAAAAAAGCAGAAAGAAGAGCAACTGGCGGCAATACAGGAAAGATACGGGCTTTTAATGCTCCCGTACCCGGAACCTGTTACAGAGGAAAACGAGGACGAAGATAATGCCGCTGATTTTGACGCGAACGGAGATACGGAAATCGCCGTTGCCGTAGATATAAAAACGGGTAAGAAATTTTATTATCACTATAATTTCAGCTTTTTTGCAAAACTGATACAGTCTTCGTCCGAACAGCAAGAGAGATACGGGCAAATTCTGAACGAAGTACATGCGCATCCGAAATTAAAAACTTCGATCAGTTGGAGACAGGAACGCATATACAGCGGAAGAAAGAGGATCGCCACGATTTTATTCAAGGGCAGGCGCCTGTGCGTCGCTTTTGCGCTCAATCCCGCGGAGTTTGAAAATACAAGCTATCGTGGCATAGATATGCGCGAAGTTAAGAGATACGAGCGAACGCCGCTGCTTTTGAAAATCACGTCGGACAGAAAGGCGAAATACGCATGCGAACTGCTTCGCGAAACCGCAAAGCGAAACGGAATCCTTCGTGTCGAAAACGCGGAAGAGGAAACCGAGAGTCCTGCATTCTCTTTGGAGTTCCGGGATACGGAAACGCTGATCAAAGAAGGCTTGGTTCGTCTTAAAACAAACGGAGACGGCGAAAATTTTGAAAAGGCGGATATAAGCGAACTGATCAAAGGAAATATTGTGTTGGAAAATGCGAAAGTCGAGGGCGATGCCGTACACGATATACTATCATCGGACGAAAAGACGGACAGTGAAGTAACACGTGATGAATCCCGGGATAAAACAGGGCAGAAAAGCAATAAAAACGCTTGAACGATAAAAATGATAAGGAGCGATACGGCGGATTATGTTTTTTAAAAAGCAGAGAGAAAATTCGGAGAAAGAATATAAAAAGAAGAACTATTTAATGTCGGAAACCGAATGGGAATTCTTCGGATGCCTCAATAAGTTGTTGTCTCCGTTCGGTTACGTGGTGCAACCGCAGGTATCGCTCGTTTCCGTTATCGAAAAATTGAAACTTTTTGCCCCGTATAGGGATGAATTAACTGGTATTGTCGATTTTTGCGTTTTTGACGACGATTATCACCCGTTATTGCTGATCGTAGTTGATGAAGAGAACTGCAACGGACTGCCGGGAGGGAAAAGTTTCGAGAAGATACAGAATATAGCTGAGGAAGCGGGAATTCCGTTGGTTACGTTTTGGACGAATTACGGAGCCAACGAAACGTATATAAAAGAACGGCTGAAGGATTATCTTTGTATTTGAGTTTTGAGTACAAAATGAAAGAATGTTTGAAGATTGGAAAAGTCTCGCGAATAGCAATTCGTGAGGCTTTTGCATTTCATATGTGTTCCGCAATCCGCGCTTTTTTCCGCTCTGATTTTATAAGCTTTGATAACTTGATTTTTTTCAGGAATTAAGATATAATAACAAAAATTAAACCAAAATATTAGTAATGATTCAGTTGAAAGAGAGTGCTCGCAGAGAAAATCTCTCTTTTAACAATAAACAGGAACAGGATTATATATGTTGAGAAAGAGAATTATATCGCTTATAGCGGCGTTGATGCTGCTCGTGGGTTTGCGTTTTACGTCGCTTATCGGCTGCAGTGTAAACGTACCGAATGGCGAGACGCCCGGCACGGGCGAACAGCCGAACGAACCGGATGAACCCGGCACGGACGAACCCGACGGTTATCCCACGGAATTGTTCGACGCAGGCGTTTATAATGCGTCTAAAACGGAATATTCCGCGGAATATCTGGGCGAAGTTGCGCGCCGCCGTCCCGAAGTGTCGAACGGCGGGTTGGAGCGTTACCCCGAGTATGGCGTGACGCTTTCGGGTACAACGGCCGAGGAAAAACAAGCTATCCTTGCGGAGAACTCGAAAATTTGCGCTTCGTCGGAAACGTAATATACGGCTTTCGGCTGTTTGCCGTTCTTTGCGTCTTCGTCGGAAATCTCTTCGCCGAAGAAATCGGAAACGGGCAGGTATTTCCCTTCAAGATTCTTGAAAATGACGATATCCTTTACTTTATCGTAAAATTCTTCGTCTTTGATACAGCCGAATTTGATGAAGGTGGAAATATCTTTCCAGCAATTTTCATAGCGTTCGCGATCGTCTTTGAAAAGCGCGGTGAGTTTATCCGCCACTTTTTTCGTGATGTGTTTCGCGATCTTCTGCACCTGACGATCGTTCTGCAGGAAACTACGCGATACGTTCAGAGGAATATCGGGGCAATCAATCACGCCGTTCAGCAGCATGAGAAATTCGGGAATCACTTCCTTGATATTGTCCGCGATAAACACCTGGTTGCAATACAGTTTCACCTGACCTTTTTCCAGTTGTACCTGTTGTTTCACCTTCGGGAAATACAAAATACCTTTCAGACGGAACGGATATTCCATATTCAGGTGAATCCAGAAAAGCGGCTCGTCGTAATCGGAAAAAGTATCGCGGTAGAAGGCT
>OGQM01002351.1_pt1 | contig 11404 bp, 7 predicted proteins | sample 1553191 | NCBI WGS metagenome assembly OGQM01 (sample SAMEA2579954, study PRJEB22360) | human gut metagenome | biome: human gut; feature: human-associated habitat; material: faeces | place: Denmark | collected 2008/2010 | reverse complement strand
CGCGCAAATAGGGCCCGGCCCCTTCCCCCCGCCGGTGGCCCGACGGCGGCGAAGTGCGGCAGGACTCGCAGGGCAATGACATCCGTCCGACGCAGGTGGAGGCGTTCGGCGAGCAGACCGCCTGCTGCCGCGATTCGATGGGCTACATCACCGCGCCGTACCGCTTTTATTTCGAGGCGGGGGAAAGCACCGTTACCCTGATTGCGACCAGCGAGCCGATGCTCCTGACTGCGCTTTCGCTCACCGCACCCGAAAAAATGCCGGATTACGCCGCTTATGCCGCCGCGCAGCCACAGGAGAACAGCGTTCCTGCTGACTTTGCCCTCGTGCTGGAAGGCGAAAGCAGCACCTTGCGTTCCTCCCCGTCGCTGTACGCGCGTTATGACCGTTCTTCCCCCGCCACTTCTCCCTGCGACGTGCGCCGGACGGTGCTGAACTACATCGGCGGCGATGCCTGGCGCGACGCGGGGCAGTGGATTGAGTGGGATTTCGACGTGCCGGAAAACGGCTGGTACAACATCACCATCAAAGGCCGTCAGACCTACAACCGCGGCAGCGTGTCCAGCCGTATCCTCTATCTGGACGGCAAAATTCCCTTCTCCGGTATGGAGAACGTCTCCTTCCCCTACACCACGGCATGGGAAATGAACACATTGTCGGATGATTCCGGCACGCCCTACCGCTTCTACCTTTCCGCTGGGCATCACACGCTTCGTCTGGAAGCGACGCTGGGCGACATGGGGCAGATTCTCTCCGACATGGAGGAAAGCATCTACCGCCTGAACCAGATGTACCGCCGTGTGCTGGTGCTGACAGGCGTGAACCCCGACCGCTACCGCGATTACCACTTGGAGCAGGTGTATCCGGAGGTCATCGAAGCGATGGCGCAGGAAAGCCGCCTGCTCTATAAGCTCGTCGATGAGACCGTTGCCATCACCGGACAGAAATCCGACCGCATTGCCGTCGCGCAGACGCTGGCGGTGCAGCTGGAATCCTTCGTCGAAGATCCGGCGAAGATTACCGAAGCCTTCACGAATTTCAAGGACAACATCACCTCCCTCGGCACGTCAATGCAGAACATGCGGCAGGTCAAGCTGGATATTGACCTGATTGCCATCACCGCGGACGGCGTGACCGTGCCGCAGCCGTCGGAGAATTTCCTCGACCGCGCGCTGCATGAGCTGAAATCCTGCGTCACGTCGTATTTCGTGGATTACAATGCCTTGGGCGATGTGTACGATGCCAGCGAGGATGTGCTGGAAGTGTGGATTCTGACTGGCCGCGACCAGTCCACCGTCCTCAAAACCATGGTTGATGACACCTTCACCCCGTCTACCGGCATTCCCGTCAACGTCATGCTGGTTGACCCGAACGCGCTGCTGAACGCCGTCGTCGCAGGCAACGGCCCGGATGTCGTCATTTCAACCGACAGCTGGAACCCCGTCAACTACGCGCTTCGCCACGCGGTGGAGGATTTGACGCAGTTCGATGATTTGCAGGAAGTCCTCGACCAATTCTACCCCAGCGCCTACGCCGCGTTCAGCTTCAACGGCGGTCTGCACGCGCTGCCGGAGACGCAGCTGTGCTCGATTCTCTTCTACCGCAGCGACATTCTGGAAGAATACGGGCTGTCCGTCCCGGAAACGTGGGATGATTTGATTGCCATGCTGCCCACCATTCAGGGGGCGAACATGTCCGTCGGCATCCCCTACCCCGACATTGCCGCCCCGAATCTCTCTTCTTATTACGCCATGCTCTACCAGCTTGGCGGCGCGCTCTACAACGATTCGGCGACCCACACCACCATCAACAGCGAAGCGGGTGTGCAGGCGTTTGAGCGCTACACCAGCCTCTACAATGACTACGGTCTGCCGACCATCTTCGACTTCGTGAGCCGCTTCCGCTCCGGCGAAATGCCGCTGGGCATCTTCGATTACACGACGTTCAACACCCTGACCGTCTCCGCACCGGAAATCCGCGGCCTGTGGGACATTGCGATTCTCCCCGGCACTTCCCGCACGGCAGAGGACGGCAGCACCTATGTGGATCACTCCGGGCATTCGCAGGGCGCCTGCTGCATGATGATTGCCACCGACAGCGAAACGACAAAACAGAATGCGTGGCAGTTCATGAAGTGGTGGACGTCCACCGACGCGCAGGTGCGTTTCGGACGCGAGATTGAAGCCGTCCTGGGTTCGTCCGCACGCTACGCCACCGCGAATATCGCCGCCATCGAGCAGCTTTCATGGTCGGAAGCTCAGCTGAAAGTCATTCGCGAGCAGATGACGTGGGCAGTCGGCTTCCGCGAAGTCGCCGGCGGCTACTACACCACGCGCCACATGACCAACGCCGTGCGCAAAGTGACCAACGACAAGACCGACCCGCGCGAAACCCTGCTGGATTACGCGCGCACCATCAACGAGGAAATCAATAAGAAGCGCTTGGAGTTCGGTCTGCCGATCGACGAAGAGACGCCCTGAGCGAAAGGAGGAAGCATTCGTCATGACCGCGTTCTGGAAAAAGTACTTTGCGCTGAGACAGCGCAATGCGCGCATCGCGTGGGACAGAGCAAAGCACATGAAGTTCTGCTATGCGTTTCTGGCGCCCTACGCCCTGCTGTTCCTGACCTTCTACATCCTCCCGATGCTCATCTCCATCTACTACTCCTTCACCTACAACAACATTCTGGAGCCCGCGCGCTTCATCGGGATGGGCAACTATATCACCCTGATTTTGAAGGATGATGTTTTCCTGACCGCCGTGAAAAACACGTTCCTGCTGGCGGTGATTACAGGGCCTGTGGGCTACATCATGTCATTCTGCTTCGCGTGGCTCATCAACGAATTGCCGCGCTGGGTGCGCACGATTGCCGTCGTCATCTTCTACGCGCCGTCCATTGCGGGCAATGCCTACTACATCTTCTCTATCATCTTCCGCGGCGACGCGTACGGCTACCTGAACGCCATCCTGATGAAGCTGGGCATCCTCAACGCCCCGATTCTCTGGCTGACGACGCCGGATTACATCATGCCGGTCATCATCATCGTCACGCTGTGGATGAGCATGTCCACGGGTTTCCTTTCCTTCGTCGCAGGTTTGCAGGGCGTTGACCGCTCGCAGTACGAGGCGGGCTATGTGGATGGCATCCGCAACCGCTGGCAGGAGCTGTACTACATCACCCTGCCGAACATGAAGCCGATGCTGATGTTCGGCGCGGTCATGTCCATCACGTCCGCGTTCGGCGTGTGCGATGTGCCGATGGCGCTGGCGGGCTTCCCCTCCACCGATTACGCCGCGCACACCGTCGTCCCCCCCCTGTTCGACTATGGCTTCCCCCGCTTTGAAATGGGCTATGCCTCCGCCATCGCCACCTTGCTGTTCCTGGTGATGATTTTGTGCAACAAGCTGATTCAGAGCGCTCTGAGGAGGATTGGCACATGAGTACCATCAATGTCCACAGCTACAAAGGTCCAGTCAGACCGGACGGCACGCCGATTGAGCTGCCGCAGAAGGTACTGAAGCTGACGAAGAAGTCGAACATGCGCCACAAGAAGCCGAACCGCTCCCGCGTGGGCGACTTTCTGGTGGGGCTGCTGCTGTTCCTCGTCGCGTGTGCAATGGCGTTTCCGCTGGTGTTCGCCATTTCGTCCTCGCTGAAACCGCTGGATGAGCTGTTCCGCTTCCCGCCGACGCTCTTCCCGCGCCACCCCACCACCGACAACTTCTCTGACCTTCTCGTCACGATGGGGCAGAGCTGGGTTCCCTTCTCGCGCTACATCACCAACACCGTCGTCATCACCCTCGTGGGTACATTGGGGCATCTGCTGATTGCGTCCCTCGCGGCGTATGTGCTGGCGAAGTACGATTTCCCGCTCGGCAAGCAGTTTTTCGCCCTCGTCGTGACGGCGCTGATGTTCAACGGCTACGTCACCGCGATACCGAACTACCTGACCATGACGCGCCTGAACCTTGTCGATACGCACTGGGCGGTCATCCTGCCCGCGTTCGCCGCGCCGATTGGGCTGTTCCTGATGAAGCAGTTCATGGAAGGGCTGCCCATGTCGCTGATTGAGTCCGCGAAAATCGACGGTGCAAAGGAATTCCGCATTTTCTGGACGATTGTCATGCCCAACGTCAAGCCCGCGTGGCTGACGCTCATCATCTTCTCCGTCCAGAACCTCTGGAACGCCAAGGCGTCCGCCGTCATCTACTCCGAGGCGCAGAAGACGCTCGTCTACGCGCTCCAGCAGATTCAGGCGGGCGGCATTGCCCGCACGGGGCAGGCGGCGGCAGTTACGGTCGTCGTCATGGCTGTGCCGATACTGATTTTCATCCTCAGCCAGAGCCAGATTCTCGAAACGATGGCGACATCCGGTCTGAAAGATTAAGAGAGGAGGACGCCGATGAACCGCATGGTTTCCCGTCTCTGCGCCTGTCTGGTTGCGTTCTCCCTCTTCGCCGCGCTCTGCGGCGGGATGGTCGCGCGCGCCGCAGACGGCTTTGACTACAATTACACCTACACCTACGATTACTTGGGCGACGAACGGCAGTCGCCGGATGCCTACCGCACCAGCGCCATGCTGTCCAGCGTCTCCCTTGGGCTGGAAACGCCGATGCGCGCCCCGCGCGGGCTGACCGTCTCCGGCAATGACATCTACATCGTCGATACGGGCAACAACCGCATTCTGCAGGTCGCCCGCGACGGCGAAAACTTCACGCTGACCCGCGTGATTTCCGAAATTTCCGGCGACATCACCCCGAATACGCTCTCCGCCCCGCAGGATGTGTTCGTCATGGCAGACGGCACACTGTTCATCGCCGACACGAACAACAACCGCATCCTGAAAGCAGACCGGAATTTGAATCTGCTGAGCGTCTTCACCCGCCCGACGGACGCGACCTTCGACCAGTCGATGGCGTTTCTGCCGACGAAACTCGTCTGCGACACAACCGGACGCGTCTTCTGCCTCGCGCAGAACGTCAACCGAGGCCTCATGAAGTACGAGGCGGACGGCACGTTCACCGGCTTCATCGGCGCAAGCGAAGTGAAGTACACATGGTACGAGCTGGTGTGGCGGCTGCTCTCCACGAAGGAGCAGCGCGCGCAGCAGGCATCCTTCGTTCCGACGGAATACAACAACATTGCGCTGGATTCGGAAGGCTTCTTCTTCGTCACCACGCAGACCTTCAATTCCAATGAGCTGATCTCCGGCGCGGCGAAACCCGTCCGCCGCCTGAACGCCATCGGCACGAACATCCTGATTGAGAACGGCACGAGCCACGTCATCGGCGACCTGCAATGGGCGCGCGGCGACACGAACATCACCAACTCCGGCCCCTCGAAGTTCGTGGATGTGACCGTGCTGGACAACGACATCTATTCCGTCATGGACAAGACGCACAACCGCATCTTCACCTACGACAAGCAGGGCAACCTGCTCTGGGCGTTCGGCGGTGTGGGCAACATGGACGGATACTTCCTGAATCCCGTCGCTTTGGAGCATCAGGGCTATGACCTGCTGGTGCTGGACAGTCAGGACTGCTGCGTGACCGTGCTGACCCCGACAGAATACGGCAAGCTGGTCTACAAGGCGACCGAGCAGTACCACGCGGGCGAATACGCCGCTTCCGCCGACACTTGGCGCGAGGTCATGAAGCGCAACGGCAACTATGACCTTGCCTACATCGGCATCGGGCGCGCGCTTTTGCAGCAGAAGCAATTCAAAGAAGCCTGTGACTATTTCGCCATGGCGCGCGACAGCCGCAATTACTCCGAAGCGTTCCGCTACTACCGCTCCGAGTGGGTAGAGCAGAACATCGGGTGGATTTTCGGCATCGTCGCGGTGCTGCTGGTCGTTCCGATGGTCGTCGGGCACATCCGCAAGATAAAGTGGGAGGTGGACAACGCATGACGCTCGCAGCAAAGCTAACCGACAAGCAGAAGTGGCAGCGTCTGCTGTCCTCCCTGCGCTATTCGCTCTACGTTATCTTCCACCCCTTCGATGGCTTCTGGGATTTGAGCCGCGAAAAGCGCGGCAGCCTCGGCGCGGCGAACATCATCGTGTTTCTGGTGCTGCTTGTCCGCCTGCTGTCCATGCAGTTCACGCCTTTCCTGTTCATGAACGTCTACTGGCCGAGCGTGAACATCATCCAGCAATGTCTCGCCGTCCTCCTGCCGCTTTTGTTCTTCGTGGCGGGCAACTGGGGGCTGACGACGCTGTTTGAGGGCAAGGGCACGTTCAAGGATGTCTACATCGCCACCTGCTACGCGCTGACGCCCTACGTCATCCTGCAAGCGGCGATGATTCTCCTCGCAAACGTCATTACCGCCAAGGAAGGCGCGTTCTACTACGTTCTGGAGGGGCTGTCGCTGGGCTGGAGCGGTGTTCTCATCATCTGCGGCATGATGCAGACGCATGACTACTCGCTGGGCAAGACGCTGCTGTTCACCATCATGACGCTGCTGGCGATGGTCGTCATCATCTTCCTGCTGCTGCTGTTTTTTTCGCTCGTTGGCGACGGCATCGGCTATTTCGTCTCCCTCTACAAAGAAGTGCTGTTCCGTCTGTACTGACGAAAGGAGAAAGTATCCATGAAACGACGCATCCTTGTGCGGATCGTGCTGGTTCTGATTCTTCTTCTGGCACTTTATCCGCTGACGAAATTCGTCATTCTTCCGCTCTTTGACACCTCCGGCGAGCTGGAAGGGCACGACGTGCCGCTTTACGGCTACTCAGAGCCCGACACGCCGATGGTCATGGAGAATGACGCTCTCCGCTTTGAGCTTGACCCGGCGACGACCCACTTCACCCTCACCGACAAGCGCACCGGGCACGTCTGGCTGTCCTCGCCTGATAACGCGGACAGCGACCCGATTGCCCTGCCGGTGGAAAAGAACAAGCTGAACTCCACCTTGAGCCTCACCTACGCCGCCTCCACCGGCATGACCACCCAGTTCACCTCGCAGGAACACAGCATTTCAAACGGGGTCTACGAAGTGCTGATGCAGGAGGATGGCAGCGTCCGCGTGAACTACTCCGTCGGACGCGTGCAGCGGTCTTTCCTCATGCCGACTGCCATTGGCGACGCGCGAATGCAGCAGTTCATGGAGAAAATGACCTCCAAGCAGAAGAAGGACATCAAAGAATACTACCGTGAATACAATATTGACAAGCTCCGCAAGACTGACGACAAGGCCGCTTTGCTCGCCGCCTACCCCGATTTGGCGGAAGAGCACGTCTGGGTGCTGCGCGACGGCACAAAGGATCACCTGAAGCAGCGCTGCGAAAGCATCTTTGCCGAAGTGGGCTACACGGCGGAGGATCTGGCATACGACAACAGCCGCATCGTGCAGGCGGGCAGCACCATCGCCAAGGCCGTTTTCAACGTCTCGATGGTGTTCCGTTTAGACGGCAGCGACCTTGTTGTCGAAGTACCGCTGGATGACCTTGCTTACGACGTGGATTACCCGCTGACGAGCCTGACGCTGCTTCCGGCTTTCGGCGCGGGCGGTACGGCGGATAACGGCTTCCTGTTCGCCCCCGACGGCAGCGGCGCGATTATCCGCTTCAACAACGGCCGCGTTTCCCAGCGCGCCTACTACGCCAACCTCTACGGCTGGGACTGGGCGTCCATCCGCACGCAGGTGACGAACGAAACGCGCATCAACTTCCCGGTTTTCGGCGTTTCGGGCGACAGCGGGTCATTCATCTGCATTCTGGAGGACGGTGCATCGTGGGCGGGCATCGGCGCGGACATTGCCGGCCGCCTGACCTCCTACAACACCGTCAACGCAACGTACACCATCGTCCACGGCGACGCCTACGACGTTTCCGAGCGCACGAACAACGCCGTCTACATGTTTGAAACGGCGCATCCGACGGGCTTCATCCGCCAGCGCTACCGTTTTCTGCCCGAATCGGGCTACATGGACATGGCGTCTTCCTACCGCGACTACCTGACCGCAAAGTACCCGAATTTCGCCGCACAGACGGTGGATGCGGACGCGCCGCTGAGCATCGAGCTGATTGGCGCGATTGACAAGGTGCAGCAGGTGGCGGGCGTGCCCACCAGCGTCCCGATTGCCATGACGACTTATGCGGAAGCGAAAGAGCTCCTGCGCGAGCTTGTCACCCGCAATCTGGCGCAGAACATGTCGATTCGCTACGCCGGATGGATGAACGGCGGCATGAATCAGCAGCTGCTGTCCTCCGTCCGCCTGATTCGGCAGCTGGGAACGCAGGAGGAGCTGTTCTCCTTCGCACAGAATGCCGCGATTGCGGGTGTGCCGCTCTATCTGGACGGTTTGACGGCTTTCGCGCGCGACAGCGGCCTGCTGGAGGGCTTCATTGCCTTCCGCGACGCTGCCCGCTTCACCACGCGTGAAGAAGCGGAAATCCCCGAATACAGCCCAATCTGGTACGGCGCGAACGACGACCGCGACACCTACTACCTCGTCAAGCCCGCCATCGCCATGCGCAGCGTCAACACCTTGGTGGACGCGGCGGCTTCCTACGGCGCAGGCGTTTCCTTCCGCGACATTGGGTACATGCTCTCCGCTGATTACGACAGCAAAAACCACACGACCCGCGAAGCCGTGCTGCATCAGCAGGCGGAAAAGCTCGCTGAACTCAAGGCATCCGGGCGCGACGTGATGATTCGTCAGGGCAACGACTACGCCGCGGTTCAGGCGACGCTCATCACCGACATGGACTTCGACGGCGGACAGTATTCCATCATCGACGAGTACGTCCCCTTCTACCCGCTGGCGCTGCACAGCCGCGTATCCTACACGGGCGCATCACTGAATCTGGCGGATGACGCGGAGGAAGTCCTCCTGCGCAGCGCGGAAATGGGCGCGGGTCTGCAATACACGCTGACCGCCCAGAGCGCGCGCGTTTTGCAGGATTCCACCTACTCCGAGTTCTACGGTGCGGACGCGTCGCTCGTGCTGGATGACATCACCGCACAGGTCGCGCAGTACCGTCAGACGCTTTCGGGCATCTTCAATCAGGAAATGACAGGCCATGAACGCGTCGGGAACGTCACCATCACGACTTACGCAAACGGCACACGCGTCTACGTCAACTTCGGCTATACCGACGCGGCGGTGGATGGCATCACCGTTCCCGCCCGCAGCTATGCAGCGCAACAGGAGGTGAGCAAATGAGCGGCAAACGCATTTCCATTCGTGCGCGCCGAGCAGTATCCGGCTATCTGTTCATTCTGCCCTTCATCATCGGCTTCCTGTGTTTCATGCTGCTGCCGCTGGTGGATTCCTTCTGGATGAGCCTGTGCCGCGTGGACGTGACCGCCGGACAGGGCTTCCAGACGACCTTCATCGGGCTGGACAACTACATCCGCGCCTTCACCATTGACCCGGAGTTCAACAAGCTGCTCAGCGAAGAAATCGGCGTGATGGTCACGCACACCATTGCGATTCTCGTCGTGTCCTTCGTCATTGCCATCGTACTGAATCAGGAATTCAAAGGGCGCGCGTTCGTCCGTGCCATCTTCTTCCTGCCCGTTATCCTCTCCAGCGGCGTTCTCATCGGCTTGGAGACGGACAACACCCTGATGGCGGGAATGCAGCAGATGATGGCGGAGTCCTCCCCGTTCACGCTGTCCGAGTCGCTGATGAAGATTCTCAAGCTCACGGGCATCGGCAGCGACGTGCTGGACATCGTCTTTTCCCTGATTGACGAAGTGTACGACATTGTGATGGCAAGCGGCATCCAGATTGTCGTTTTCCTCTCCGGTCTGCAGAACGTTCCGCGCAGCCTGTACGAAGCGGCAGATGTCGAGGGCTGCTCGAAGTGGGAAGCCTTCTGGACGATTACCTTTCCGATGGTCTCCCCCCTGCTGATTGTCAACATCATCTACACCATCATCGACTTCTTCATGAAGACAGACAGCGAAGTCATGAAGAAAATCAATGAAGAAATGACGCTGAAATACAACTACGGCTTCTCCTCCGCGATGGCTTGGGTGTATTTCGCCATCACGATTGTCCTCATCGGCGCAAGTGCCCTGATGCTGAAAGGAGTGGTGAGCAGCGATGAGTAAGCAGACCGTGACCCATGCTCATCCCAGCGGCAGCTTCTGGGCGCGCAACCGCAAGTCCGGCGGATATCTGCTCCGCAAGACGGTGCGGCGCAAGGGCTATCAACTGATTCGCTTCCTGCTGCTGTTCGGGCTTTGCTTCATGATTATCCAGCCCCTGCTGGACAAACTGAGCGTCTCGTTCATGGCGGAACGCGACCTGTACGACTCCACGGTCATCTCGATTCCGCGTCACCTGACGACGGCGAATTACTCCCTCGCCGCCAGCAAAATCCTGCTGAATTACGGCACGACGTTCCTGAACACGCTGATCGTCTCCCTCGCGGTGTCGGTGCTGCAAATTGCCGCCTGTACGCTCGTGGGCTACGGCTTTGCGCGTTTCGAGTTCCCGTTCAAGAAGTGCTGGTTCGCGGCGGTCATCATCACCGTCATCATTCCGCCGCAGACGATTTCGTCCTCGCTTTACCTGCACTTCAACTTCTTCGACATCTTTGGCATTTTCAAGGCGACGACTGGCAGCAGCCTGAATCTGCGCGGCTCCCCCATCCCCTACGCGCTCATGTCCGCAACGTGCATGGGGCTGAAGAACGGGCTGTACATCTACATGATTCGCCAATTCTTCACCGGCATTCCGAAGTCGCTGGAGGAAGCGGCGTATGTGGACGGATGCAGCATCTTCAAGACGTTCTGGCGGGTGATTCTGCCCGACGCCGTGCCGATTCTGGTCTCCTGCTTTCTGTTCTCCTTCGTCTGGCAGTGGACGGACACGTTCTACTCCAAGCTGTTCTTGGGGAACATCAAGCTCCTGAGCCTTGAAGCCTCTACCGTCGCCGACCGCCTGAACAGCTACGTTTCCATTCAGCTGGGGCTTTCCGGCGGCGCGTCGATGGGCTATCAGCAGCAGATGGTTTCGACCGCCACGCTGATGCTCGTCGCCCCCCTGCTCGTCCTCTACCTCTTCGCCCAGCGTTCCTTCGTCGAATCCATCGCCGCAAGCGGCATCAAGGGGTGACAAGGGAGAATGAAACGGGACGAAGTCCCCTCCCTTGACCCTTCCGCGCGATTGAGTTGGTGACACTTTCATGCAGTGCCCGCGTGTTTATCCGATGAACCTTCGGTTCAAGCCAACAAACATGAAACCCTAAAAGTTGCGGCGCCGAAGGTTTCCAAAGGGCGATCGCAGGTTTCACCTGTTTTCATGCCCTTTGGTCGCCGCCGCATCGGCGAAACCCCTGCCGCACGAATCAGTTTTCGATTCGTGCGGCTTTTTCTTCGATGGCTTTCATCAAAGCATCAAGCTCCGGCATTTTCTCTCGCACTGGCGCAAGCGTGTTCCGCACAA
>OGQM01002347.1_pt1 | contig 11427 bp, 4 predicted proteins | sample 1553191 | NCBI WGS metagenome assembly OGQM01 (sample SAMEA2579954, study PRJEB22360) | human gut metagenome | biome: human gut; feature: human-associated habitat; material: faeces | place: Denmark | collected 2008/2010 | reverse complement strand
AGGAAATAGGTTATGTTTATGTAGATACGGGCGCCATGTACCGCTCGGTAACCCTCTATGCGCTGCGTCATCAGCTCTTCGAAGCAGATGGAGCCGTAAAGACTGAAGAACTGCAGAAGGAGATGAAGAACATCAGCATCTCATTCAAGTTTAATGCAACAACCGGTCGCCCAGACTGCTATCTGAACGGCGAACTGGTAGAAAAGGAAATCCGTTCGTTAGAGGTTTCCTACCACGTTAGTCCGATTGCCGCCGTTCCTTTCGTCAGAGAGGCGCTGGTAGAACTGCAGCAGAAGATGGGCGAAGACAAGGGTATCGTGATGGATGGTCGCGATATAGGTACCACCGTGTTCCCTAATGCCGAACTGAAGATTTTCGTAACAGCCAGTTCACAGGTGAGAGCACAGCGCCGTTTCGATGAACTGAAGGAGAAAGGAATGCCAGCCGACTTCGATGCGATTCTGAAGAATGTAGAGGAGCGCGACTATATCGATAGCCACCGCGAGACTTCCCCACTCAGAAAAGCAGATGATGCCATCACGCTCGACAACAGCAACATGACCATTTCTGAACAGAAGGCATGGCTGATGGAACAATATCAAAAAGCAATAGCAGAATAAGCTACAGAGAAGAGACTGCCGGGTTATTAACGCAAAAATACGTTAAATATACTACTTTTGCCGATAAATTTATTTTATTCGATGAAAAAGATTTGAAAAAAAAACTTCAATTTAGTATCTTTGCAATCATATTAACAAGGTAGTAATGATATAGATTATAAATTTTGAGTTAATTACTGTTTTTTGAAGGTGATAGGTCTTCGGGAGAAGATTTATCACCTGTTTTATTTTCAGACAGTTTATAAAAGATAAACCCACTTGACGTCGTGAAACACGACACCAAATGGGTTAACTGATTAATAACCAATATATTAAGTTTTTCAATCAACGATAAAACTATCCTCTACCCATATACGGTGAAACACCGTACCAAGTATATCAAGTAGCTGATAATCAATATTTTAACTCTTATTACAAAAGAGCAGAGTTTTCCTTGATAATCTTATCCTTGCACTCTTCCATCAGCCACTTCGGCGTACTGGTAGCACCACAGATACCTACCGTTTCCACATCCTTGAACCAGTTCATATCTATTTCGTCAGCACTTTCTATCTGGTAGCTGTTGGCATTCACGCTCTTGCATTCCTTGAAAAGCACCTTGCCGTTCGAACTCTTTCTGCCACTCACAAAGAGGATGACATCATGCTTGCTGGCAAAGGCAGCGATGTTAGGCATGCGGTTAGCCACCTGACGGCAGATGGTATCGAAACTCTTGAAGACAGCGCCCTCAACAATATGCTCCTGGCAATATTCGATGATGCGGTGGAACTCATCGAGACTCTTGGTAGTCTGGGAGTAAAGATAGATATCTTTAGAGAAATCCAGCTGACCGGTTTCCTTCAGCTGCTTCACATCCTCAAACTTCTCTACCACGATGGCATGACTCTCCGTCTGCCCCACCAGTCCGAGCACCTCAGCATGCCCGTTCTTGCCGAAAATCACGATCTGTGCCTCCGGATTGTTGACATACTGCTTCTTGATGCGGCGCTGCAACTGGAGCACCACAGGACAGGTAGCATCGATGATTTCAATGTTATTTCGCTCAGCAAGGGCATAAGTTTCAGGCGGTTCACCATGAGCACGGAGCAAGACCTTTACGCCCTGCAGTTTCTCCATCTGCTCATGGTCTATCGTGATGAGTCCCGCTTCATGCAGGCGCTCCACCTCCATACCGTTATGCACAATATCGCCCAGGCAGTAAAGTTTACCGCCCTTAGCCAACTCCTCTTCAGCTTTCTTGATGGCAGTGGTTACGCCAAAGCAGAACCCACTGCCGTTATCTATTTCTATCTGCACGATATTCGTTTTTAAATCATTGTACATAAATCTTCACCACCACCTTAGCATGGTCAGGGTCATTCGTAATTATGAGGATACGAGGGTGTCTGACACGCGATTTCTTCAAGTCGGCAGCCACAGCCGTCACCTTCATCTTAACGGTCTCTCCTGGCTGAATCTTACTCTTCTTCAGTTTCACCTGCAAGCCCATCGTAAACATCTGCATGCTGCGGATATCCAGTTCCGACTTACCCTTATTGGTAATCAGAATCTCACCCTTCAGCTTCTTCTTTCCATTGAAACTACCCAGATTGAGATCGGTGGCAGACATCTCTATCTTCGGAGCCAGTGCCTTCTTGGCTGGAGTCATGTTTTCGAAACCAGGAAGAAGAACGGCTGATACCACGATTTCCTTCTCAGGCGCAATCTTATCGCCAGGACGCTCACCGAGATAAACCGATGTCTGGTTCAAGCCCAGGTCGCGCAGTTTCTTGGAATCCAGCACGAAACTGATTTCGGCAGAATGACGCGGAGCCACCTTGGAAGGTGATACGAAAGCATGAAGATAGGATGGCAGATGCATCACTACCGGCTCCAGCACTTCGTCGGTAGGATTGAAGATATGAATGCGCTGAACCGGACGGTCGCCACGGTTCACGTCATCAAACTCCACCTCCTGGGCATCACTCTTGATGACACCCAGCATCTCATCGTAAGAACCAGCGAAATCTACTACGCTGCCCACTACCCTTCCCCTCATAGAGAGGATGAACGGCTCTTCATCCGCATTGGTATAGAGGCAAACCTGCTTGGTGAAAGTACCCATCTGCTTGGCATCGTATACCGCCTTGATGACGAAACTTTCGCCGGCAGCTATGCTCGTCTTCGGATAATCTACCTCCGTACAGCCGCAGCTTTTCAATACATTGTTGATAACCAACGGCTTGTGCCCGTCATTCTTCAGCACGAATTCGGCAGTTACAGGCTTGTGGAACACCACCTGTCCGCAGTCTACCACCTCGTGCTGGGTTGTAATCTTCTGTGCTGATGCAGGCAGCGCCAACAGCGCTGAGAGCATCCATATATTCATCCATTTCATACTATTCTATTTAAATTATCAATCTATAAACTTTTAACTATCAATTATTAACTTTCAATTCATAGGTCTCTGTGCGGCCACCAAATTCCGGACTGTAGGTACACTCAGCGATGCAAGTTCCGCTCTGATAGTCGCCCTTTCTATCCACGTAATACTCCATTTCTACGATGTGCTTACCTTTAGATAAACGATCGAAATAGAAATTTGTTGCATGGTCTCTTGGAGAAACATAGCAGCCTATGCCCCACTGATAACCGCTCAACTGGTTAACCGGCTCCAGGCATGCCGCACGCTTATCCGTAATCTGCACAAAGTCGTAGTCGCGGTCGGCGGTGATGATGAGCGTTACCTTCACCTTCTCGCCTACCTGCGCATTGCCCTTGCTCTCAGATTCGGCTGGAACGATGACACGGCGCACCTTGATGCCTGACTCCATGGAACCGATTTCGCTGATAGACTGCTTAAACTCTGCATAGACAGCTCCCCAGCTGGTATAATCGCTCTTTTTGTCGATGCTCAGCTTAGATGCCTTGCCCGGTCTTTCGGTCTTCACATAGCCCAAAGTAGTGGAATCCTGAGGCATCGGCAGCAGCTTGCCATCCAGTTTCAGCACGGCATTCTCAGCCTTCCTGCTCCAGTTGCTATCATTGCCCTTCATAAAGGCGTAGACGGCATCCACGGTGTTCACTGGCGTATCCCAAACCTGGGTGCGTTTCGACATCAGGAGCCAGCGCTGCAGTTCCTCGATGGTCTGCTTGTCGTTCGGCTTCAGCATCTGCATCGCCTCTATCACGGATACCTGGGTAGGAATCTTATAGTTTCTCCAGCTGTAGAGTGCCTTGCGGGTATCGTAGTAGCGGCCCATCTCCTCGCGGTAAACGGCATATTCGTTCACGCTCTGCAGATATTCGCCTGCCTTCTCGCGGTAAGCAGCATTCTGCTGGCTGTTTCTGGCGAGTACCACGGCAGCACGCGCCTTGCCATAGATGGAGAAATCACCGGTCATCTTCGACATCTTGTCCAGGAGATAAGCCTTATCCTGCTCCAGATTCTGCTTCATCTTTCTGCCATCCATCGAAAGAATGTAGAGATAATGCAGCGCCTGTTCGCTAGGATTCACCTTCTGCTTTTTCTCCTCCTGCTTCTTCATTTCTCTTACTTCCTGTGCTGTCTGCCAGGAGAGATAATCGATGGCGGAAGTCAGCATCCGGGCGGTTGATTTCTGCACACCTGCGATGGCATTCAATCGAACCATCATTTCGGCTACCGATGTAGTCATATACCGGCTGCCCTTCATTCCCTTCCACCAGGAGAAGGAACCGTCAGGGTTCTGCAACTTCTTCAGCTTCTCCACCTGATTCTGCAGGCGGATGCTCTCCTGAGTGAGATTTTCCAGCGAGAGATGCTTCTGTACATGGTTTGTGATAGTATTGGCATAGATGGCAGACATCAGCGAGATGGCGTCCTCCTCATCCGGATTACTGATGGCTGGCAGCGCCTTCACCATCAGCCAACTTGGGTTATTGGTGTACTCGATGGTTACCTTTGCCTCTTCAGCGCCCTTCGCCTGCTTGCCCTCCTTGTTCAGGAAGAGTTTGCTCAGGTCGAAGCTCTGCTCACCCTTCTGATGCAGGGTGATAGGCAGGGTGTTCACCACGAGTTCACGGTTGCTCAAAACCGGCAGATAGTGCTGTTCACCATCGCTGTAGCCATTACCGGCAGCCACCACCTTATTAATATATACGCCTTCTTTCAGTCCCTGAACATCAAAGGAGATGGTAGCAGAGCCCTCGGCATCGATGCAGTAGTTCTGCGTCTTCTGCCAAACCACCTTGTTGGTCTCCGGGTCGAGAATCTGCATACGGGTGTTGCCGCTCACCTTCTTGTCGGAAGTATTGAAGAGTTTCACCACGATGGTGCTCTTATCGCCCTCACGCAGGAAGCGAGGCATGTTAGGCTGCACCATCACGGTTTTCTGAGCCACAGCCTCATCCACCAGCAAACCGTTGCGCATCTCCTTGTCATGAGCCAAGCCCATGAACTTCCAGGTAGTCACGCTCTCCGGCAGGGTAAATCTGATGGCTACATTGCCCAGATTATCACTCTCCAGGGCAGGATAGAAGAAGGCGGTCTCGTTCAGGTTCTCACGCACCTGCACCTGGTCGAGGAACTGTTCTGCATCTGAGCCAGAACCGCCGGCAAACTGCGGCATCTCCTCTACTACATCAAAAACCTTGTTGGCAGATGGAGCAGCCGCTGCAACACGAATCATCTTAGAACCACGAATCCTCATGACTTTCGCTTCTTCTCGAACCACCTCGTCTTTCACCGAAGAATGCTTTTCGATACGAACAGACTCTACGGTTCCGCCAAGAGAACGTTCCAACTTGCTCAGCTCCACCGCTTGCATATAAGCATAATAGCTAAAGAATTTACCATCAAACTTATCCACATCCAATTGCTTCTCGTCATAATACTTGGTAGGATAAGCGCCATTCAAGCAAAATGAACGGAAAGTGAGGTTGTCCTCCCAGTAGCAGTTTGGCAAACTCTGATAGAAGCCCAGGGAGAAATTCCAGAAATGCGGGGTTATCTGGTCGAGCGACTTGTCATAGAGTACGCTCATCAGCTGTGCCTTGGCTGGCTTGCCGTCAGGGGGGGTAATCTTCAGCGTCCACTCCTCCTTCTGTCCAGGGGTCAGACGGTTGCGGAAGGTCTTCCAGGCGATGTTCAGTTTCTTCTCAGGCAAAGGACGGGCGATGCTCATCATTCGGGTATAGCACTTGCCTTGCTTCACGAAACTATAGTTCAGTACGATGCCCGACGCATATTCCTCCTTGTAGGTGAAAGGCAGGGTCACGATACTGTCGCCCAACTCCCAGGCGCCCTTCTCCAGCAGTTTGTTGCCGGCGATGATGGAATATACGATGTGCGCTCCGTTCTCCGAAGAGCCCACCTGGATATAGACCGGCTTGCCATCACGAGGGAAAGTCTTCGCCGTCTGATAATACCATTCGGTGGTTGGCTCCACCGGATGGGTATCCTTCATGCTGAAAAGGGTGAATTTCTGCTGCAGGGTGTCCTGTCCGCAGATTGCCTCCAACTGATGAACGCCAGATTTCCAAACGAGGGAAGAAGAGGCAGAGGAAGAAGCATATTCCTTGATAGAAACCGGTACATTCGCCTCAGCATCCTTCCATTCGCCCTTATCAATTCGATATTTCAACCTACTAGAAATCGGCATACCACTGGCATTGCGGTAAGCGAAGGTCACCGTCTTCAGACTGTCTGTTTCGATACGCTTAGGAAGATTCACCGTGAGGATGGTTGGCTTGGTGCCCAGAGGCAGACTCATCACGCCCTCGTGGCTCTCGCCGCTGATGTCGGTAACGATGGCTGAGACCTCGAAGTTGAAGAAACGGGCGATGCGCATGAACTCGCTCATATCAGCCTCGTCTTTTCCCGACAAGGAAGCCTCCAGCGGAATCTCTACGTCGAAGGTTCCGTCCTCACGAGTCACGCAACTGTCAGTCTTCACCAACTGTCCGGCAGAGCCTGCGCCCCACCACCAAAGCTGGTTTCTGCGAGTCACCTGATACGCTACCTTGGCACCCTGTACAGGTATACCGGCATAGGTCTTGGCTGAAGCTTTCACCACTACGGTGTCGCCCCAGTTATATTTCTCATTTACCTTCGGGAAGATAATCTCGAAGGTTGGACGCTTGTATTCCTCCACTCTTACATATTTTGTTACCATTCCATTCACGGAGATGGAATACAATCCCGTCTGTCCCTCCTTCGGCAATTCGAAATCTACGGAAGCCGTACCGTATTCATCGGTAGTAGCCTTCTGCTCAGCCACCTGCTTCCAGTTAGTATCTCGCAGGATAAAATTCAGTTCCATGCTCTTGCCAGGCACACTGGCATCCAAGCCCTTCTTCACGATGTAGGAAATGGCTGAGGCATGCACGGTCTGACCCGGGCGATAGATGCTGCGGTCGGTAAACAGCTGATGTTTAATCTTGTCATCCTTCCGTTCGTAATAGCGGGTGCGAGAAAGATAGATATTCTTGGCAGGCGTAAACTTGTCATTGCTGGTGGAAATCAAGACGTTTCCATCCACATTCTTGAAGTAAGCCTCGCCGTTCTCATCGGTAGTCAAGCGAGCATGAACCAGTCTCTTCCACTTGCCCGTCTTCACATCATAATCCCTGTCATAGAGCATGATTTTCGCACCCGGTACAGGCTGTCCGTCAGTAGCATTCACCACTACGTAGCGATGCTTATCATCCGGCAACTGCTGGATCATCACCGCCAGATTGCTGACATAGAAGAGTTTGCGCTGCGGAGCGATGCCGGTATTATCCGAAGTTACCTCCATCAGATAGGCACCCAGCGGCAGATTGCCACCGATTTCAATGGAATCCTTCACCTCTTGATAATCCGGACGACCATAGTAATTCCTGCTGTAATCCTTCTGATGCAGTTTCGTGGTCTTCTTCAGGAGCATCTTATAGGTAGCCTCATCCTGAGCATCATATTCATTATCCGCCGTGATGTTGAGGCGGGAGATGCTGATTTTCAGGTTCTGGAGATTACGCACATCCAGCTGCACCCAAACCTTCTCCCCAGGTCGCAATACCTGCGGCATATCCTTCACCCGGAACATCGGTTCGGTAAGTCGCTTCTGCGCATTTCTCAGTTCGTTCATTCTCGACCATTCACCCCAGCGGCTCAGCGCATAGTTGATATAGTTGAGCTTATCCTGCGGTTTGGCATCGGTAGCACCTTCCATGAAGCGGAAATGCTCCACGGCAAGTTCGCCTGCCTCCGGAATATCCTGATAAATCTGGATGAGCGAGTCGATGGTCTGCAGATACTTCGACTTCTTCACCACTCTCACGTCGTCCTGGCGGTATTTCTCGATGAGCTTATAGGCACAGAGACAAGCCGCACCCCGATTGCCCACCTTATTATAATAGGTGTACAGCTGCAGATACGCCTCCTTGCTGTCTGCCTCGAATCCGATGAGATGCAGCAGATCGTTGTTAAAGGAACTGCCATCCACGCCCTTCAGCGTCAATGGAACATACTCTGCAGATGTATGTCGGGCAAGAAGTTCAGGCTGTCCCAAGGCCTTCTTGAAGAACTCCTGGCTTTTCTTTTCGTTCATATCACGGTACACCTTGCCCAGCACGGCATATCTCACCGCCTTCAATGCGGGGTCGTTCACCTTCAGCACCTCTGCTTCCATCCGCTTCACGTTAGGCGTCAGCGAGTCAGCCGAAACCTCTTTCCAGAGTGTCATCTGTCTTATCTCAGCCGCCAGCAGCTGCCCGTAATCTTTGGCAGCCGAAGCCTTGGCGATGATTTTCTTCATCACCGCGATTTCGCTCTTAGGCTGGGCCTTCTGAGCATTGATTTCAGCTTGCTTCCACAAGTTGTCGTATGTCTGAGCCGCTACCTGCATCGTAGCAAAGAGGGCTATCAGAAGTGATAAAATGTTTCTTTTCATAAGCCAATTGTATTAAATGTTTATAGAATGATGATAATCATCAAACTTTTCATTGCAAAAATACAAAAAAAAACTGTTTTCTAACCCCGAAACTTAAACTTTTTACTATCTTTGCACCAAAATAGTATATTTTACCAAGAAATAACATTAAAAAAACAATGGCAGAAAAAAAGTATGGTCATTTTGATGACGCCAATCGCGAATACGTGATTACTGACCCAAAGACCCCATGGCCTTGGATCAATTATTTGGGTAACGAGGATTTCTTCTCGCTCATCTCAAACACAGCAGGTGGTTATTCCTTCTACAAGGATGCCAAGTTCCGTCGCATCACCCGTTATCGCTACAATGGTGTGCCGATGGATAACGGCGGTCGCTATTTCTATATCAAAGATGGCGATACCGTATGGAACCCGGGATGGAAACCTTGCAAGACACCGCTCGACAGCTACGAGTGCCGCCACGGCATGAACTATACCCGCATCACAGGCAGCAAGAACGGCGTAGAGGCGAGTGTGCTCTTCTTCGTACCCCTCCATACATGGGCTGAGGTGCAGAAGATGACGCTGAAGAACCAGACTGAGGAGGTGAAGACCCTCAAGGTGTTCTCCTTTGCAGAGTGGTGCCTCTGGAATGCTGCTACCGACATGGAGAACTTCCAGCGCAACTTCTCTACGGGCGAGGTGGAGGTAGAGGGTTCTACCATCTATCACAAGACCGAATATCGTGAGCGCCGCAACCACTATGCTTTCTACACAGTGAATACCGAGATTCAGGGCTACGATACCGACCGCGAGAGCTTCATCGGACTCTACAACGAGTTTGCCGAGCCTGAGGCTGTGATGGAAGGCAAGCCACGCAACAGCTTTGCCCACGGCTGGAGCCCTATCGCATCGCATTATATCGAGGTTACCCTGCAGCCAGGCGAGAGCCGCGACCTCATCTTCCTGCTGGGCTATGTGGAGAACGAGCAGGACAAGAAGTTCAGCGCCAAGAAGGTAATCAACAAGGAGAAAGCTCATCAGCTTATCGCCAAGTTTGATACCACCGAAAAGGTGGATGCTGCCTTCGCAGAACTCAACCAGTACTGGGATAACCTGCTGAACATCTTCACCGTGAAGAGCGGCAACGACAAGTTAGACCGTATGGTGAACATCTGGAACCAGTATCAGTGCATGATCACCTTCTGTATGTCGCGTTCGGCAAGTTTCTTCGAGAGCGGCATCGGTCGAGGCATGGGCTTCCGCGATTCCAACCAGGACCTCGTAGGTTTCGTTCATCAGATACCTACCCGTGCCCGCCAGCGCATCATCGATATCGCCAGCACCCAGTTCCCTGACGGTGGCTGCTACCACCAGTATCAGCCGCTCACCAAACGTGGCAACAACGATATCGGTGGCGGTTTCAACGACGACCCATGCTGGCTCATCTTCGGTACCGTAGCCTATATCAAGGAGACGGGCGACTTCTCTATCCTCGCTGAACAGGTGCCTTTCGACAACCAGCCAGGCACAGAAGTAAGCCTCTTCGAGCACCTCAAGATTTCGATGAACCATGTTATCAACAACCTGGGTCCGCATAAGCTTCCACTCATCGGCAGAGCCGACTGGAACGACTGTCTGAACCTGAACTGCTTCTCCTGGGACCCTAACGAGAGTTTCCAGACCACCGAAAACAAGGGCGAAGGAAGCAAGGCAGAGAGTCTGATGATAGCCGGTCTGTTCGTGGTTACCGGCAAGGATTATGTGGCTCTGTGCAAGCAGCTTGCCAAGGAAGCTTTGGAAAGCAAGGAGGGCGAAATAGCCGGTCTTGCAGAGGAAGATTATTTGACAGAAGCTGAGCGCATGCAGCAGGCTGTAGATGAGATGAACGAGGCTGTGAAGCAGCATGGATGGGACGGAGAATGGTTCCTCCGCGCTTACGATTTCTTCGGCAACAAGATTGGTAGTGATGAGAACGAGGAAGGCAAAATCTTCATCGAGAGCCAGGGCTGGTGTACGATGGCTGGTATCGGTCTGGAAGAAGGACTCTGCGATAAAGCACTGGATAGCAGCAAGAAACGACTGGAATGCGAGCACGGACTGGTGCTGAACAACCCAGCCTACACTACCTATCATGTAGAAATGGGTGAGATTTCTTCTTATCCTGAAGGCTACAAGGAGAACGCCGGTATCTTCTGCCACAACAATCCTTGGGTCATCATCGGAGAGACTGTAGCCGGTCGAGGCAACGATGCCTGGAGCCATTATACCAAGATTCTACCTAGCTATGTAGAGGAAAAATATCAGACACTTCACAAGGTAGAGCCTTATGTAAACTGCCAGATGGTAGCCGGTAAGGATGCAGCCAAACCGGGCGAAGGAAAGAACTCCTGGCTCACCGGTACAGCGGCATGGATGTGGTATACAGTATCAGAATTCATCCTCGGCATCAAGCCAGATTATGAAGGTTTGCTCATCGATCCTTGTCTCCCAAGCACCGCTAAGGAGTATGAGGTAACCCGCAAGTTCCGTGGTGGCGAATACCATATCACAGTAAAGAATCCTAGCGGAAACCAGAAGGGCGTGAAGCAGATTACAGTGGATGGCACTCCTATCTCAGGCACCATCATTCCTTGCTCTGAAGGCAAGCATGAAGTAGTGGTTGAGATGTAAATCAGCCAGATCTCATCAAGTTACGATTTGAAAGTTCAATGTAACAAAACTCCTTTTCATACCCATGCCCCCTGTTTTAGGGTGCATGGGTAGGATTAACGACATAGATTCAAACGATACAAGTCGCTATCACCCTCCCCCAACAACCAGCATGATAAAATCATCATCAGTAAATCAGCTCAGTTCCTCAGTTCCTCAGTTCCTCAGTTTTGTTCTAGGGGGTATACTTGATACTTACAAATTGCAAGTAATTATATTTTA
>OGQM01002335.1_pt1 | contig 11488 bp, 2 predicted proteins | sample 1553191 | NCBI WGS metagenome assembly OGQM01 (sample SAMEA2579954, study PRJEB22360) | human gut metagenome | biome: human gut; feature: human-associated habitat; material: faeces | place: Denmark | collected 2008/2010 | reverse complement strand
GCAAACTCCCCATCAAGCGGCTGTGGATCAGCAGCATGGAGGATGCTGCCATCCAGCAGGGCTTTGAAAACCTGAAAGATGGCGCAGCGTATGACAACCTGTTTGCAGCGTCCGAGTGTAGAGCAAAAGCAGATTGGCTGATCGGCATGAACGGAACCCGCGCTTTTACGAAAAAGTACGGCAGAAAACAGACCATTGGCCGTGTGCAGACCCCGACGCTGGCGATGCTGGCCGAACGGCAGACCAAAATCCAGAACTTTGTAAAGGAACCCTATTACAAAGTGGAATTGTCCGGCGCGGGTGTCGTGGCGGTATCGGAACAGATGGCGCAGGAGCAGGATGCCGATACCATGCAGGCTGCTTGCGATGGACAGTGCGCGGTGGTCGGCAGCATCGAGCGTAAGCGAGTGGAGAAGAAGCCCCCGAAGCTGTATGACCTAACGACCTTGCAGCGAGAAGCAAACCGCTATTACGGTATGACCGCCAGCCAGACCTTGCAGGCATTGCAGGAACTGTATGAAGAAAAGCTGGTGACATACCCCAGAACAGACAGCCAGTTTGTGACCGAGGATATGCGCAAGACAGTGGAATCTCTGGTACTGGCTCTGGATGGCCAGACTGTGGATGTGAGCTGCGTTATCAATAACAGCAAAGTCACAGACCACCACGCGATCCTGCCGACGATGCAGGGCGCAAAGTGTAATAAGGCAAAGCTGTCCGAACCCAAACAGAAGATTCTTTCGCTTATCATCTGGAAACTGGTGCAGGCTGTGCAGCCGCCGTTCATCTATGAGGATGTGCTGGTAACAGTGTGCTGCCAGGGCAGGAACTTCACGGCAAAATATAAGGATGTTCTGAAGCCCGGTTATACTGCAAAACCTGTTCCGCTTGTGGAGCCGGAGAAGAACAAGGATGCGTCACTTCCGAACGATCTGGAACAGGGGATGGTTCTTCCTGTGGTACGGGCAGAGAAAAAGCAGGGCTTTACTTCACCGCCGAAAGTCTACACCGAAGATACCCTGCTGTCGGACATGGAAACAGCAGGCAACAAGGAATTTGAAAAGGACACGGAGAAGAAAGGTCTGGGGACCCCTGCAACGCGCGCTGCGATTTTGGAAAAGCTGGTATCCTCCGGCTATGTGCAGCGTAAAGGCAAGCAGATGATTCCCACGGAGGACGGTGTGGCCGCAATCCGCAATATCCCGGACTACCTGAAATCTGCCAGCATGACAGCCGAATGGGAAAATGACCTGCTGCGGATGGAGCGCGGCGAGATCAAGCCCTATGATTTTATGCAGGGCATCCACGGACTGATCGACAAGATGCTGACTGACCTCCGGCAGATTCCTACCGTCGCGGCGGCTCCCCAGCATAATAAGGTAAGCGTAGGAAACTGCCCGGTCTGTGGCAACCCTGTACATGAAAGTAAACTCAGCTTTTGTTGTGCAGACCGCAGCTGCAAATTTGCCCTCTGGAAAGAAAGCAGATACTTGTCCAACATGAGAAAGACGCTGGACAAGAAGATGGCGGTAGACCTTTTGAAGAAAGGCCGCACCCATGTAAAAGACTTTTATTCCGCGAAAAAAGATAAGACATTCGCCGCTGACCTTGTGATGCGCGTCGAAGAGGGCCGCGCACAGTACAGTCTGGAATTTCCCAAAACACCGATGAAAATGAAAACGTAAAGGAGGTTTGACCCTTGCCACAAATTAACGATATTCGAGAATTGGCGCAGCAGAACGCCCGGTATGTCAGTAACTCGCCACAGGACTGGATGAGTTATCTGGATGTGGCGGCGCGGCTGTACCGCTATTCGTTTACCGATGCGCTCCTGATCCACGCGCAACGACCTGATGCAACCGCCTGCGCAGAACTGGAACTCTGGAATCAGAAAATGAGCCGATGGGTCAACCGTGGCGCAAAAGGCATCGCGCTTCTGGATGATACCGGACCGCGTACCAAATTGCGGTATGTGTTCGATATTGCTGACACCCATCTGGTGCGCGGCGGAAAAACACCGCTCTTATGGAATCTGGACAGCCACGAGCATGAGCAGGCTATCTTAGACCATCTGGCAGATACCTATGGTTTATCCCAGACAGACAGCATGTATACTGCCCTGATGGAGCTGGCACAGCAGTTGACTGCCGACAATCTGGATGAAGCGATGGACGGTCTGGCCTATGAGGTGAAAGACACCTTTCTGGAGGAACTGGACGAAGATAACATCCGTGTCCGCTTCCGGGAACTGATGACCAACAGTATCTTCTATACGCTTTCCCGCCGCTGCGGGCAGGAGCCTTTGGATGTACTGGACGATGATGACTTTATCCGCATCGTGGATTTCAACAAGCTGCCTGTGCTGTCGTTCCTTGGCAACGCGGTTTCCGAACAGTGCGAAGCGGTTCTTTTTGACATTGGCCGAGAGATGCGGAAAATTTACAAAAAAGAAATCACGCAGCAGCTTGAAAAATCCGTTGACAGCTTGTATAATACCAATACGGACTTTAACGCATTAAAGCGCGAAACCGAAGATACCACGACCAAAGGAGGACAAGAAAATGGAGTTGACGTATTACCGCAAGGGAGATTATCTGTTCCCGAATCTGGCCGTGAAGGACGAGCCGCAGACCATCGGGAAGTACGGGATGCTGCGCAGGACGTACCTGAAAGAGAACCGAAGGAACTGGTATCAGAGTATGCTGATGAGCGGCAGGCTGAACCAGCATCTGGCGCAGATCGAGGAAGCAGCGGAGAGCCGGGTGGAAACCCTGCTGGACAGCCTGAACGAGAAGTTTCCGGCACCGAGCAAGGAGAAAGACCCGCTGGCATGGGCAGCGCACCAGAACAACCTGACGGCGATGGCCGAGGAGATCGTCTTGAAGGAATTGGTGTACAATTAACCGAAACGACAACGGAACAGGATTTGAGCGAAGCAGAGGAAGAAATTGCCTCTGCTTTTTCTTTTCCCGATCTGCCCACCGTGGAACAGCAGATCCGCGTCATTGAAGCACCGATCCAGGCGCGGTATGCGGATGAAATTGCACTTGATCCTGAAGTGGTCGATGAAATCCTGCGCATGGGCAGCAACCGCAGCAAGGGTCAGCTGCGCCTGATCTACAATTTTATGGTTGAGAAAACCCCGGAAGAATATACAGAGTTCGTGAAAAACGAATATGGAACGGGCGGCAAAGGCTTTGAGAGTGTCGGTGCAAAGTATGCCGTCTGGTTCGATGATCTGGGGTTGCGCATTGCGGCAGGTGACACGGCAAAGGGCGGTACGATTGCCAATGCGTCTTTATCCTGGGAGGATGTAAGTAATCGTATCCATGAACTGCTCCGGCAGGGCGAGTATGCGCCGCAGGCGGTTCTGGACGCTGCACGGCAGAACGCCTTACAGGAACACGCGCAGACATTGGCTTATATGGAGCGCGACTTGGCAGACGGTGTTGCCGAAGTGGTGTTTCAGGATACAGCAATCTTCAGGGGCGGTTTCCCGGAAATGACGGACAGGCTGGCAGGTTTGCTAGATGATACGGATTTTCTGATTGACCTAAACGACAGATTATCTGCGCTGGGGGAAGCCTACGCCGAAGATAAAGACCTGATGCGGATGCACTTTTATAAGCCGGATAAAGTAGCGGCTCTGTTCCAGCAGTTTGCAAAGACTTATCAGAATTATGCAGCAAGAGAGGACTTTCACTGGAACGAGTATAAGAAGTTCATCACGGAAGATGAAATAAACGCTTTTTTCACACGAGGCAGCAATTATTCGGACAGTCGGCTGGCAATCTATTCGTTCTTCCTGAATCATGAGGACAAGAAAGAGCGGGCAGACTTCCTGAAAGAGCATTACGGAATCGGTGGCAGCAGCCATGCACTCTGCGGGGCAGATGATTCTCACGAAGATCACGATAGCAGAGGTATTGCTTTGGAACGTGGCCCATACGGGAACCCGGATGCAAGTGTTCATCTGAACTGGAATCAGGCTGCAGGCCGAATTGACAAGCTTATCCGTGACAGTGAGTATTTGAAGCCGGCAGATTACTCTCGGATGCCTGCTTATGAGCGCGAGCAGATGGCAATGCGGGTGATGGGCTTCTATCACCATCTGCCGAACGAGGTGGATCGGCCTTATCCGCAAGACCTTTACCATGAAGAAGGACGAAAGGCTCTCGTTGAAAAGCTGGAAGCCCCTGAACAGGCGGTGGAACTGCTGGAGCAGATGGACAATGCACTGCTGTCTGTGCCGCTGGATTCGGAAGAATATGAGCGTAAGGCAGAATCCCTCTCTATCCTGCACCAGTATGTTGAGGGAACGTACACGATTTTCCCGGAAAAGAAGAGGGCTGTTGAGATTGCGGTTCCTGAACAGGGGCAAATGTCCATATTCGACTTTATGGAGCAGGAGCCGCAATCGAAAGAGCAGTCAACCGCCGCAGCGGTTGAGAAACCCAAAAAAGATGCGCCTCTTGCAGATGAAAAGTATTCGGAGCAGACGCTGCAGCCCCTGCCACTGGATGCCGCCAACGAATATAACGCACTGAAAGAGCGCTACCCGGATGCTCTGGTCGGCTATGAGCAGTACGGAAACTTTGAGTTCTACGGCGAGGATGCAAAGCGTGTTTCAGAACTTCTTGGCAGCAAGCTGTTGGAAAAGGAAACTGCACTCGGCAAAGTTGAGGTATCTGGTTTTCCGCGTGAACAGTGGGTTTCACAGGCAATGAAGCTCTGGAAGCAGGGGGAGAACGTCTATCTGTCCGGCCAGCAGGAAGATGGAACCCATGCCCAAACGAAATACTTCCGCAGAGAGGAATATCTGCCTGTTAATACCATCATCGAACTGGACGATAGAGAGTTCCGTGTGGATTCGGTGGACTTTGGAAATGGAACGGTCAGTTTGCAGGACATGACCCTTGCAAAAGAAGCCCGGTATCCGATTTTCCGAACGGAACAGCTGGAGTACATTCGGCATCTGTACGAACAGGCAGATGTACCGATGGAAGAAGCGGTTGAAATCACAGTCTTTACGGCTCTGCACAATGCGGGTGTGGCCTACGAGGATTTCTCCCCGGAGCAGATGGATGTGATCTATTCGGTGGCAGAAGCAGGCGGCGAGTTGGAAGAACTGCTGAATCCTGACTTCCCGCCAGAACAGATGCAGCTGATCGCAGATGTGCAGAACCGAACGGATGCCATCAGCCGTGCAGCAGCAGAGGAAGCCCTTGAACCGCTGACCCAGCAGCCTATGACCCCGGCAGAGGTCAACCATGCAAGGCGGCAGCACAACCTTCCACTGGACAGTGAAGCAGAAACAGAACAGCCTGTACAACCCAAACAGGAACCTATGAACTTCCGTATTACGGACGATGATCTCGGCGCAGGAGGGCCGAAAACAAAGTATAAAGCCAATGTGGAAGCCATTCAGGTGCTGCAAACACTGGATGCAGAGCAGCGACAGGCCACCGCAGAGGAGCAGGAGATTCTTTCCCGGTATGTGGGCTGGGGCGGTATTCCGCAGGCGTTTGATGAAAACAATGCGGACTGGGCGAAAGAGTATGCCGAACTGCAGTCCCTGCTCACGGCAGATGAGTATAAGGAAGCCCGTGCCAGTACCCTGAATGCGTTTTACACTTCTCCTACGGTCATCAAGGCGATGTATGAAGCCCTGGGCAATATGGGATTGTCCAAAGGCAACGTGCTGGAACCATCCTGTGGTGTCGGCAATTTCATGGGTCTGGTGCCGGACAGCATGGAGAAGATTCGGATGTATGGTGTGGAGCTGGACAGCATTTCGGGCCGCATTGCACAGCAGTTGTACCAGAAAAACAAGATTGCGGTGCAGGGCTTTGAAACAATGCAGTTCCCGGACAGCTTCTTTGACTGTGTTGTGGGTAACGTACCGTTTGGTAATTACAAAGTACCGGATAAGCGGTATGACCGCCACAATTTTCTCATCCACGATTATTTTATCGCCAAGAGCCTTGACCTTGTGCGTCCGGGTGGTGTGGTGGCGGTGGTAACGTCCAGCGGTACGATGGATAAGAAGGATTCCTCTGTCCGTGAGTACCTTGCCAACCGCGCCGATCTGGTAGGTGCGATTCGACTGCCGAACAATGCGTTTCAGCGCAATGCCAACACGAGCGTGGTTGCTGACATCCTGTTTTTGCAGAAGCGTGACCGTGCAGCGGTAGAGCGGGCAGACTGGATAGACCTTGGCGAAACACTGAAAGGCTACTCCATCAACCAGTATTTTGCACAGCATCCTGAGATGGTGCTGGGGGAGATCACCACGGAAAGCACCCAGTACGGCAAGCAGGAAACTACTGTCAAGCCCATCGAAGGTGCAGACCTTGCCCAGCAGTTAAAAGAAGCAGTCGGCAACATCCATGCCACCATCACAGAGCCGGAAATCTCCGATGATGAGCTGGAAGTGCAGGAAGAACCCATTCCAGCAGACCCAAGTGTGAAGAATTTCAGCTTCACGAACGTGGATGGGCAGATTTACTACCGTGAAAATTCCTTTATGAATAAGGTGGAACTGCCTGCCGTAACTGCAGAGCGTGTGCTGGGCATGATCGCTCTGCGGGAGACTACCAGGAAGCTGCTGGATTGTCAGCTGCATGATGGTTCGGATGCAGAAGTTCAACTTTTGCAGAACGAACTGAAACAGCAGTACACCGCATTTAAGGCGCAGTATGGCCTTATCAACAGCACGGCCAACAAGCGGGCGTTCCGACAGGACAGCAGCTATTGTCTGCTGGCATCACTGGAAATTCTGGATGAGGAGAAGAATCTCAAACGGCTGGCCGATATTTTTACCAAACGTACTATCCGTAAGCCGGAGCCTGTTACCTCAGTAGACACGCCAAGCGAAGCTCTGGCGCTTTCCATTGGAGAAAAAGCAAAGGTGGATGTGCCGTTTATGATGCAGCTCTGCGGCAAACCGGAACAGGAAATCACGGATGAACTGGCAGGTGCGATTTTCCGAAACCCTGTGACACAGCAGTGGGAAACCTCGGATGAATACCTGTCCGGCAATGTTCGTGAAAAACTGGCCACAGCAGAAACCTTTGCGGCAAACCATGCTGAATATCAAATCAATGTGGATTACCTCAAACGGGTACAGCCCAAGGATTTGGATGCTTCGGAAATTGAAGTGCGGCTGGGTGCAAACTGGGTAAAGCCGGAGTACATCACGCAGTTTATGAAAGAAGTGTTCAAAACACCGAACTACTATGCTGGGATTGACATTAAGGCAACCTATTCCGAAATTTCTGGTGCATGGAACATTTCGGGCAAGTCGCTGGATCGCGGCAATCCGCTTGTCACCAACACTTACGGAACGATGCGGGTCAACGCCTATAAGCTGCTGGAAGATGCGCTGAACCTTCGGGATACCAAAATCTACGATACGATTCACGATGCGGATGGCGACCACCGTGTACTGAATAAGCAGGAAACCATGCTTGCACAGCAGGCACAGGAATCCATTCGGGAAGCGTTTAAGCAGTGGATTTTCAAGGATTTAGACCGCCGCGAGGATTTGTGTGCGACCTATAATCGGATTTTCAATGCGATTCGTCCCCGTGAGTACGATGGCAGTCATATTCGTTTTGAAGGCATGACACCGGAAATCTCTCTGATGCCGCACCAGAAAGATGCCGTTGCGCACATTCTGTACGGCAACAATACGCTGCTGGCGCATTGCGTGGGCGCAGGAAAGACCTTCCAGATGATCGCTGCCGGCATGGAAAGCCGCAGACTGGGCCTGTCACAGAAAAACCTCTATGTGGTGCCGAACCACCTCACAGAGCAGTGGGGCGCAGATTTCCTGCGGCTTTATCCCAATGCGAATGTGTTGGTAGCAACGAAGAAGGATTTTGAACCCAGCAATCGAAAGCAGTTCTGCTCCCGCATTGCAACCGGTGATTACGATGCCATCGTGATCGGTCATTCGCAGTTTGAGCGTGTGCCGCTCTCCCCGGAACGGCAGAAGGCTATTATCGAGCGTCAGATCGACGATATTACACTGGCTCTGGCAGATGCCCGGAGTGAGGATAGTCGCAGTTTTACGGTCAAGCAGATGGAAAAAACAAAGAAAACACTGGAAGCAAAGCTGCAAAAGCTGAACGACCAGACGAGAAAGGATGATGTAGTTACATTTGAGGAACTGGGTGTTGACCGTCTGTTTGTGGACGAGTCACATTTCTATAAAAATATGTTCCTCTACACGAAAATGCGAAATATCGCAGGTATCGCCCAGACCGATGCACAGAAGTCCAGCGATATGTTTGCGAAGTGTCAGTACTTGGACGAACTGACAGGTGGCAAGGGCGTGACCTTTGCAACTGGAACCCCGGTCAGCAACTCGATGGTGGAACTGTACACCATTATGCGGTATCTCCAGTATGACACGCTGCAGAAAATGGGACTAAGCCATTTCGATGATTGGGCGGCATCCTTTGGCGAAACCGTCACGGCAATCGAGCTTTCCCCGGAAGGAACCGGCTACCGTGCGAAAACACGTTTTGCCAGGTTCTTCAATCTGCCGGAGCTGATTTCTCTGTTCAAAGAATCCGCAGATGAGCAGACAGCGGATATGCTGAACCTGCCTGTGCCGCAAGCAGAGTACATCAACGAAGTGCTGAAACCCAGCGAAACACAGGAAGAAATGGTAAGTTCCTTTGCAGACCGCGCCGAGGCCGTGCGTAACGGCAATGTGAATCCCAGATTCGATAATATGCTCAAGATCACCAACGATGGCCGAAAATTGGCACTCGACCAGAGGCTTATAAATGATATGCTGCCGGATGAGCCGGAAAGCAAGGTAAATCGCTGCGTGGACAATGCGTTCAAGGTCTGGGAAGAATCTGCCCTGGATAGGGGAACACAGTTGATTTTCTGCGATTTATCGACACCAAAAGCTGATGGTACATTCAACGTCTACGATGATGTGCGGGAGAAGCTGGTGGCGAAAGGTGTTCCTCGTGAAGAAGTGGCGTTCATTCACGAGTATAACACGGAAACCAAAAAGGCTGACCTGTTTGCAAAGGTGCGCGCCGGACAGGTGCGTATCCTGATGGGGTCTACGCCGAAACTTGGCGCAGGAACCAATATTCAGGATCGGCTGATTGCCCTGCATCATCTGGATTGCCCGTGGAAGCCGTCTGACCTAGAACAGCAGGAAGGACGTATTCTCCGGCAGGGAAACCGGAATAAGCAGGTAAAAATCTATCGTTACGTCACTGAAAATACGTTTGATTCGTATATGTGGCAGATTCTGGAAAATAAACAGAAGTTCATTTCCCAGATCATGACTTCTAAATCTCCTGTCCGTGCCTGCGATGATGTGGACGATACCGCACTGTCCTATGCCGAAATCAAGGCACTGGCAACGGGCAATCCCTACATCAAGGAAAAGATGGACTTGGATATTCAGGTCAGCAAGCTGAAACTGCTGAAAGCCAATCACACCAGTCAGATTTATAGCTTGGAATCGGATATTGCGCGCCGCTATCCGCGAGAAATCGCTGTGGCACAGGGTCAGATCGAAGCACTGAAAACCGATATGGAAGCGGCAAAACCACTTCTGGCGCAGGATAAAGACCACTTCGCTATGGAGATCAGCGGAAAGGTGTACACCGAACGCAAGAAAGCGGGTGCGGCCATCATCGAGGCTTGTAAGGCTCTGAAAGCGGCTGGCACCGAGGGCAGGATCGGCAGCTACGGCGCATTTGAACTGCACTCCCGGTTTGACAATTTCGATAAGGTGTTCCGCTTATCTATCAAGGGCGCATGGAACTACTCGATGGAAGTCGGCAAAGACCCGCTGGGTAATATCCTGCGCGTTACCAATGCACTGGCAGGTATCGAAAGAGCATTGCCGCAGGTGGAACGCAGACTGGAAAATCTGGAACAGCAGTTGGCGCAGGCAAGGGAAGAAGCCAAACGTCCTTTTGCACAGGAAGCGGAACTAGCCGAAAAATCTGCGCGCCTTGCGGAGTTGAACTCTCTGCTCAACATGGATGAAAAGGGTAGTGAGGATGCGCTGGGCGTGGACGAGGATGCAGCCGAAACCGAAGTCGCGGATAGGCCGCGTCAGCCTGCGAACTATGCAGGCCGCGTTGCAGAGCGCACTGCGGATAATATGCGGAAACCCTCTGTACTGGCACAGCTTCATGCAAAGCAGGCAGAGCGCACTGCAGAACCGCAGAAATCCCAGAAGCGAAAAAGTCACAATATGGAACTGTAAATAGGATAACCCCGTTAGATCTCTGCAAGGAATCTAACGGGGTGTTTTTGAACAAGGAGGGCATTTGCTGACATTAACACCGATCAATCTGAAAACGGCAAACGCATTTGTGCAGCAATATCACCGCCACCATAAGCCGACACGAGGGCATAAGTTCTCCATCGGCGTATCGGAAAATGGTGCGCTGGTGGGCGTTGCTATCTGCGGCAGACCCGTGGCGCGGCGGCTGGACGATGGCTATACGCTGGAAGTTAACCGTCTGTGTACAGATGGAACACCGAACGCCTGCAGCATTTTGTATGCGGCGGCATATCGTGCAGCACGGGCCATGGGCTACAACAAAGTTGTTACCTACATTCTGGACACGGAGAATGGCAGCTCCCTGAAAGCTGCCGGCTACACCTGTGAGGGCAGAGCCGGAGGCTTGGAATGGAACGGTGCAAAAGCACCGAAACAGGCTGACCAATATCCGCGCCAGATGAAAACACGATGGGTCAAGAAAAAGGAGGGCTTGCATGGCAGTTGACCGCAAACAGCAGATGAAAGAAATCACGGAACGGCTGGAGCAGGGCGTAAAGGACATTTTTACATCGGAAATGTACACGACGTATCTGCGCACGATGGCAAAATTCCACAATTACAGCTTCAATAATACGCTGCTGATCGCTATGCAGCGGCCCGATGCCACACTGGTGGCAGGGTTTAACGCATGGAAGAATAAGTTTAACCGTTACGTTAAAAAAGGCGAAAAGGGCATCCAGATCATCGCTCCGGCTCCCATTAAGGAAGTCGAGGAGCGAGAGAAAATCGACAAGGATACGGGCTTGGCTGTGCTGAACGAAAACGGTGAACCGGAAATGGAACGTGTGGAGTATGTGGTTCCGCGCTTCCGAGTGACGACGGTTTTTGATGTTTCACAGACCGATGGGGAACCGATTCCATCGTTGGAAGTGAACGAACTGACGGCCAGCGTCAAAGACTATGCGCTGCTTACGGCGGCAATCGAGCAGGTATCGCCTGTGCCGATGCGGTTTGATGAAATCGAAGGGGATGCCAAAGGCTATTACAGTGATGCAGACAAAGAAATCTGCATTCAGGTCGGCATGGGCGAGAGCCAGACCATAAAGACGATGATCCACGAGGTTGCTCATGCGATGCTGCATAACAGCGATTTGATGAAACAGCGTGGCGAAGAAAAAGACAGGCTCACGAAAGAAACCGAAGCCGAAAGCA
>OGQM01002329.1_pt1 | contig 11527 bp, 12 predicted proteins | sample 1553191 | NCBI WGS metagenome assembly OGQM01 (sample SAMEA2579954, study PRJEB22360) | human gut metagenome | biome: human gut; feature: human-associated habitat; material: faeces | place: Denmark | collected 2008/2010 | reverse complement strand
TTACACAACTTTTTTTGAAATATTTTAATGATTTATGCCACAAAACATATTTTAACAGAAATTTTGGTGCGGTTGCCCTGGCACGGAACAGGAAGACGGAAATCCTTTGGATTTTCTTTGGAATACATACGGCTAATGCCGTACTGATGATAGATAAGGTCAGGAACAGAGCGGTGAAATCAGCATGATATGATTTTAACGAAAAAATCAGAAGAGGTCGTCAGACTTCTTCCGGAACGTCATGTCCTGCCTATAAGAGTATATGGGAAAACACAGAAAAATGACAATAAAAATGGCATATGAAGTGATTATACTGGGGCATCTTCATATGCCATTGTATTTTTTAGGGACATTTACTGAATATCCCTTATTACAACAACCGCTGCTGATTGACTATCGGCTCAAATTAATTACCCTTCCAACATGGCTCAGTTTCTTGCCGGTTACATGGTAGTTACATAATCTATATCAGGTGTGATACTGCTATGCCTGTAAGGATAGCAATAGTGAAACTTGCAAGAGTTCCTATAAGGACATACTCCGTCGTACGAATCTCCTTGGCCTTGTTTAACTCTCCAAAACGGAATACTGACTTTGCCGCAAGCAGGAATCCGACGCCTTCTATACTACCAATGAGTACAAAAGTCAGTATCAACACTCTCTCGATGTAGCCAATCCATTGTCCGGCATTTGGCAGACTTTGTGTGTTTGACGATGTCGGAGTCCATTTATCCAGAAACAAACTCAATAGGATGGATGAAGGCTTAAGCATAAGAATGTATGCCATACCGATAATCCAAACATTTGTCGAACAGACACTTCCCATGAATGACAGCTCATTCTCTTTGCCATAAAGGAGAAACCACAGCACTGCAATTACCATAATATGACAGAACTGGTCTACAAGGAATGTGCAGAGAGAGTTCACTTTCATCTTGCATTTTACGAAATCTATCATGAAATGGGTAACAAAGATAACCGCAGGGATTATCCAACAAGTCCACTCTGCGACAAACAGATATGCTACACCTGCATGAATGGTACTGTGAAGCAACTGGAAAGCAATGCCTTTTATGCCTGGCTTTAGCTTGCCACCATTGATGAGGAGTGTTTCCATATCACAGTTGGTTATATTTTACGATGAGTGTTTTGTAATATTCTAGGTAGTCCAAGATGAGTTGCACTTTTGCAGATGTCCAATGAGAATTGAAGTTCTGTTTTGAGAGTCCTAACTCTACTGCCATATCTTTCTGCGTCTTGGGAGACATCAGGGAATGATACACCACATTGGCCTGTTTTGCTGTCCATGAAGAAACAACTTCATCGGCAAAACGAGTGACAAGTTCTATCGACTTGTTGAAATCGCACCATGGTGTTGAAATCGTCAGCCTTTTCTTTCCCATGGTGTCCAAAGTCCTACCTGACAGTCTGAATGCTTCTCCATCGCTTGTGACAATATTATCACTTTCAAAGGAAACGTCACCTATTCCGACCGAAACCCTGGCATCCCACATCTCCTTCTTTTCTGGAGTCGAAGCCCGAAGCTTTGCTCGAAATGCCACTGCTACTGTAAGCGCATATTCAGGATTGCCGACAACAACCTGAAAGCTGTCGCCTCTATACATCTCTATATTTATAGGAGTCAGAGGCGAGAAGTCGGCAGCACACTTATACAAAGCACCAACGACTGCCTGACGCCATTCGGCTGCTATATTGGTAGAGTTAACTAAATCTCCTGTTATTACACCTTTTATCATAGACATTGATTGTTTTGACGATACAAAGATAATACTTTTTCCCCAAAAGCAGTCAAGCGATTTTATTTGATTTCCTTAAATCAAGTATATTTATTTGACTCCATAGAATCTATCGATTTTATTTGATTTGAGCAGATAATTGCATACAAATATAATTTCAGAGCGTTTCTTTTGCAAGTAGTCATATCCCATTACAACAACCGCTGCTGATTGACTATCAGCTCAAATTAATTACCCTTCCAACATGGCTCAGTTTTTTGCCGGTTACATGCTTTATGCCCATTTATGGTGTATTTTTCCATTTGTGCATCAAAAACTTTGCAGAAGTCAACCGCAATACAGAAAATTTTCATAATTCTGGAAAACTTCTGTTAGTACCTTATACAAAGGACTTTGGGATAATTACCCGTTTTTGAGGTAACGACTTGGCAACGGTACAATCTGCTGCGTTCTACCTTGAATTGCTTTCAAGTAACTCGTTTCTGTGTACAAAAATAATAGAATAGTCCGATGCACACAAGGTACATCAAAGAAAAAGTTCGACTATTTGTTTAGTTTGTTTAATCGCATTACAATCGAAGTTTGACTTCTACCCATTTTGTTTGCAATATATTTGACACTCTTACCTTCATTGTGCAGTTTCAATAAAAATTGGTCTGCTCTTCTTGTCCATCTTTTATTGGCGTTAGGGTGCTTTACATAGCTTTCTTCTGACACCTTTTCGGGGTGCAAGAATTCATCCACAAATACAGACGGGAAACGCTTATCGTATAATACAAGCGTTTTTATCTTAGCCCTTGTTATTGCAACATAGAATAATCTTCTTTCTTCTCCGTATGGGAATTGGTCGCTCTTAGTGAGCACATAGTTAAGCACAGGGTCGTCACTCACCTGTGATGGGAAACCGTATGTATCTTTATTGCATTGTAAGAGTATTACATAATTCGCTTCAAGACCTTTTGACTTATGTACGGTTAAAAACTCTATTTTTCGTCCTCCTATCACATAGTAGAATCTATTACCCTCTTTAATTGATTGGTACATAAAAGAGAGGTAGTAATCATCAAAAGAGTAACGCCCCAATAGGAATATTGATTTATCCGATGGAATAGAAGCCACAAGTTGCCCTATCGTATTGCAGTAATCTCGTCTATCATAAGCATAGAATTCCAACTCGGTTCTCATTTCTGAGCTGAACGAATGGATATTCTTTTGTATTTGGGCTTTATTGCGTTGTATAAAGTTCGACGATAAAGAAACCAAAGGCTCTCCAAACCTGTATGTAGTTTCAATCTTGTTTATCTCCGTTGCTCCAAAATATTCGGGGAATTGATTGAATAGAGCCATATCACTTCCCGAAAAACGATAAATAGACTGCCAATCATCACCCACACAATACAACTTTGCAGGAGGATTACCCTCTCGCAATACTTTCAAGAAGTTGTAACGGTCAACAGAAATATCTTGAAACTCATCCACTATGATATAATCATATTCAACAGGGTGTGAAGTACGACATATCTCAGTGGCTTGAAGAATAGCATCGGTAAAATCAATTTGGTCACTATCGCTTAACGCATTTATGTAGTGTTCATATACAGGTTGAAATATATTCTTGATGATAAACACACTTCGTTCATCATCTGCATTTTTGGCTTGTTTCAAAACCTCTTTAACTGATTTACAACTTGATTTTACCAATGTAACGAAAGTAACAACAAGTCGTATAAACGCCTTTTCCTGCTTGCTACCTTTGGGTAGTACTAAATCGTATAACTCCTCATCGGTCTTTTCTTGAATTGGTACACCTGCTTCAGCTAATAGTTTACGGAGTTTATCCCTAATATCAGAATAATGGAAATCTGCACTTGATGTCACTAAAAGTTGTGTACCAAATTTCTCGTGAGCCGCTTTTTTCCAAGTTATACCATCATTGTATTTCTGATTGGCTTCTTCGTAGGTTATACCCTTGTCTTTTGCGAACCAAGCAGGAACAAGCCCGTGTTCATCAACTCCGAAATGTTCAAGATAGATGCGTTTGGTTACTCCTCCTTGCTTAAAATATATTGAGAAGTCGGGACGATATTGTGAGTGCATCTCATCTGCTAATTGATGTTCGTATGGTTCTTCATATCTGAATTTCACTCCCAGCGAGGACAAAGCAAAGCATATTTTTTGTTCTTGTTCACTTCTCACATATATGGCTCTGCCGTCCATATCGGGGAACATCGCCTTTAGCTGCACATTCTTTTGCTCTGATAATTGCTCTCGTCTTTCATTCTTGCGTTGTTCCCAATCGGCTTCATTCGTTTGGTAATCAACAAAGTATTCCACTATACTTTTTTTGAAAGACGATTTATCTAACAATTTGTGATATATATTAACAAACAATGAATCTGTATTGTCGCAAATCGATGGTTTTGTGCCTGTTGTTTTGCCTATAATATCAATGGCTAACTTATGGAATGTGTAACCTTTCAATCCATTGGTCGCCATTCTTTCGGTTAGTTCGGCTGCTGCTTTGTTGGTATAACTGATAAGTAAAATTCTTTCAGGTGCGATACCCTTGATTTCGGTGAGATATTTAACCTTACCGACAATTGAAGAGGTTTTACCACTACCTGCACTGCTGACTACTAAACAATTATCCTCTTCTGAAACTATTGAGCGTCTTTGTTGCTTGTCTAATGGGTATTTTAGGCAATGGTCGAAAAAGTCCCTGTGCGTGTCAAGTAGAAAGGTTATAACACCATCATTATGTTGTTTTACAAGTTTGTTGATTCTTCCAAAGTCGTTAATGAATTTGGATATGGTTTCTGATGGAGTGATGTTAAAGGCTTCAAGTTTCTTCAGAAGTGAATATGCCTCTTGGAAATGTACCTTATAATGATTGATGAAATTTTTTTCTTGCGTTGCGGAGATTACCCTGCCAGAAAAGCCATTATTCAAGTCTGAGGGAATATCTATAAACGCCCTCTCATTAAGAGCCGATAATCTCTCTCTTGCTTGCTCATAATTTGATTTCTCGCTATATGCAGATATATGGTTTAGCTTTTCTGCAAGCTCTTTGGATTTGTTTTTTAGGCGTGTTCGTACCATCGCTATTACAATAACCGAAATAGCAATTATACAAATAACCAAAATAAACGCCCATTGCATATTAAAAAAAAGCAGTTGATAATATTTGCTTTGCATAAAAATTAGCGTACTACGGAAATACGGAATTTATAGCAAAAAATTATTTTCTTTAAAATAATCTATTACATCTTCATCCGAAGTTGCTTCATCTACTGCGTTTAAAATTTTTACGAAGTCCTCAAACTTATCTGTTTCATAACCCCCACAAGTTGTAAATTCTTCATCGCAAAAGAAAATCATTTCTCCCGGAATGGTCATTGAGCCTGCTCCATTAAGACTCCTAAATCTATGGCTTACTGCCCAACCTGTAAATTCTCCTTTGTGATATTTAGCGACATTTTCTTTTAGAAAAGCAAGTTGTTCTGAAAGTTTCTTGGTGTATTTGTTCAAATCAGATTTGGCTTCTTCCTTTTCTTTTTTTGCTCGTGAATACTCTCCACGAGAGTATTGAGAAGAATAACCATTGGGGGCAAAAATATCCATAGAAGATTCTGCTGATTCAATTTTTCTCTCACAGCGATTTATTTTAGATATCAAATTCTTGATTTCATCGCTAATTTTCATAATAGGCTCGATAGTAGTTACATCAATAAACATACTATCAACTCTTGTTGATATTGGCTCATAAGAATCAGGGTGATAGAGATAGTCTTTAAGCGTCTCTTTAACCAATTTCTCAGCTTTTTCCTCGTTAGAGAGTGTACAAGAAGTTATAACTAAAGCGGATAATACTAAAAACTTTTTCATAATCTGTCGTATTATTGGGTTATTTCTCAGGGAATAAACTTGTTAAGGCTCTTCTAATGGCTTGACGGATATCATCAGCTTCTGTTTCGCCTTGTCCTTCTGCTGTACAAGAACATATCATTTCATTAGTTTTTGCAGAGCTAAACTGTATAGTTACTTCTATTGTGTAACCTAAACCTCTATTACGCCTGCCACTCTCACCATAATTGACGATTAGAGTTTCATTAGATAATTCGGGTTTAAGTTCGGGTAATATGATATATCCTTCTTTTATTAGTATTCCTGCTATTACATCACTTGGATTAACACTTTTGGTGGTTGAAGAACCATAGATACCGTATTGCCCACCATATGTACCTCCTGTGCTTGATGTCAATTCCTTTGTTGGGGAAATGTATGCGTATTTATACATTTCAATAGGAGCATTCCTCACTATTACAGGCATTCGAAGTGGTGCACATCCATTCATTAATATAATGGCACAAATAGCTAATAACCATTTTTTTATTACGCTCATACACTACATTTTTTTAATCTCCAGTTCCCAAAGGAATTTAACCTATTAAAGAAGCGTGGAACTGTATGCCACATTCTTTACTTGAAGGTCGTAGGAAACCATAGATGCAGATGTAACAATAGCAGCCCACGCTATATGCGTGAGAACCACTATGCTATCCTTGCATCTAATTGAAAATTTCCTACGTTTTCAAGTACAAGATAAGCATAACGCTTCTTCTTTTTTTCGTATGTCTTGGAAAGAGTTGCCTCAATCCAATACAAAAGTATGAAAAATCCGTGATATACCATTCTACTATCACGGATTTTTTTGATTTACAGTTTCATACTTCTATTCTGTCTTGGCTTCGGTATTCCGATAGCTTCTCTGAACTCATTCATCTTCTTTCTGAACCAGCTCACGTGTGAAACCCCGTCTATCTTGAAATCGAATTTACCGTTTTCATCCTGTTTGATGGAGCAGACGGAATGTCGGGTATCAAAACTTCGGTTAAATTCGGAAGAATAGAGTTCGCCTTTTATCCCGACCTCCTTGAACTCGCACAGTCTTCTGATTATCCCGTCATTAAAGCCCAAACGTTCACGCAGGAAACTTATCACGGGCATCAGCTTCTCCACATACGGAAAGTAGCGTCTGACAAAATCCGCAAACTCCGACAGCTTGCGGTGCTGTTGCTCGTAAGCGTTTCTTATCTCCTGTATCTGCTTGGCTTGTTGCCGTTCCCGTTGTCGGGCTTCGTCTTCAAGTTCAAGGATGCGGTCTTGCAAGTCCTCGTTCCTGCGTTCCAACGATTTCATCTTTCCACTTCCGAAAAGAGAGCCCACACTGCTTGCAAGGGCGGTTGCCGTATCGGTGGCTGCGCTTTTGAGCTTGTCGGTACGGATTTCCGCTTTCACCTGCTTCAGTTCCTCCTGCGCCTTGGCTTTCTTCTCCTGCAACAGTCTGGTTTCAGTTTCGAGGACTTCATTCTTCTTTTTCAAGTCCCTATAATACTGCATGGTGGTGGTGTGCCGTGCTTCCGAACCCCGTACCCCACGCTGCAATCCGTATTTCGCCATCACCCTTGCGTAATTGTCGTGGTAGGCGACCAGGGTCTGGCGGTTGAACAGGTCATCGGCACACAAACGGACGGAATTTGTTTTCTTGCGGTACTTGCGCTTGCCATCAGCCTGTTCTTTCTTGGCTTTGCGCCTTTCACCCGTCACGATGGGAACAACGGCTGCGTGGATGTGCGGAGTCTTCTCGTCCATGTGTAGATGTGCGGCAACCACATTGTCTTTGCCGAATGTGGCTTGCAGCCATTGGATGCTGTCGCTGCACCATTCATCGAGTTCTCCTTTTTCCTGTATGTTCATCATGTCCTCGTGCGTACCCGACAAAACCACCCGAACGACACGGACTTGGTCGTGTGTGATTTTCCGTCTGATGCCTGCCGTGTTCAGCCTGTGGGCAATCGCTTCATCCCTGCCGTGAACGCCATTGGGGTATTCGACAAGCACCCTGTTCAGATGCGTTCTTGTCGGGTCGGCGTTTTTAGGTATTATCTTTCTCTCTATATGGTCGGACTGCGTGGTGTCCGATGTACCCTTTGCTTTCTTTATGTCCAATGAAAAATATCCCATATTATTTCTATTTTTGCGGTTATCGTTATGTCTCTTCTCTCTGCCTGTGACATCGGCTCACAGGGTTTATTATGCAAATGAACCATTGCTGCACTCGGCATAATCCAAACGAGTTTGGCTTCTGCTCTCGTTTGCACAGGGTTTCCAAAGGGATTTCCCTTTGGCTCGATAGGGTGTTTTTAGCGTTACGGAGTAATGCGTGAAGAAAACGCTCTATTAAGCTATGGTATTTCTGTCTAAATACCTTGGGAGAGCGGACGTGCATATTACAGATGAAATCCCCCTTTCTTTTTCGGTGGCTGCATCATCCGTCTTTCGGATTGGACTTGCTTTTTCTCCTTTATCGGCTCTGCCGATTGGGACAAGGGCTTACCGCACAGGTAGTCGTTCAAGTCCTTATAATCACGATAGTACAGCGACTTATCAAGCAGCCGTTCCCCGAACTTCTCTTTCAGCTTCTTGCAGGTGCTCCGTCCAGCCGTGTCGTTATCAAGGAAACAGCCGATTCGGGTGTAGGTCTCCAATATGCTTTCCGCTTTCGCAAGATTGGAAACGGAGTTCAGTATGACATAGTCCTGCGTGTCCAATCGTGGGTATTGCGGATTGTTTCTTACTCGGATGGTAAGGAATGAGAGGTAATCCATGAACCCCTCGAACAGGTAACACATACATCGTTGTCCGTCCTGCTGTCGGATATGGGTGATGTCTTTCGGGGCGACACATCCCTTGAAGTATCTGTTGCGCACTTCATATCCTCCTGCCATGTTCGGAAAGCCGATGGCAAAATAGGGTTTGTCGGCATTCATAAACCGAAGCTCCCTGCATTCTCTTTTGGCAAGTCCGATGTTTATTCCCCTTTCTTGCAGATAGGCTATAAGAGCAGGAGAGGACAACTCACCAACCCTTAATCCCTGATAAGGCTGATTGTCGGAATGCTGTCTGCCAAAAGAGAACGATGCAGGGCGGATGTATGCTGTCCGCTCCCCTATGCGTTTCAGCAGATAGGCTACATCTTCCGAACGGTAGAGTTCCGCTGCCAATGCGAGGATGTTTCCGCCTTTGCCGATGCCGAAGTCGTACCATTTTTCAAGCTCGGTGTTTACCTTGAACGATGCGTCCGTTTCTTCCCGTAGCGGTGATTTATACCACAGGTTCTTGCCTTGTTGCTTTACAGGCGTATAGCCCAGACTTTGCAGATAGTCTGCCAGTTTGATTTGCTTTACATCTTGGATTGTCATATTACATACGGTTTTGAAGTTGATGAAAATTTGTTGATTTGATGAATTGTCAATGTAATATATTTATATACAGCCTCGTAACCTCTCAACATCTTCTCAACAAACCACTCGCCAAAAGAGAAATCAACAAACGGGTGTCGGTGGTCTCTCAACTTCTCTTTTGGCTTGTTGAGATTTTGTTGAGAATGTATATCGTTTATTGTCAGTGTATTTATACCCATATTCAACAATTCAACAGAAAAATGATAATATTACAGGGATTCAAGTTGCTCCCTTGTGACGGTGTAGAAGCGTCCCACTCTCCTTATCGGCTCATACCGACACTCCCGATTGCAGTTGAACTGGTAGGTGGTATAAGTCAGTCCGTTTGGCGCAGGGGTCAGTTTCCAACATTCCTGCAACACTTTTCGGACTTGGTGTTTCTCCACCTTTACCTGTGAGTGTACCAGCAAAAGAAGAATGTCGCTGTAACAGAAAGAGAATGTATCCGTGCCGACACTGTCCATGATGTCAAGGACAAGTTCGTGCATCTCTATCTCCAACCGGTTACGGTTGCTGCGGATAATCTTCTGCAAGGCTTCTGTATGCAGCAATGTGGGGTTGAACCACATCCGGCTTTCCTTTTCGGTGAACAGTTTTCTGTGTTGCAGGAAATGGAGAAAGGCGGGTATCTCCGCTTTCAGCTTTTGCAGGAAGTCGGTATCATCGGACTGCAAGCGGTCTATCTTGCGCACCCAATAGCGTGTTTCCCCTGCGTCTATGATTACGGGCAGGTACTCGTTGTTGGAACACAGCACGAATTTGGCGAAGAACGCAATCTCGTCACGGTCTTTGCCTTTGGCTTCCACCTTATAGGAAAGTGTGGTGCTGAGGTTCTTCAACCGCTCGCTGTCCTCCCTGCGGTTGAGAAGCACCTCATCCACCACGATAAGCAACTTGCCAGCCCAGTCGGAATTGAACTGGCTGCGGAAATCCTCGTTGGTGTTGAAAGTCACATTGTTCTGAAAAAGGGCTTTCAGAAAGTTCAGGAAGGTGCTTTTGCCCGTGTTGCGTTCTTCCGACACCAACAGCAGGATAGGCAACTTCTGAATCGGTTGCAGGTAGAGCAGTTGCAGATAGTCCATCCCCAACTCGTATTGTTCCCCGAAGATGTGCCGTACCAAAGATTGGATATGCGATAAATCGCCCTCCTGCGGTCGGTGGTCTATCGGTTCGTAAAGGTTAAGGAACTTGCCGACCACGGAACGGTAGCCGATGTGTTCGGGTACGGTGCAGAAGCCGTCATACTTGGGAACGCTGCCGATGTAATCCTTGCCGTAATCCTGTCGCAGGGTCTCGTTGTTCCATGCGATGCGTTTCTTCACATACCCTCCGTTCAGTCTCGGTTGCTCCACAATCTTGTAGAGCGTTGTCCCGACACGGATAAATTCTTCCTTTGCCATGCCGCCATCCGATGGCGGTCTGTGGCTGTCCTGTTGTTCGATAGCTGACATAATCAAATGGTTTTAAGTTTGAAAATTACCAGCTGCAAAAATATAATCAATTATCGGATAGGTTGTTATGCAAAACACGGCAGAATGGTGACAAATAGCCCCCGAAACAAAAACTTTCAATGGTTTGGGACAGGAAACGGGTTGTGCAAACGGAAAAACTCCCGAAAAGCGAATGTCGGATTACGCTTTTCGGGAGAAAAAACCAGAGCGTCTGTCGTTCTGTCGTACTGACTTAATGAATTACTGACTTACCGAGTGAATTATGTCAGGCATTCAGCTACGAGAAGTATTCGGATTTGGATATACTGTTGGTATTCAGCGAGAAGAAGATGCTTGTTTTCTCTTTTCGCAGGTACAGTCTTTCAAGAACGGCATTGCGTACCCTTTCCGCTCCGAATGTGCCGATATGGAAAGCGAGGGCAACTATCGCTTCAAGGTTGTAAACCTCCATACAGCAATTATCGGATACCCGTATGTTTCGCCTTGTTCCGTATTCCCTTAAAACTCCGTTCTTGCAAAGAGCCTTTACCCCAGCACGGAATGTCGGGGCGGTTACTCCGAACAGGTCGCAAAGTTCCCATTCGTTCATGGCGGTTGCGCCTATATCGGTCGGCAAGGTGATGTTGCCGTTGCCGTCCGTTGTGATGATGCTTCGTTTCATGGCTATGCTTGGTTATGGGGTTACACTTCCGAACGATGCGTTCAGCTTGTTGCCGAACATCGTCAGGTCATTGTCAAGTTTCTGTGTGGTTATCTTCGCATAGATTTGAGTCGTGACAATGTTCGTGTGTCCCAAAACACGGCTCACGCTTTCAATGGGCATCCCCTTGCTAAGAGCCAGTGTCCCAAACGTATGACGTGCACAATGGTAGGAGATTTGCTTCTCTATTCCGCATTCCGCCATTACCTTTTTCAGCTGTTTGCACATCGTCCAATAGTTGATTTTTCCGAAAACCAGCTTGTCTTCCGACAGATACTTGTACCGTTCGATTATCTGCAAGGGAATATCCAGCAG
>OGQM01002328.1_pt1 | contig 11530 bp, 5 predicted proteins | sample 1553191 | NCBI WGS metagenome assembly OGQM01 (sample SAMEA2579954, study PRJEB22360) | human gut metagenome | biome: human gut; feature: human-associated habitat; material: faeces | place: Denmark | collected 2008/2010 | reverse complement strand
CTCTGCGGCTGGGGGGGCCTTGGGGGGGCCCCCTGCTGCCGCGTCTGCCGGAGTTGTTTCTGCTTCTGCGCGGGAAGCCGGTTTCAAGGCTGAAGTGGCAGTACATGGAGCTGCTGCAGACGCTGTTTATGACGCGTTTTTTGCAGCCTGTCCGGCGCTGGGCGCAGGAAAACGGCTTAAAGACGACGGGACATTTTCTGCATGAGGACAGTCTGAGCGCGCAGGCCGTCCCGACCGGCTCGCTGATGCGGTGCTATGAATACCTGGACGAGCCGGGGATCGACAATCTGACGGCGTTCAATTTTACGCCGTGGGCCGTCAAGCAGCTGGAGTCTGCTGCGAGGCAGTTTGGGAAGACGAAAAAGCTTTCGGAGTTGTTCGGCGCGACGGGCTGGCAGATGACGTTCCGGGATTACAAGTACATTGCAAACTGGCAGACGCTTCTGGGCATCAATGTGCGCTGCCCGCATCTGGCGTGGTATACCATGCAGGGGCAGGCAAAACGGGATTATCCGGGGTCGTTCCTGCATCAGGCGACGTGGTACCGGGAACATGCCGCACTGGAAGCGAAGCTCTCGCGGCTCGGCCTGCTTATCTCGCAGGGAACGCCGGTCTGCCGGACGCTGGTGCTACATCCGGTCGAAAGCCTCTGGTACCAGATCCATCCCGGCTGGGTAAATGGTCTGGACGCCGCCGAACCGGCCATGAAAAGGCTGGAACGGCAGTTCCGGCAGTTGTTCCATTGGCTGATGCAGACGCAGACCGACTTTGACTATGGCGACGAGGGCATTCTGGCCGCACATGCCGCAGTCGATGCCGCGCAGCCCGCTGCGCTCCGCGTTGGGCAGATGCGCTACCGACGGGTCGTGATCTGCGGCTGTACCTGTATCCGCGCATCGACACTGCAGCTTTTGCGGAGCTTCTCCGCAGCGGGCGGCGAGCTTGTCTGGATCGGCACACCACCGCGCTATATCGCCGGAGAAGCATTCTCCGAATGCGCTTCGCTTGCGGCAGCAGGCATAAGACTTCCACTGCGCAAATCGGATGTGCTGCGCTATTTCCGCGCGCAGCCGCAATCGGTCAGAATTATGGATGACAACGCTGCCGCAGAGATCTATTTGCAGATGCGGCAGACGGATGACTGTATATTTGCATTTTTGTGGAATAAAAGCATGAGCCGGACGCTGCACGATGTCCCGGTTCGCATCCCCGACGGCTTATACGCTGAATTGTGGGACTGCCGGGACGGGGCTGTATATGCGCTCCCGGTGCGAAACAACTGCGTTTCGGTCAGCCTTGCACCGGGTGCGGTGCGCACAGTGCGCCTTTGCCGCGAACAGCGCGCGCTCCCTCCCCTTCCCCTTCCGCCGCAGACCGAGCCGGTCTTCCTTCGCTCCCCTGCCGGTTTCCGTCTCAATGAGCCGAACGTGCTGCCGCTGGATCGGGCGGCACTCTGGCTGGACGAAGAACTGCTCTGTGCGCAGGATGAAATTCTGAAGCTCGACCGCACGCTGCGCGGGCGGCTGGGCATGGAGCAGCGAAGCGGCGAAATGCTCCAGCCATGGGCACGAAAAGGGCCGGATACATCCTATCCGATTCGGCTGTGCTTCTCCGTTTTGTGTGAGCAGCTTCCACAGACGCCGCTTCTGCTGGCGCTGGAGGATCTGCCTGCGCAGACGCTGACTGTCAACGGCATGGCCATTTCGCTTTGCAAGGCGGCAGGCTTCTGGGTCGATTCCTGCTTTTCCCTCTACGCACTTCCGGCAGCTTGCTGGAAGCTGGGCGAAAATCAGATCGAGTGGACTGCAGCGTATTCCGAGGTCTGCGGACTGGAAGCGGCGTATTTGCTGGGAGACGTTGGCGTCTGGTTCCGTTCCGGAACACCGGTAATCGGGTGTCTGCCGCAGACGCTGAAAATCGGAAATCTTGTTTATCAGGGGCTTCCGTTCTACAGCGGCAAGGTGCGATATCTGTTTGACGTACCTGCCGATCAGAAATTCTGGCTTCAGCTTGACGCTTTCGGCGGCAGCTGCACCGCGGCAGCTTGCGGCGGGGAACGGACTGTATTCTGGGGTTCTGACCCGATTCCCCTGCATTCTGACGCGGCGCGGACGCTGGAACTCGAACTGATTTTGAATCGAAGAAACACATTCGGGCCGCTGCACCGCTTCCCGCGTAAGCAGCCCTATATCGCGCCGGACAGCTTCACCTGTGACGACGCTTCCCGGTACTGCCTGTATCCGACCGGCCTTCTGTGCGCGCCGAAGGTCTATTTTGAAGAATCAATATGCTTCGGAGGGATTCAACGATGAAGAACCAATTTTCCGCAGACTATGCTTCCTATGAAATTTTTGAGCCGAACCGCAATCGCTTCTGGTACAACCAGCTGTTCAACGCAGATGGGTACACGGCAAGCGTCACGAATGTCGGGCACGGCACCAGCCGTTATATCGACCAGACCGCCACGCATGCCGTTCTGAATGAGCGCGAGGAACGGTTTCTCTATCTGCGAGACGAAGAAAGCAAAGCATGCTGGAGTGTCGGAAAATTTCCGCTGATGGAGCCGGTTGACCGTCTTTTCTGCGAGCATTCCATGGGCTTCTCCCGGATTGAAACAGACAATCTCGGAATTGAAGCCGCGTGGACGCTGTTTGTTCCGGTTCACGGGTATCATGAGGTTTGGCTGCTGCGTCTTCGCAACACGACAGACCGGCCGCGCACGATCAGCGCGTTCCCGCTCGTCTCGTTCGACCTCGGTGGCTTTCAGCAGCCCGCCTATTATGTGCCCTTCAACTGTACGGAGACGATATTTGACGGGCAGCTGCAAGGCATTTTCGCATGGAACAAAAACCCGCACAACCCGCACCCGCGCTACAGCGGCTTTTTAGCCAGCAGTCTGCCGCCGGCTGCGTATGACGGCTGTCTGGAACGGTTTCTTGGCATCATGGGCTCCACTGCACGTCCGGAACGACTGCTTGCAGGGGAAGCCTGCACCAACAGTCTGACGACGGTGCTTGGCCTTGGCGCGGTTTTGCAGAATACCGTAACGCTTTTGCCGGGTCAGAAGCAGACGATCTGCTATACGGCGGGGCTTGCTGTCTCGCTGGAGGACGCGCGTGCGGCGGCGCAGGAGAGCTTTCGCGATCCGCAGTCACAGCTGGAAGCGGCGCAGCGCGCAATGCGGCAGAAATATGACACGCTGCACGCGCAGACGCCAGATGTGCGCGTCAATTCCATCTTCAATTACTGGACGCAGAAGCAGGTTGATTTCTGTTCGCTCGGAAAAAAGGCCGTGCGCGATAATGCGCAGGTCGCAATGGCGCAGCTGAATTTTGCGCCGGAGCAGGCGGAGCGGACGATCAGCGAATGCCTGTGCCACCAGTATCAGGATGGCCACGCTGTTCTGGGCTTTGGCCCGACGCTTGACCCAAATCTCTACTCTGACCCGCATATGTGGCTGATCCTTGCATGCTGCGAGCTTGTAAAGGAAACGGGCGACACCTCGTTCCTGCAAAAAAAGCTGCCGTTCCAGGACGGCGGCGAAGCGGGTGTCTATGAGCATCTGAAGCGCGCGATGCAGTATATGATAAACGACGCGGGCGCGCACGGGATTCCCCGCATCCGCTACGCCGACTGGAACGACGCGCTGAATATCGACGATCCGGAGGCGGAATCCGTCTTTATGGCCATGGCAATGGCGTGGGCATGCAAAGAGCTTGCCGCGCTCAGCCGTTTCCTCGGTGATAACGCATACGCCCTGCAGCTGCTCGAGCAGCGGGCAGCGCTGGTCGAGACGATCAACCGCAAGGCCTGGGACGGAGAATGGTATTTGCGTGCGTTCAGCAAATTTGGCCCCGTCGGCTCGAAATCCAGTCCGACGGGCGGCAACATCTATATCAACCCGCAGGTCTGGTCGATCCTGGCCGACGTCGTACCGGAAGACCGGCTGGACGCAGTTCTGACTGCAATCGACAAAATGGACAAAAAATACGGCATCCAGCTCTGTGAGCCCGCCTACCCGCACTATGACAGTCATGTCGGCAGAATGTCCGGCATGCTTCTGGGGCTGTTTGAAAACGGCGGCGTGTATAATCACTGCAACGCATTCAAGATCATGGCTGACTGCAGGCTTGGCCGGGCGGAGCAGGCGCTTTCCACGCTCCACAAGATGATCCCGGACAGTAAGGACAATCCTGTGTCCATCACCGGCGCGGAGCCGTATCTGTTCGTAAACTGCTGGTGCATGCACCCGTCGTTCTTCACGCGGATCTGGTTTGGCTGGTTTACCGGCACATCCGCGTGGGCGCTGCGCGGCTTCTATGAGGGCATCTGCGGCCTGCGGCGGGAATACGGCGGGCTGCGGGTGCAGCCCTGCATTCCCGGAGCGTGGAAGGAGCTGACGCTGACGCGCACGTTTCGCGGCTGCCGGTATCACATTCATATTTCCAACACAGGAAGCGGGAAGCCGGAGGTCACAGTCGACGGAAACCGGCTTGCAGATACTCTCCTGCCCGTTCTGAACGACGGACAGATACACGAAGTGGTTGTACGGACATGATCAGGGAGGCAAACGCCATGCAGATCAGTGTCATGAGCTTCAACATCCAGCATTGCCTGAATTACCGGACGCGGCAGATCGATTTTGATCTGTTTGCGCAGGTGATCCGGCAGTCCGGGGCCGATATCGTCGGTCTGAACGAGGTCAACGGCAGGGGTGCAGGCGCAGACTATCTGCCGCAGGCTGAGATTCTGGCCGAAAGGCTGGGATTTCACGCCTATTTCGCACAAGCGATCGCGTTTGATGGTGTCAATCCCTACGGGAATGCGCTGCTGTCCCGTTACTCGATCGAGACGGCGCAGACCATTCTCATACCGGATCCGGAGACACGCGGATATGCCGGGTATTATGAGACGCGCTGTCTGCTAAAGGCCGTCGTCCGGACGCCGCAGCCGCTCACCGTCTGTGTGACCCATTTCGGGCTGAACCCGGATGAGCAGGTGCTTGCGCAGGAAACGGTTCTTGCGCAGATTGAAGATCAGCGCTGCGTTCTAATGGGCGATTTCAACATGACGCCGGATGCGGAGCTGCTGCAGAGCATCCGCGCCTGCATGACCGATACCGCCGCTCTGATTCAGGGCCCCACCGCCACCTTTCCCTCTGACCGCCCGGACAGAAAGCTTGACTATCTGTTCCTCAGCCGCGATCTGACCGTGCAGAGCGCGGAGATTCTGCCGGTCATTGCTTCCGATCACAGGCCATATTTTACAGTTCTTTCCTTTTGAGTACAAGCTTTGTATTCCACAGATACCCATCCCCTTTGCCCGTCATTTCACCTAAAAACTACTTATATGAGCAATCGGAGGAATAAAAATGAAAAAAGCATTGTCTCTTATCCTGGTATGCCTTTTCCTCGTATCCATGATAATTCCGGTATCCGCTGCGCAGTTCATAAACGCTTATGAGACGATTCAAGCGGAGAATTATTCTGAAGCTTCCTGCGCTTCTGTGTTGGGACTTGGCTCCACACATTATCTTGAGAACTGCTTGGATGCGGGCGGTGGAAAGAATGTATTTGACTGGCAGAGAAACACATATTTCAAGTATGCCAATGTCGATTTTGGATCGGATGCCGCCTATGGCTTTTCGGCACGAGTTGCGGATTTTTCGGATCACGCCGATCTGAAAATCATTTTGGACAGCATCAATGGTCCCGTAATTGGAACCCTGCACATTGTATCAACCGGGAAGCAGCAGGACTGGGAAACGCAGTCCTGCCCAATTACGCCGACATCCGGTGTGCATGACGTCTTTCTGAAGTTTGAAAACAATCCTGCGAAAGCTTCTTTGAATTATTTTACGTTTCTGCATACTGTCCCCGAGGAAACAGTGCGCCCCACATACAGCTATGAACCGCTTCCAGCCAATTGGCAGGGACGCGATACACGACCTGATACATGGGTCGCTACGGATATGCTTGGTGAAGCAGTTGCAGACAATAGAATGGCAGGAAATCCGCGCAGCAACAAATATGTCGGTATCTTCTATCACCTGTTTCTAACGCGGAAGCAGGGCGAGGTGTATGATAATTCCAGGCTTCTGGAGGAAAATTATTTTGATCCTGCGTATGGGCCTGTCAATACAGACCATTTCTGGGGGAAACCGATTTTTGATTACTACAGAAATATAGACACCTATGTCATTCGGCGGCATGCGCAACTGTTATACAATGCAGGCGTTGATGTAATTATTTTCGATACGTCAAATGCGGGCTTCCCATTTGCTCCATATTGGATGGCAATTGTAGATACACTTTATCAAATGCGCGAAGAAGGCCTCAATACACCGCAGTTTGCATTCCATACAGGCGATGGGACAGATGGAACCAACAAATTGGCCGCATATCTTTACAAGAACCTCTATTCTACCGGAAAATACAGAGAACTTTGGTTTATGTGGGATGGGAAGCCGCTTATGTTGGGAAACAGCACACAGCTTTCCGCGCAATACCGCAATGTCTTTACATTCCGTCGGTCCTGGGCGTGGCAGAGCGGTGAAAATCAATTCCCATGGCTGGACAATACGCCGCAAGGCTATGGCTGGAACGAATCTGCTGACAAACCGGAAGCAACCAGTGTATGTTTGGCGCAACATGCAACTACAAACAAAGGCAAGTGTTATTCGGGCGGCGTAGAGCCTGCAAATGTATCGGAGGAAACCACGCTTGAACTGATAAACTTTCGTGAGCAGTGGGAGCATGCACTTTCACTTGATCCAGAATTTATCTTTGTAACGGCATGGAACGAATGGGTTGCTTCCAACTATTACGCAGCTGAGGGGCAGGATTTTCTGGGAAGAAAACTCTCTGCCAATGACTATTATTTCGTTGATGAATACAATCCGGAATTCAGCCGTGATATTGAACCGTCGGATGGCTTTCTTGGTGATGAGGCATATATGAAGCTGGCGCACTACATCCGCCTGTTCAAGGGGGCGCGGGCAGTTGGTGCTGCCAATGGAAGTCATACGATCAGCATAAACGAAAGTTTTGCACAGTGGGATACGGTTGAACCTGCTTTTTATGACAGTGTAGGCGATGTCACACACCGCAATGAGCTTGCCTATGCCGGCTATACAACGCTTGTAAATCAATCTGGCCGAAATGACTTTGACACCCTTAAAGTGGCTTACGATGCCGAGAATCTTTACTTTTATGTAAAAACTGTAGATAATTTGACCACGCCAGCTTCCGAAAACTGGATGACGCTCTTTATTGACGCAGATCAAAACGCGCAGACCGGATGGAATGGGTATGACTATGTATTAAATCGGAGACTATCCAGCGACAGTGTGGGCATTCTCCAAAAGAATGTCGGTAATGCGTGGAAGTGGGAGGATGTTGAAGCTATCCCGTTCAATGCAAGCGGAAATGAACTTCAGCTTGCCATCCCCAGAAGCGCTGTAGGATTGGACAATGCAGAACTGCACTTCCGTTTCAAGTGGGCTGACAATTTCGGTGAAAGCGGTAATATTATGGAGTTCTATAATATTGGCGACACTGCACCGGACGGCCGATTCGCATATCAGTTCAATCAGGTTTCAACCTCTGCTGTGCAGAGCAGGCCTGCACGCGACAGATATGCAGGACAGGTTGAAGCGGTTGGTTCCGTCTATGAAGCGGAGTATGCAGACCGTTCCATCTCACTCCCAATTGAGTACGAACATACTGGCTTCAGCGGAATCGGATATGCCGGAGGCTTTTCTTCCACAGGCGCATCGCTGTCGTTTTCCGTGGCAAGCAAAGACGCTGGAATTTATAAGGGCATGCTTCGGTATGCTAATGGTCAGGCTAATAGCCGAACCTTAAGTCTTTATGTGAACGGTACATATGTGCGTCAGCTTACGCTGCCTGTTGTTGCGCCTGCCGACTGGAGTCAATGGGAAATGCTTGCATTTGATATTCCGCTTGATGCTGGTAAAAATACAGTTGTACTTGCGCGTGATGCACAGGATACCGGTGAAGTCAACGTAGATTACTTCTCCGTAGATTTCAGCAAAGGCCGAACATTCGAGTGCGAGGATGGCATACTGCGCATCGCACGATGCAACACAGATAAGCAAGGTTATCACGGTCGCGGCTTCACAGATACGTGGACACAAATTGGCGCCTCTGCCACGCTTCAGATCGAATCAAGCCGCGAAACCGATTACACGCTCCAGATCCGCTATGCCAACGCACAACGAGATGAGAAAACATTGAGCCTATATGTGAACGGGCACAAACTTCAGCAGGTCATATTTCCCGTTGTAGCGATGTCCGATTGGAATACTTGGGGAACGGTTTCTTATCGGGTGCCGCTCGTGTGTGGAAGCAACTCCGTTATGCTGAAATATGATTCTGGAGATAGCGGGAATATCAATATTGATGCTTTAACATTAGTACCAAAAAGTGCTTCATGGCTGCAAGCAGAAAACGCGGTTCTTTCTGGCGGCGTTCAAATCAACTGCAATCATAGTGGATATGTCGGAACCGGATTTACAGATTCGTGGTCTACTGCTGGTGCAAAAGCATCATTTACTGCGAATTGTGAAGCGACAGGATATTATGATCTCATTGTCCGCTATGCAAATGGCGAGGCAAGTGGCCGGACACTGAATCTGTATGTGAATAGGAAATTTGTGCAGACGCTGCATTTCCCAGTTGTCTCAAGTGCTGATTGGAATGCGTGGCGTGAAATATCATTTAGTAAAATACTAAAGCTTTATAAAGGGATAAATTCAATTGTTTTAGCCTACGACAACGGCAATAATGGTAAGCTCAATATCGACAGCATTGCATTTCAATAATCACGCTACTGATATTGCCTCATATGTTATGAATTGAACATTTTTCTTTCGGGTCGCAGATTTTTTCTGCGACCCGAAATTTGTTTCCGCTCCATAGTCGGTTTTCTACATGGATTGCAACGCAAGGTATGCCCTTTTGAAGTTACAGGCTTTGTTCATCATAGTCCAGCAAATGATCGTCCTGCTTATGCCCCAACGCCAGCCGCTTCTGCATGAGCTTTTTGCGGCGCTTGGAGTCGATACGGATGCCCATTGGATTGCTGGACGGTGCGGCATTATCGCGGAAAATTTTCCCCATCTGGTGGAACAGGCGGACAGTTGAATTCAGAAGATATTCGGACGGAAGCCGTGCGAACTGAGAAGTTATGGACGAAATATGCTCATCTGTAAGCAGCGGATTTGCAGAAGTCTGCGCAGAAGATTCTTCAAGCTGACAGCGCAAACGCTCCGCTTCCTGAATGATGGCGTTCTTGATGGCACGGAATTCTTTCTGCTGCGAGAGTGGATTGTGTTGTCTCGGTTTGCTTTTGTAGTAGCCCTCCAACGTATCGCGCAGGTCGTTCCAGACGGCATAATACGCAGCAACCTCAGGCAACTTTTCGAGTTCGTCCACGATAGAATCCACTTTGTCTTTCAGCGGCTTTTTGAGATAGCCATACTGCTTTTTGCCGCTAACTGTACGCAGTTCCAGCGCAAGCTCCAGCAGCTTTTTCTGAATCGACTCCGGCGGATTTTCAACAGATTCTAACTGGTCAATGATTCTGCGCATTGCTGCTCTTGCAGCTTCGGTCACATCTTTATAGGCAATATCTTTCTGAACATAGACCTCTTTCAACTCATCCGCATAGATCATGTTCGTCAAAACAGACTGCAAATGTAGCAGCTTGTCTTTGCGCAGAAATCCGTATTTCGGGTCATCCGACCAGAGCATCATGTGAATGTGCGGATGATCGCCTTCGTCATGAAACGCCGCGTACCACCGAAGCTGCAACGGCGGAATCTGCATGGCTTCCGCAAAATCCGCCTGTTTGGAACGCAGCAGCGCCCGCCAACTTGCGGCGTTGTCATAGCCAAGGCGTGCAGCATCCTCCCGCCTAAGAGAGTAAATAATTGTCCAGACGTTGCCTTCATGCTCTTTCAACTCGTCCATTGTTTTCTCCAAATCGACCGCGTCCTCGGCTCCAAACAAGCCGTGTTCGCCGTGCTTTTCTGCGCGAGGCCGTGTGGCAATATAGCGCATATAAATGCTGTCTGCGTTTTCATCCAAAAGCTCCACGCCGTCGCGGGTGGCGATATAATTCATATAACGGCCGGCACGTTTTGGATTCAGAAAGCCTGCTTTCTGAATCAGCTTTGACATTTTCACACGCCCCTTTCGCTTAATAGCACATCTTCAAAATCAATCTTACCGTTCGTTCTTTTGACTTCCTCCATGCTGAGTCCGCGCATTTTCTGATAGCTGCGGGCATCAATATCTGTATCCGAAGCGAGAATATGATTGTTGACATTTTGCTCAACTGCCAGCTTGAAAAGCTGCCGTCCAATGCGCTCTGCAAATCGGTCCAGCGTTCCGGCGAGTATCTGCTGCAAGACTTTCGGGAGATAACGGTCAGCTTTTTCGGCGTATAAGAAGCCGGTATAAAATAAGATTGCCTTTTCAATGTATTCGCTGCGGCTCTGACATTGATCGTCTGCATAGCAGTCATCGACGAGCTGCTTACACTCCGGCGTGATCCAGAGTGCAAATTTTTCTTTTCCTTTTACCATTTTTGTGTTCACCTCGTATTTTTCGTCGGAGCCCCGCCGTTTTCCTTGAAACGACGGGCTTTTTTCATTCTGCAACACCCTAGGGCTGTTTTTCGCTGCTTTTGGAACGCCCCCGTAAATACCCGAAACTGCCCGCACCGCGGGCAGATGTGACTGCCAAGGGGCGCGCACGACCCCGCAGCTTTGTCCTGCTTCGCCGCTTGCGGCTTCTCCCTCTGCCGAAATCCGCTCGCAGGCATCCTTTTTCTGCTCTTGCCGTTCCTGCACCGCTCCCGCACGTTGGCGCAACGTCCGGTTTTCTGGTGTTGGGCGGGTACGCGCTTGGCTGTGCCGCAAAAGCCGCACAAACCGCCGACACGGGCGCGACGGGCGTGACTGGCGTTTTGTCTGTGCGATCAACCTGTGTTCTCAATAAAATCAGCATATTTCCTCCTTGCTGCGTCCTCGGTAAGCTTCTGCATCTGCCGGTCATAGTCCTGCTGAAGCGCCGCTTGAATCGGTCGGATGGTGAAGAGCAGATTGCCGTTGCGCGTTTTTCCATTCTTTGTCGTAACCATCGTCGGCTCCGTGATGAGCAACTCGTGTTCTTCGAGCGACCGAATGTGTTTGCGGATCGTGTTCGGGCTCAGCCCAACTGCTTCACCGATTTTTCGGTAGCTTGGCCAGCACTGGAACGTTTGGCGATCCTCACAGAACAGCAGGTAGGCGTAGATCGCGATTTCCGCTGCGCTCAGACCCAGCGAGAAAATCTCCTTCGGTAGTGGGAAGTAGTCCTTGACCGGATCGCGTGTCGGCCAGAGACTGCGCTTCACTCTGCCACTCCAGTGTGCTGCTCCACCCACCGGATGAACGCTTCCTTTGGAACGACGACCCGATTCCCGATTCGCAGCGCGGGAAAATCCTTTTCATGCATCAGCT
>OGQM01002326.1_pt1 | contig 11538 bp, 9 predicted proteins | sample 1553191 | NCBI WGS metagenome assembly OGQM01 (sample SAMEA2579954, study PRJEB22360) | human gut metagenome | biome: human gut; feature: human-associated habitat; material: faeces | place: Denmark | collected 2008/2010 | reverse complement strand
AGGATTGGCTCGGCATCACCCCTTACGTTTATGGTGTGAGCGGCAGACAGTGGAACGACATTCCCCGACAGGCTGATCTACTCCAGAAAGAGCATGGCGATGATTTCGATGCCATCCTCATCTTTATGGGTACCAACGATTACAACAACGGTGTGCCTGTAGGCGAATGGTACACGGAGACTTTCGACAGCGTGAGAGTTGCCCGCCACAAGCCAAGCGAAATGGTACAGCGCCGCCACCGCCACTTCTGCATGGACAAGAATACATTAAAAGGTCGCATCAACATCGCCATGTCGAAGTTGAAGCAGATGTATCCTACCAAGCAAATCGTGGTGATGACTCCTGTGCATCGTGCTCTCTTTGCCAGTGGTGACAAGAACATCCAGCCAGATGAGATGTACGAGAATGCGCGTGGCATCTTCTTCGATGAATACGTGAAAGCTATCAAGGAAACAGGCAATGTTTGGGCGGTTCCGGTCATCGACCTCAACTCCCTTTCCGGTCTCTTCCCTCTTTACTATGCTGGTGCGCAGATGTTTAACAAACCGGATAGCGACCGTCTTCATCCTAATGATGCCGGGCACTCCCGCATGGCTAAGACCATCATGCAGCAGCTCTCTGCATTGCCTTGCGTCTTCTAGAAATCCGCATCATTTTCTGCCCGCGTACTTGAGCATCTATACCCACGTACAGTAATCAATGCCTCGTTTCTCACACTCTCCTCGCAGGGCGGCGAGGAAGTAGCTGCGCTCGCTGCCCCAACCACGAACCTTGCGCTCGTAATCTATGGTCTGCATCAAACGCTCATCGCTGTAAGCGGCAAAGCGGGCTGCATACTCTGAAATTCTTGACTCGGCATAACCTGCACCAACAGTTGATGACTCAGCATTAGCTGCCTTAATTGTTGATGACTCGGCATTAACTGCCATTACACTCTCATTGTTCTTTAAATCTGAATTTGGATTCATAAAGATAATTATTTTAAGTTGTTAAACACTTACACATTCTTTTACCACCGTGGTTATCTCTATGCGAAACTCGGTTGGTGTGCCACAACTGGGCAACTCTTAATGCTTGATTTCGGGTGTAAAAGTACATCATTATTCTGAAACCACCAAATTTTTTCGGGATTATTTTTCCTGTTTTTTCCCTTCTTCTAAAGAAGAAGATTCTTCGGGGTAGCAGATAGTAAGGAAGAGAAATCCTTTAATGGTTAAACTTTCCTATATTTGCATTATAATAGTATTATAATAATAAAATTATAATTACCTTTGTAAATTGACAATCAGAAAGATACAAACAATTGAAATATAAAAACAAAGAATGATATGATACAGCAAGTAGAATTTTCATTGCGTCCGCTTCCTCGCGGCTTTCACCTCGTAACCAACGAGGTGATGAGGAACCTGCCAGCGCTGCCTAAGACAGGGATTCTGAATCTCTTCGTAAGACATACCAGTTGCGGATTGTCGCTGAACGAGAACTTCGACCCAGATGTGAGACATGACTTGAAGGGTATCTTCGAAAGACTGGTTCCGGATGGCGACCCAAGATACCTGCACCAGGATGAAGGACCGACGGATATGTCGGCTCATGCCAAATCGAGCATGGTGGGTGTATCGCTCACCATTCCCATTACCAACGGCAGATTAAACCTCGGAACATGGCAGGGGATCTACCTCTGTGAATTCAGAGAGGGAGGCGGAAGCCGACACCTCATCGCAACGATTATCGGGGAATAAATAACCGTTGCGACGAATCGAAGACGCCTCTATTTCCTGGATGAATCGGAGGCGTCTTTATCAATTTCACGGAAAAGGCCGAAGTATCTCTTGCATACCCAGACGATGCCGACAACCATTGCTATGACGAGGATTCCTCTTAAAATTCCACTTAATATCTTTGGCATACAATCCCAAATAGGCAGAAGATGCATCGCAAAACCTAAAACCGCCGTCAATACCCACACACCGATGGTCAAGAGTTTCTCGTTTTTGATAGCTGGCTCAGGATCCTCTACTTCTACCAGATTTCTCAACTGGTATATCTTATAAAAAAAGAATACACCGTTCAGACATAAAAGAACACAGCAAGCTACCATTCCTCCAAAAAACAGATCCTCGTTATCTATCAAATCAACACAACTAATCCATAGAAAGAAGAGAGATAATCCTACAGAAGCAAAGCGACTGCTGAGAGAAAGATAATATACCTGTCGGGCATTAACTATCTTGCCGAAAGGCAAATCAATGGCTGTGGGATGATAGCTATGACGCAAGTTTTGAACTGAAAAAAGTGTACCTACCGCAGCTATGACAATATACAGAAACCAATCATCAGATGTGGAATGAATGATGTTTCTGATGGTGAGCAGCCATATGGCAAGAACCAGGATTCCTACAATAAATTCAAAGACCTTGTAGAACGGTAAATCTTGACTTGCGCAAAGATGCCAGCTGGCTCTTCTTCATCACCATTCTTGAATAAATCAAGCACAAAATTAAATATTTTATTCTTCATCTTTCTTCTTCTCTTCTATTTGATTTGATTCATCTTCTTCCTTTGATTTCTTTGATGCAGCCTTCTTTTTCTTAGGCAGTCTGCCAGCCTTGCGCAGTGCTTCGGCGATGATCCATTGCAGCTGGCCGTTGGTTGAGCGGAACTCATCCTCCGCCCACGCTTCAATGGCACTCATCGTTTCCGAATCAATGCGCAATATAAAACTCTTCGTATTTGTTTCCTTTTTAGCCATACTTTTTAAATGCATGAACTTTCATGGCATGCTTCATCCACTTACAAAAGTTCTATTAATGATTCAATGTTCCCGTATTTACTACAGGCTGGGCAGTATCATCGCCACAGAGCACTACGAGCAGATTGCTGACCATGGCAGCCTTCTTGTCGTCATCAAGCTCTACCACATCTTCATCGCTCAACTTCTGCAATGCCATCTTCACCATCGACACGGCACCCTCTACGATCTTCTCTCTAGCAGAAATGATGGCTGAAGCCTGCTGGCGACGAAGCATCACGGCTGCTATCTCCGGCGCATAAGCCAGATAGTTGATACGAGCCTCTACTACCTCGATACCTGCCATTGCCAATCGCTCATCAATGCGAGCCTCCAACTCCTTATTGATTTCATCACTTCCATCTCGAAGCGTAATCTGATTCGACTTTTCCCCCTCGTCATCATCGTAAGCATACTGTCCGGCTACCTGTCGGAGAGCAGCATCTGCCTGAATCTGGACAAAGCGGTCCAGCATGTTCATGATCTGTGCAGCAGAAGCACCGATGCCTGCCTGACCCGTAGAACCCTCAGCCATGGTCTGAGTATCAATCTCGAAGATAGCCTTGTAGGTATCCTTCAGTTTCCATACCAGCACCATACCAATCATAATCGGATTACCCGTCTTGTCATTCACCTTGATAGGTTCGGCATCGAGGTTGCGCACACGAAGCGAAAGCTTCTTCTGACTGATAAACGGATTCAGCCAATAGTAACCCGGCTCTGTAAAAGTGCCACGATATTTACCGAAGAAAAGCAACACGCGAGCCTGACCCGGCTCTACCAGGATGAAACCGCAGACGCAGATGATGCTCAGGATGAGAAGCAGTACGCCACAAACACCACATACATTTGTCAGCCAGTCCTCTTGCGAAACGCAGGCAAATATAAACAAGCCAACTCCAGCCAAAAAGCCGATGGTGTTTAATACTAACATCAGGATGCCATTCAAGGTCTTTCCCTGATACGTAAATTCCTTATTCTCCATAATTTTACTTTATTTATTACGTTATTAATGTTGATATCATTTTGATATCGCAAATATACGGTATTAAAATGATATCACAAGGGCAGAAGATAAAGATTTCAAATACTTTAACAGAAAAAGGTCGTTGGGACGATACCCAACGACCTTTTCCCAAATTTTCACCTATTTATATATAGAAATATTATTCTATCACTTCCATTTCTTCCTCTTCTATTTCTTCCTTGATCTCCTTCTCTTTCTTTCCGAAATTAGGATCAATCTTCAGGAAAGCAGTAACCAGGAAGGTGATGGCGCAACATGCCATCACGATGATGAAGAACATGCGGTAACCTACCATATCCTTCAGATATCCAGAAACCATGCCCGGCAGCATCAATCCGAGATAGGAGATGCCCGTACAGATGGAATAATGGGAGGTTTTGAACTTTCCCTGACTGTAGAACAGCATGTAGAGGGTAAGAACCGTGAAGCCCAGACCATAACCCAACTGCTCGACAAAAAGACAGCTGGAAACCACGATGAGGTTACTGTTGAGCGAATAACTCAGATAGATGTAAACCACATCAGGCAAGGTGATGGCGCAAACCAGAGGCCAGAGCCATTTCTTCATTCCATCCCTGCTCACCAGAATACCACCAAGAATTCCACCCAGCAGCAAACCTATCAATCCCACAGTACCATTGGCAAAGCCATATTCCTGAGGTGACAGTCCCAGTCCACCCTGCGAATTAGGACGGAGGATGAAGGTCTTGGTCATGGTGTTCAGAAGCGCTTCAGGGAATCGGTAGAGTAAGAGAAAGAGCATCACACAGACGGTTTCACCCAATCCGAACTTCACGAAGAAGGTGCGGAACATGTTCTTCAGTTCATGAGCCACTTCACCCACCGTTCTGTCGGTCTGCATATCCTCCTTCGGACGAGGCATGAAGCGGCTGTGGTAGAGCCACAAACCGATGAAGAGACCTGCCAGTCCGTAAAAGATAAGCGCCCATGAGAAGCGAATCTGGTTGCGGAAGAGAACCTGAAGCACACCTGCCAGCATCACCAGAAAACCATTCACAAAGATGATGGCGAGGCGGTAGAAGGTATTTCGCAAGCCTACAAACTTAGTCTGCGTATGTTCATCCAGCTCAATCATGTAGAAACCATCTGCCGAAATGTCGTGGGTGGCACTACAGAAGGCGATGAGGAAGAAGAAGCACATCGTTGCCTGGAACCAGAAGGCGGTAGGCAGCGAGAAGGCGATGCCGGCAAGGGCAGCTCCGATGAGAGCCTGCATGGTGAGCACCCACCAGCGCTTAGTCTTCAGCAAATCTATGAACGGACTCCACAAGGGCTTGATGACCCAGGGCAGGGCGAGCCATCCGGTATAGAGACCCACCTCAGCATCGGTCAGCCCCAACTGCATGTACATCACCACAGAGAGGGCGGTTACGATGACGTTGGGGAGTCCTTCGGCAAAATAGAGGGTCGGAATCCATGCCCATGGACTCCGACTGTTTTTCTTAGTTACCATTTTACATCACTATTTATAAAGTTTCTTGATTTCAGCACCCTGATAGTAGTGCAGCAGGATGGCATCATAATGATAACCCTGCTCGCCCATCACGGCAGCACCAATCTGGCAGAGACCTACTCCATGCCCCCAACCGGCTCCGATGAGTTCGAAACGCTGAGGCACTCCCTGTTCATCCTTATCATATTTATCCACCACGAAGGCTGAACTCAGCAGATGACTGTCGCTCAGCGTACGGCGTATTTCGAGTTCCTTACCGATGGTAAAGGTCTTCTCTGTTCCGATGATCTGGAGCTTGCTGATTCTTCCACTCTTTCCGCGCTCCACGGCCTTCATGTCTAGGATGGCACCCAGGTCCATCTTCAGTTTGTCGGCGATGAGCTGCTGCAACTTCTCCTGGCTGAGCGTTTCCTTCCAGCGGTAGAAATTGACGGTTTCCTGATCATAGTCGTTGAGCACTTCTGACAGGATTTTCTTGTCCTGCGTGTTGCAGAAAGCTGGCGGATTAAAGCGGATCCATTTCTCGGCCTCTTCCTCATTGGTCAGATTAGGCAGTGTATGTTCCACGCCCAGGGCAATGTCGCGAACCGCCGTGAGATAAGTCTTCGGCGTGTCCTCCCAGCAATACTGGAATTCCTCGGTTATTCCGCCGCAGCATTTCGAGAATCTTGCATCGCAGATTTCGTCGCCGTCCATCAGAATCTGTCCCTTGGTCTGGCGGATGGCTTCAGCTACATGGGGCGATGTTTCCTTGGTGATACCCTGGTAGCGCTGGCAGTGGTCGTCGGCACATACATCAAAGAGGGTGTGGTCTTCGCGGTCGTACCAGCGGATGAGCGTATCTTCCTTCTTGGTGAAGGAGAAGAAGTTGTTGCCGCTCTCAGCCACCTCTCGGCGCTTCTTCATCTGTGCCAGGAGCCATGAACGAGAGATGACGGCGTGCGCCTTCAGGAGTTCGAGACTCGAAGTGGCACTCATCTCACTGCTGATGACGCTCTCCAGATACTTTTCTACAGGCAACTCATTGATTGCCACAATCTTATCCGATTCTACCACAAAGCGGAGCGTGCCCAGGAAGGTTTGGGTTTCCTTGCGCTCCCAGTGGAAGTTGACACCGATGGTTACGCCGCTCAGCGAAAACGAGGCGTCGGCACTCTGCGGATGGAAGGTGAGCTGGCTGTACTGGTTGCCGTTCCAGAGCACACCGCCCTCTGAGAATTCTACCACCTGTTCGCCCAGCACCTTTTCGCCCTTGGCAAGATAAGGTTTGTTGAGCGAGAAATGAATCTTCTGCGCACTCACGATGCCCACCGTTACGTCGGGCTGCTTACCTTTATTATATAAGGTGGAAGAGGCTTCGGCTGCATCCTCGGCATCCTTAGATGCTTTCAGTTTGGCGATGATGGCGTTCATCTTTTCTTCCGAAACGCCACATTCCTGCAGCAGCGAGAGGACTTTCTCCTCGGTCAGCTTTCGGAAATCTTCCTCACGAGGGGTGATGATGAGTCCGCTCATATCCAGTGCTCCCGGCGAAACCACAAACTGGGCGTCGCCTTCGGCAAAATAGGCTTCCGGACGGTGCTTTTCTCTCGGAATGACCACGCTGATGAATTCCTCGCCCTTGCGCCAGGAGATGATGTTCATCATCGGTTCGGTTTCGTCGCCACGCTGAGGCATTGCCTTGTAGAGACGGCGGAAGAGGACCTCATCGCTCTCAGCACTCTTCGAGATGATGACGAAGGCGGGAACGATGAAGTCGCGAACCACTGAGATTTTCTCCTCATCATTGAGAGAGATGATGTCGGTCAGGTTGCGGGAAAGACGCTGCCAGTTGGTCTGAAGAGGAAGGATGCCATTGGTTCCTGCCTGGAAATGAAGATGGTCTGGAGCCGATGCACCACACTTCGGACCGTTGTAGAACACCATCAGGTCGCTGTGCAGACTGATGAAGCGGTGCATCTCGCCGTAGTTCTTGTAGATGAGCTGAGGCTGATGCTTGCGTGCCGGAATGGTGAAGTGGACTGGCAGAATCGGGAACGGATTCACCAGAAGATGGAATTTCTCGTCTATCTGCTTCGACATCTGTTCCTTAGGACGGTTCTTGTCGCAAAGGAAACAAGGGCGCTCGCCCAGGGTTTTCTTATCTATCTTGGCGCCCGTACTTACGATGCGGGCTGGGTTCCACTGCAGTTTCAGCTGGTCGGAGAACTGGCGGGTTTCTACATGCTTGAGGTCGCGGAAGCGGTGGCGCGCATCGGTCCAAACCTCCAGCTGACGGTTGAAGAAACGCGAGATGCTGCTGTCTTCCATAATGTCGGCCTTGCCCTGCAGCATGTGCTGGCGTGCCTTCAGTTCCATGGTGCGCAGGCGGTCCTTATACAGGTTGTTGGCGTTCACCTTCTCTACGCTGAGGGCTGCATCGCTGTTACCTCCCCAGCGGCGGCAGAGGTAGAGTTCTTCGTAGATTCTGCCGATGCGGTAACGGCGTGAGAATGCCAAGCCGAGCGCATAATCCTCACCATACGAGGTGTTAGGAAACTGGATCTGTCTGACCAGCGGAGTGAAGAAGGCGCGCGGAGCACCTAATCCGTTGATACGCAGCGCATTGTTGCATCCGTTTTCATCGGTCCACTCCTTGTGGTCTATCAGTCCCGGTGGCAGGGTGTTGAGGTCGAAGTCGCACATGCGGTACGAGCCGATAATCATGGCTGCCTTCTGCTTGTAGAAGGCATCTACTATCTTCTGAAGTGTCTTTGGTGAAGAATAGAGGTCATCGCTGTCAAGCTGTACAGCAAACTTTCCGCAGAAACTGCTGTTGATGGCTTCGTTCCAGCATCCGCCTATTCCCAGGTCGGTTCTCTCCGGCACAATCTGTATCAGGTTGTCGACTTTAAGTTCATCCAGTATTTCGCCGGTGCGGTCGGTAGAATGGTTGTTTACCACAATGACGTTAAACTTGAAGCTTGCCTTCTGTCCCAGCGCACTCTTCACGGCATCAGCCACCGTCTTTTCACGGTTGAAGACGGGGATGATGACAGATGCCTCGTATTCAAAATCCTGCTCACCGAAGTCGGGCTGGCGGTAGAAGGTGGTGTCTATCAGGGCGCCCACCTTGCCCAAATGCTGGGTGCATGCCTTTTCCATCTCAATCTGCACCTCGCGGTTGCGCGGGTTTACATAGTCAAACTGCTTCTCGCCGCTCTTACGGGTGTCGAGTTCGGCTTCTGAATAGAGGAATTCGTTGAGATGGAAGATTTCGCCCACGCGGCTCAGATAGAGACGGAGGTCGTAGAGGGCGGCAAACTGATACTCTTCGCGGTCGGGTTGGGCGATGTAGTCGGCCAGCGCCTGTGCCTTGATGCACCAGAGACTTCCGAAGTCGAAGTCATCTCGCAAAGAACCTGACTGGTAGTCAATTACCGGATGTTTCTCCATTTTGCCTTCCACCATCTTGTAGTGGTCGGCGTAAACCATGACGGCATCCGTATCATCTGCCACTCTGAGGAATCGCTCCAGCGTGTTGTTTCCCCATCCTATGGTGGTGTGGCGGGTACAGATCATCACGTAGTCGGCATCTGTATTTTCAGCGATGCTGACAATGGTGTTACTGCTTTCCAGGCGGTCGGTGATGACAAACGTACATCCTTCGGGCACCTGATGATGAGCGGCAAAATCAGCACTCACCAGGAAGTGGATATGCTGTACTGTCTTGTACTCATGAAGCACCGACAAGGCATTCTGCGCATCGTCGATGTATTCGCAAGGCAAGAAAAGGTCTATTTTTTCTCTCATTTTCTTACGTTATTTTTGTTCACTTCAGCCCTTTTCGGGGGGCTAAATCTGTGTTTTTTATCTTTATTTTATCTTATTATATTAAAATATGTGGCAAAGATACTAATTTTTCGGCAAAAAACACTATCTTTGCAGTATGAATAATGAAAAAAAATATCTTTTGGGCCTTACACTTGCCGAATTGAAGCAGGTGGCAAAGGACTTAGGCATGCCCGCCTTCACCGGTGGGCAGATGGCGAAGTGGCTCTATGAGCAGCATGTGAAGAGCATTGATGAGATGACCAACATCTCGAAGGCGAACCGTGCCAAACTCGCTGCCGAATACGAAATAGGATGCTTCGGATATTCCGATGCACAACATTCGGTGGATGGTACCATCAAGTACCTCTTCCCTACCCGAAGCGGCAAATTTGTCGAGACGGTTTACATCCCCGACAAAGACCGCGCCACGCTGTGCGTTTCTTCGCAGGTGGGATGCAAGATGAACTGCCTGTTCTGCCAGACCGGCAAGCAGGGGTTTGAGGGCAGCTTGCCTGCAGGCGACATTCTGAACCAGGTTTACTCGCTGCCGGAGGTGGACAAGCTTACCAACATCGTGTTCATGGGTCAGGGCGAGCCGATGGATAATCTCGACAATGTGCTGCGCGCCACAGAGATTCTCACCGCCGACTACGGCTGGGCATGGAGCCCGAAGCGCATCACGGTAAGTTCGGTGGGCGTGAAGAACAAGCTGAAGCGGTTCCTGGAAGAGAGCGACTGCCATGTGGCCATCAGCATGCACGACCCTATCCCTTCTGAGCGCACTGAACTGATGCCTGCCGAAAGGGGCATGGGCATTGAGCAGGTAGTAGAACTGCTGAGGAACTATGATTTCTCTCATCAACGCCGCCTGAGTTTCGAATACATCGTCTTTAAGGGCGTAAACGACAGTATGCAGCATGCTAAGGCCATCATCAAGCTGGTGAAGGGACTTGACTGCCGCTTCAACCTGATTCGTTTCCATCAGATTCCAGACATTCCTCTGCAGGGTGTGGATGATGAGAAGATGGAGCAGTTCCGTGATTACCTCACCCAGCATGGTGTCTTCACCACCATCCGTGCCAGCCGCGGCCAGGACATCTACGCTGCCTGCGGTCTGCTCAGCACCTCGAAGAAAATCGGAGAAATCCGTGAGCACGAGGATGAAGAGAAGATGAATAAGTAAGGAAAGGTGGGGGAAAAATGGTTAGAGAATCTTTAAAGATCCTACTTGCCGGCTGTCTTCTGTTCCTTTTTCTGGCAAGTTGCAGCCTGGGAGGAGGAAGAAACAGAAAACTGCCCAAGAGCACAGGACAGCCTTACGAGGTGGTACTCAAGGGAGATACCGACAGCATCGTTACGAAGATACTGACGGAAGAGGTGCCAGCCCTGCCCCAACCCGAACCGCTCTGCCGGCTCATCCAGGTTAAGAAGGGCAAGATCCACGACAGCTACCTGCTCGTAAGAACTCGCATCGTAGTGAACATCCCAGCAGCGGAATTCTCAGTCAGGCTGAGCCGCAACGAGAATGCTTCACCGCAGACCGTCATCCGCATCTCTGCCCGCTCGCTGCAACAACTCAGAGAGAAACTCAACCCCGAGAAACTGCGCCAGCTCGTAGATGAGACTGAACTGGAGCACCTCGCCTCCATCATCTCCACCAACCCGAGCAAGCAGAACCGCGAGATGCAGCAGCTGGTAAAGAAGAACTTCGGCATCAGCATGATCATCCCTGCCGAAATGCAAGCAAGCAAGAAGGCCGGGAACTTCATCTGGATTTCAAACAACGCCAGTTCGGGCATGAAGAACCTCATCCTCATGAAAGTGAAGAGGGAAGAACGAAGAGGGAAAGCCAATTCTGATGCTTTTCCTGCTCAAGAGAAACAGCAGATTGACAGCATGCTCCGCACAAACATGCCCGGCGAAACCGACAGCATGTACATGATAATCCCGGTCCTTTCAGAAAAAGGACTCTGGGAGATGAAGGGCGACGCCATGGGAGGCCCCTACGTGATGAGGCGCATCCGCCTGAGAAAAACGGGGGATGAAATCATCATCATCGGCTTCGTCTATGCGCCCGAAATGAAAAAGAAAATATTAATCAAGCAGCTAGAAGCTGCGATTTCTACTATAAAATAAAACGATAAATGTACAGCAAAAAAATTAGAGTGGCCATCACTCACGGAGATACCAACGGTATCGGATACGAACTCATTTTTAAGGCATTCAGTGAGCCAGAGATGTTGGAGTATTGTACCCCTATCATCTACGGTTCGCCTAAAGTGGCAGCTTATTACCGCAAGGCGATGAATCTGCCAGCCCAGTTCTCCATCATCCAGAAAGCAGAAGATGCTGAAGACGGAAGAATCAACCTCCTGCCAGCCGTAGACGAGGAGGTAAAGGTTGACATGGGCATGCCTACTCAGGAATCGGGTA
>OGQM01002313.1_pt1 | contig 11591 bp, 6 predicted proteins | sample 1553191 | NCBI WGS metagenome assembly OGQM01 (sample SAMEA2579954, study PRJEB22360) | human gut metagenome | biome: human gut; feature: human-associated habitat; material: faeces | place: Denmark | collected 2008/2010 | reverse complement strand
TGGCGAGTATTACTGCCTGACCGGAAATATGTCGGGAAGTCTGCTTGCGGAATATGAGCTCAGCCAGATCAAGGCGACAAAGGGACTGCCGAAGGATGGCGCACTGATCAAGTCTATCGTTACAACAAACCTTGTCGATGAGATCGCGAAGGCTTACAATGTGAAGCTGATCGAAGTATTAACTGGATTCAAATGGATCGGTAAAGAAATCCTTGGATTTGAGCAGTCTGGAAAAGGTACATATCTGTTCGGATTAGAAGAAAGCTACGGATGCCTGATCGGTACATATGCAAGAGATAAAGATGCTGTTTCTGCTACAGTTGCTCTTTGTGAAGCTGCTGCTTACTATGCAACAAAAGGTAAGACATTATGGGATGTTATGATCGACATGTATGAGAAATACGGATACTGCGTAGACAGCATCACAGCAATGGACTTCCCAGGATTAGAAGGTATGGATAAGATGAAAGCTATGCTTGCTAATTTACGTGAGAACCCATTAAAAGATATCGCTGGTTATAAAGTTCTTAAGATCCGTGATTACAGCAAAGATACTGTTCTTGATGTAGAAAGTGGTAACGTAGAACCTACAGGACTTCCTGCTTCTGACGTTCTTTACTATGAACTTGAAGGTGGAGCTTGGGTTTGCGTTCGTCCTTCTGGTACAGAACCTAAGATTAAATTCTACTATGGTGTGAAAGCTTCTAGTATGGATGAAGCTCAAGTTGAAAGTGCTAAATTTGCTGAGTGGGCTAAGGCTCAGGCATAATTTTTGATTATGTAGTTGGCCAGCTGTAGACTTTGAGTATATGATAAAAAATAAATAAACGACAGGAAAAGCAGCTAGGGAATTTTACACACGTTTTTTACAGATCGCTTATCCGTCGGCTTTCCTTGCAAAACTCGCCTTCAAAGGTATTGAAATACCTTACTCTTTGAGGCTCAGACATTGCACCAAGCCGACTGCGAATCCGTAAAAAACGTGGCAAAATTCCAATGCTGCTTTTCCTGTCGTTTATTTATTTTTTATCATATACCAGAAGTCTATAGTGTGGACAATTACAGTATTGAAAAATCTGAGTAGTTGTGTATGGAAAACGGTATTGGTATGGTAAAACGTACACATTCCGTGATGATTTGAATAGTGAACAACTCGGTGCCTGTGTAATCACAGAAAGTCAAAAAGACCGGAGATAACTATTCCCGTTATCTCCGGTCTTTTTATTTCTTGTAATTATTTACTCTTTGCAGCTGTTGTTGTGTTCTTCGCCGCTGTTGTTGTAGTAGTTGTTGCTGCTGTAGATGCTGTTGTAGCTTTATATTTAAACTTAACTTCTTTCCACAGATCCTGATCTACAGACTTCTTGTCATCCCATTTCTTGTCTGCATCTTTTGTCCACTTCTTGTAGACTTTCTCGTATGCTGCCTGCTGTTTTTCCTGAAGCAGTGTGGATTTGTTTGATGCAGCAGCTGCTGTTGTGTCGTTTGGATTTAACATCTTGATGATCACGTATGCATCGTCTAATTCTACGACTCCGCTTACCTGGTTCTTCTTAAGTTTTGCTGCTGCTGTTTCGAATTTTGTTCCTAATGTGGCTTTTCCTTTTGTATAGGATTCTTCGTTGTCAGAGTTTACGCTGAACTTCTTAGCTACAGAGCTGATACTCTGACCTTTCTTGATCATCTTTAATGCGGATTTTGCTTTCTTTAGCTGATCTTTCTTCTCAGCGGCTGTCATGTCTTTTTCTTTTCCTGTCTTGCTGTCTGTTGTCTTTGTTGTGAAAACAAGTTTGTAGACTTTGACAGTTTTGGCTTCGTCATCTGTTACTGTAACGTTTGCTTTCTTGATGATCGCCTGCATAACTTTACTTGCGATCGTGCTTTCTTCGTACAGTTTCTGGATCATATCTTTATCTGCTTCTGTCTTCTTCATGACTTTCTTACCTGTTGAGTCTTTTGCGAAGGCAGTTACGCTTTCTTTGATCTGCTTCTTCTCAGATTTTGTTAACTTCACGTTGTAGTCGTCTGCGTGTGCTGCTAAAACTTTGATCTGTTTTAACTGGTTGATAACGCTGTCTTTGACAGACTGCTGCATTGTGATCTTCTTTCCTTTGCTGTCTGTTCCGACCTGCATAGACCACATGCTGTCTCCGAAGTATGCTCCGTACTGAGCTTCTGCCTGATACTGCATGATTCTTGCATATACATGTGCTTCCTGGAATGTTACTTCTTGTCCTGCATATTCAAATAATGTCTTCTCATTCTTGCTTTTACATCCTGTAAATAAAGAAAGAGTTAACGCAAGAACTGCAGTTAAACATAGCAACTTCTTTGCTAATTTCTTCATTTCATTTTCTCCTTCATATTATGATTATATTAGGCTAATGTCTGGCGATATTATAGCACAAACTTATCGGATTATCAATGAATTGAGCGAGTTCACACAATGTTCAATCTTTTCTAACTGCTTCACTTTCTTTGTCTTTGACAGATCCAGTACAAATGTCGGATTCTTGCCTGCCTGGAAGGATAATTCACGTTTGTATTCTTCTAATACCACTGGAATTTTTTCTACGTCCACAGCTGCATCTGGTTTCATTTCAAATGAGACTTTTTCTCCTTTTTGTTTCACATCTGTCATATAAGCGTGGTGTGCTAATGATTTCAAATATGCAACATATAACAGATTGTAGACTGCTTTCGGCATTTCCCCAAAGCGGTCGATCAACTCATCTGTCATATCTTCCATTTCATCTTTGGATTCAATGGATGAAATACGTTTGTATAATTCCAGTTTTTGATATTCATTATATACATACGTTGATGGAATAAATGCGTTGATATCAAGATCGAGCGTTGTGTCAAATTCATCCTCGTCTTTTAATTCGCCTTTTAATCTCAAGACTGCTTCATTCAGCATCTTGCAATACAGATCGTATCCAACTGCTTCCATATGACCGGATTGTGCCTGTCCCAAGAGATTTCCTGCTCCGCGAATCTCCAGATCTCGCATTGCGATCTTATAACCGGATCCCAGATCTGTAAATTCCCGGATTGCCTGTAATCGTTTTTCTGCGGTTTCTTTTAACAGTGTGTTTTTTTTGTACATCAAAAATGCAAATGCATTTCGATTCGATCTTCCGACACGTCCTCTTAACTGATACAACTGGGACAACCCAAGCTGGTTGGCATCGTGAATGATCATTGTGTTTACATTCGGAATATCTAGTCCTGTCTCGATGATCGTTGTGGATACCAATACATCGATCTCATGGTTCATAAATCCCATCATGATCTCTTCCAGTTCGCGTTCTTTCATCTGTCCGTGGGCAAATGCAACTTTCGCATCTGGAAGCAATCTCTGTAATTCGGCTGTCACTTCTGCGATATTATTGACGCGGTTATACACATAATATACCTGCCCGCCACGTGTCATTTCGCGGTAGACCGCTTCTTTGACCAGTTCTTCATTATATTCCATAACATATGTCTGGATCGCTCTTCGGTCATGCGGTGGTTCTTCTAATACACTCATGTCACGGATTCCGATCAGACTCATATGCAGGGTTCTTGGAATTGGTGTAGCAGATAATGATAAGACATCGACATCTTTTTTCATTGTCTTGATCTTTTCTTTATGTGTCACTCCAAAACGCTGTTCTTCATCAATTACGAGCAGTCCCAGATTCTTATACTGCATGTCTTTGGACAATAAGCGATGCGTTCCGATCACAACATCTACCGTTCCATTTTTGAGTCCTTCGATCGTCTCTTTCTGCTCTTTTGCTGTACAAAATCTAGACATCATGCGTACGGTGATCGGGTAATCATGAAATCTCTGTGCAAATGTATTGTAATGCTGCTGTGCAAGGATCGTGGTTGGTACGAGATACGCCACCTGTTTTCCATTGTCTACTGCCTTAAATGCTGCACGGATCGCTACTTCTGTCTTGCCATACCCGACATCTCCACAGATCAGTCGGTCCATGATCTTCTTGCTTTCCATATCCCTTTTCGTATCATCGATCGCATTTAACTGATCCTGCGTTTCATCGTATGGAAATAATTCTTCAAACTCTTTCTGCCATACAGTGTCCTTGTCATAGACATATCCTTCTTTTGCCTGTCTTAGTGCATATAACTGCACGAGTTCTTCCGCAATATCTTTGACTTGACCTTTGACACGTGTTTTCGTCTTCTTCCATTCATTTCCACCTAATTTATGAAGTTTCGGCTTTCTTGCATTTGCACTTGCGTATTTTGCGATCTGGTCTAGGGCTGATGCTAAAATAAATAAATTATCACCGCCCTGATATTCAATACTGATGTAGTCCTTTTCAACCCCATCTGTTGTGATCTTTTCGATACCGCGATAAATGCCGACTCCATGTTTTTCATGAACAACGTAATCACCGATATTGATATCTGCAAAACTTCGGATCTTTTCTCCTTGTTTTTTCTTCTCTTTCTTTCGGCGCTTTTTTTCTTCTCTTCCTTTAAAAATGTCTCCTTCTGAGATTAATACCCATTTAGCTGCCGGATATTCAATTCCTGTCAGAAGCTTTCCTGCTGTGACAACGATCTGCCCTGCTTCCACTCCGTATTTCAAATCCTTATCATAGGTCACAACCAAACCATTTTCTCTCAGATCACTGCTTAAACGTTTCGCTCTTGTAACAGATGGAGAAGCAACAACGATCCTGTAGTCCTTACTCTGATATTTGGTAAGATCTTTGACTAACTGCTCAAAACTGTTGTTATAAGACTGAATGGATTTTGTATCCATAAATAAGGTTCTAGCAACTCTAAAATCATTGATCTCAGCAGATAAGATTGAATAACACAGCATCTTATGTTTCTCAATCTGATATAAAATGCTCTCGTAATCTGTTACCGTATTTGCCTGTTTAGGCAGAAGATACCCACCTTCCAGACGACTTTTCATACTCTCTGAGAATTCCAGATAAAATGCATCTGCACGTTCTCTGATATGTTTTGGTTCATCCAGATAGATCATACTTTCTTCTGGAAAATAATCTAAGATGCATTCTGTATTTTCATAAAAATATGGGAGATAACCTTCTACTCCGATCAACATATGAAGTTCCCTTAATTCCTCACGAACACGGTCCATTTCTTTTCTTAGGCGGGCTTCCTGATCATATTTTTTTTCTTTTTTAAACTTCTGTGATAACTTCTCATAATCTTCTTCCATATTTCGAAGACCATGTTCAATCCTTGGCTGGTTTAAAATGATCTCTGATGCCGGATAAATGGTCAGAGTATCGACTTCTTCGATGGATCTTTGGCTTTCTTTATCAAAACTTCGGATCGAATCAATTTCATCTCCCCATAGTTCGATACGATATGGGCTTTCCTGCGTGTATGGGAAAATATCAATGATTCCTCCTCGCACAGCAAACTCGCCTGGAGCCTCAACAAATGGTGCTTTTTCGTATCCTCTGGCAACAAATTCTTCTGCGATCGTTGCCTCTTCCAGTATCTCTCCCATTTTAAACGTCATCTTATGATTCTTGATATCACTTAATGGAACAACCTGATCCATCACAGCATCGATCGTCATCACAAAGGTTCCACATTTGTCATCCACGATCTTCTTGATTGCCAGCATACGGTCTCTTGCGATTGCATTTCCATGAACATCGGCTGTATAGAATAATGGATCTTTTGCTGGAATATACTGAACCTTTTAAAAAGAAATGACTTGCCTCAACCCATTGTCTTGCTTTGTTCTCGTCTGGTACGATGATAATCTTAAATTGCTTTTTCTTATGATTTCCGATCAGACTGGTCAGATGCCATTTGGCTGTATCGGTGCATCCTGATACAAGAACCGGGCCACAGTAATCTTCGATCTCATCCTTTAATTGTCTGTATACCGGATCGTCTTTTAATATATGTTCTAACACTTTCTATCCCTACTTTTTCTTATTGTGGCGGTTCATCGCTTCTGTGATGTCGCCCATAACGATCAGCTGTACTGCATCGTACACTTCATCAAAACGTTCCGCAAAGATTGCCTGTTCTTCTTTTGTAAAATGTCCTAATACATAATCTGCCAGATCATATCCTTTTGGTTTCTCTCCAACACCGATCTTCACCCTTGGGAAATCCATACTTCCTAAATGACTGATGATACTTTTCAGTCCATTATGTCCCCCTGCACTTCCCTTTCTTCGGATACGCAGTCTTCCAACATCAAGGTCGATATCATCATGAATAATGATAAAATCTTCTGGCTCTAATTTATAGAAATCCATGATTGGACGAAGACTTTCCCCGCTTAAGTTCATAAATGTCTGTGGTTTCACAAGAAGGACTTTTTCTCCTCCCATATAACCAGTTCCGATCAATGCCTTGTGTTTCCCTGTATTTATACTTATGCCTTCTTTGTCTGCAATATAATCAAGGGCTTCAAATCCAATATTGTGTCTTGTGTTGTCATATTTCTTTCCCGGATTCCCCAGTCCGACGATTACTTTCATAAGATATCTCTCCTTTTTCCATAGAATCTATAAAACTGACAAACACCCGGAAATCAATGGATTCCCGGGTTGTCTTTTTCTTTCTTAGTTATAGTATATCCCAATTTACAATTCTCAGCAAGATTTTTTCTAGTTATAATGCCTGAAAGAATTCTCTTGTCTTATTTACCTTCTTCATCAATGTATCAAACTGTTCTGGTGTCAGTGACTGTGGTCCATCACATAATGCTTTGGCTGGATCATTATGAACTTCTACCATTAATCCATCGGCCCCAGCTGCGATCGCTGCTAATGCCATTGGCTCTACCATATCTCTGATTCCTGTTGCGTGAGATGGATCTACCATGACTGGAAGATGGGATTTCTTCTTGATCATAGGGATTGCAGAAAGATCTAATGTATTTCTCATAGCTGTCTCGTATGTTCGGATTCCTCTTTCACAAAGGATTACATTTTCATTTCCACCTGCCATAATGTATTCTGCACTCATTAACCATTCTTCGATCGTTGCTGCAAGTCCTCGCTTTAATAAGATTGGTTTATTGATCTTTCCTAATTCTTTTAATAATTCAAAGTTCTGCATATTTCTTGCTCCAACCTGAATCAGGTCCACATCTTCGAATAATGGAAGATGACTTGCATCCATGATCTCTGTAACAACTGGAAGTCCTGTTGCTTTCTTAGCTTCTAATAATAATTCTAATCCTTCTCCATGAAGTCCCTGGAAAGAGTATGGGGAAGTTCTTGGTTTGAAAGCTCCTCCTCTTAATAATCCTGCACCAGAATTCTTCACATCGTTTGCGACTTCTGTGATCTGTTCTTTTGTCTCAATAGAACATGGTCCTGCGATCACCTGGAAGTTTCCACCACCGATTTTTACTCCGTTTACATCAACAACTGTATCGTTTGGATGGAATTTTCTATTGGCCTTCTTGTATGGCTCCTGAATACGCTGTACATTTTCAACGATGCTGTTTGCCATGATATGACGCATATCTACAACAGATGTATCTCCCACTAATCCAAGGATCCTTGTGTTAACACCTTCGGATTCGTGGATTCCCAGTCCCTGCTCTTCCATCTCTTTCTTTAATGCGTTGATCTTTGCTTCTTCTGCCTGTTTCTTTAAAATAATAATCATGATGTTCGTCCTTTCCTGGCAAGTCGTTTCTATCTTGCTTCTCTGGTGCGGCCTTTGTTTCTTTGAGTAAAAAGAAAAGGCATGCACTCTGTTGCAAGAATGCATGCCTTAAATATTTTACTCTGTCGGTTTAAAGTGACATAAGTTTTGGCGATGATTCATTGCAACAAAAATAGTCAGGATAAAAATAATAACCCTGAAAGCTAAAGTAATAAAATGTGCAATTATTCATCTTACTTGTTGTCATCTTAGTTTCTCCTTGTTTTGATATTTTTACGATACATGAATTTTTTTTCTGTGTCAATAGATTTATAGATGTTTTTTATAAAATCCATAGACCGTATTTATGATTCATTTTATGAATTATAAAATTTAATTTTTCCGCACTGCAAGAAATGATGCGATCAATGCTGTGATCGGTACCGTTAATACAACACCAAGACTTCCAGATAATCCTTGCATGATCTCAATTCCGATCACATAAGAGTTCGCTAACTGTCTGTAGCTTAGGTCATATGCGTAATTGATCACTAATGTTGTCATTGCACCGCCCACATAAGCAAAGATCAGTGTATTCGTCATCGTTCCCATCATATCTCTTCCAACATTGATTCCTGATACAAAAAGTCGTTTCATGGACAGTGTTTTGTCTGTTTCATAAATTTCCTGAATCGTAGATGCAATGGACATACCAACGTCCATGACGGCTCCTAATGCTGAAATGATGATTCCGGCAAAAAGCAATTCTCCGATCTTTATCTTTGTATTTTGTCCGACATAGTTCAATGCTTCGATATCCGATACATTATATCCTGTGACCCCTGCTGCTTTTCCAAATCCCATCGCCGCCACTGCTGCGATCACGACTCCGATCGCCGTTCCAAGGATAGCAGACACTGTTTTGCTCGAATATCCACCAAGAAGTCCTAATGTTACAATCGTTGTCAACACTGCTACAATGATCGTCAACACGATCGGTGAAATTCCCCGATACATCATCGGGAACATGATACCAATGATACATGCAAACGCAAATACAAGGCTTAAAATAGCATAAACACCTTTTTTCCCACCAATCGCACATACCACCGCTGCAAAGATCAACGCAAATCCATAGATTGCCATGGTACGATCCTGACTATATACGGTAAATCCTGTATTTGTTCCACTTTTATTTACGATCACGATGATCCTTGCTCCTACTTTACAGTCAGCTCCAAATAAAGTTCCGCTTGGATTGATCGCCTGTTTTTCTTTTCCTTTGTAGGTTCCCGTTGTCATTTTAACCAGGACTTTCTGCGTTCCATAACGACTTCCGTCTTCTGCAAGATTATCTTTAATGATCTTTGTTACAACTGCTTTTTCATATTTTTGTCCTTTATAAGATGCCAATGGCGTTTTCTGAAACTGATTGCATTTGAAGATGATCCCTGCAAATAAACACACTGCTATTACGAGGATCAAGATTTTTTTCCATGATACTGCTTTTTCCATAAGTTGTCTTCTTTCTATAAGAATAAATCAGAGAATGCCTGTGTCCGGATTCGTCATTCTGGGCGCAGGCTTTTGCTCTGTCTGATAAATTAAGTTACGACACTAATTCTTTATCATCTCTATTTGATTGTTGCTTTTTTGGCTGTGCTGTAGGCTCCATAAATACGTTTTCCATTTACTGTTTTGTAAGAACGGACTTTTACGTAATATTTTTTCCCTTTTTTCAGACCTTTGATCTTGTAAGATGTTGTTGTTTTCGCTTTTCTTACTGTCTTTTTACCTGTAAATTTCTTGTTTGTAGAATATACAACTTGATATCCTGATGCTTTCGTATTCTTTTTCCATTTGATCGTTAGCTGTTTTTTGATCTTATTTATTAAAGAGATACTCTGTTTCTTTGGTGCTACAGTCACTGTAACTGTTTTGGAAGCTGCTTTGTAGTCTGTAGTTGCTGCTGCTTTGACTGTGATCTTGGCAACTCCTGGCCCTTTGACTGTTACTTTTCCTGCGGCATCAACTGTTGCAACTGCTTTGTTTGATGTTGTGTAAGTGAGTTTTCCATTTCCATTTGTTTTTGCATTTAATTTGAATGCTTTGGATGTTTCACTCTTCTTATAAGATGCTGTTGCTGTGATCGTCTGGTCTTTTGTCTGTACTGCTGTTGTATCATCTTTCTTTGTTGTATTTGAGTTCGCATCATCTTTTTTGGTATCTTCTGCTTTCTTCACGATCTTATATGAAGATGATCCGTCTAATACTTTTCCTGTGTCCGCATCGTATGTTGTAACTTCAAAAGAGTCATCTGTTACATTGACTACAGAATAACTTGGTGTCCATGTCTGGCTTCTCTCAGAAATGAAATCCTGTTTTGCTGTGATCAGATTGTAGAATTTAGATCCTGTTGCTGAGTTTGCTTCTAAATATACAGTTCCTTTTGGATTTACAACCGTTCCACCTTTTGTTGTATCAACGATTTCGTAGCAGTTATTTTCTTTTGCGTAATTTGCTGTATTTTCTGTTTTTGCGAATTTATCATGTGCCTGCCCATCACTCTGTAACTGATATGTTCTGGAGTATGTATGGTCATGTCCCTGAAGTACAACATCAATATCATATTTATCCATTAATGGTGTTAACTGTGTTCTTAAAACCATTCCGTCAGAATCTGAATGATCATATCCTGATCCATAAATGTCCTGGTGGAACATTACAACTTTCCATTTTACATTTGGATTTTCTTTGATCGCTTTACGCATAACATTTTCGTGAGTTGCACAGTTGTAATTGTTTGTGTCTAATACGATAAATAATGTATTTCCATATGTGTAATAATAGTCTGTTCCTGCTGCTGTCTTTCCTTCTGTATACTTTGCTGTATTTCTATATCCACTTGTATCAAATGCATTTGGATTGTTGTAATGCATCTCATACTGTGCTGATCCAGAATCGTGGTTTCCGATCGTTGTTGCTACTGGAAGAGATTTTAAAGCATCTGCTCCAAGGTAACCTGCATACTGTTTTTCATTGTTATTGTTATTTACCTGATCTCCCGCGGATGCAACAAAACTTAGATTTGGATTCTGTTTTACCGCATTATTTAATACGTTGTTCCAGTTATAACTATCATTTCTTGCTGCATAGTTATTATCTTTCATCGCATCTCCTTCAGTACTTGTCTGTCCTGAAGATGCTCCGATCTGAGGATCTCCTACATATAAGAAAGAATAATTTTTAAATGATTTTGTAGAATATTTCTGTGCATCCTGATATTTTCCGTTCTGGAATACCTGATAGTAGTAAGTTGTATTTTCTTTCAGTTCATTTACAGATGCTTTGTTTGAATAGTACTGAACACCTTCGATCGCTACTGCCTGTGTCTGTTTTCCTTCGACTTCTTTTGCATCAGACATATCTGCTTTTGTTGCGATCTTAACTTTTGGTGTTTCTTCTGTCTTGCTGTAGTATGCAAAATTAAGCTGTGATTCTGTCGCTCCTGGTGTTAGGGATACATTTTCATAGTTTGTGCTGTATTTATCCCAGTTTGCTTTCCATGTGGACCAGCTTTCTGTTTTAGAAGCAGATGCATCATTCCAATGTTCTGTCGCTGCGCTGACTGTTGATGAAAGGATTGGAGATGCCATCATAACTCCGCCTGCTAACATCATGGCTGATACAGTTGCTTTTGCTGCATATTTTTTTGCATTTCTTGCTATGTTTCTGCGAATTGTTCTCACAATAAGATCCTCCTTTGATATAGTCAATCATTCTCTGTTATGTTTAACTATAAACTTGTGAGATTAAGAAAAGGTACATGGGAATGATAAGTTTTTGTAAAATTTTTTAATTGTATGACGGGAATGTGTCGAGTATTCATAAAAAGATAAAGAAAGATAGCGGTACGAAAAACGAATTCCATTGACGGATTTTTTGCAAAACGCTGATCCGCCAAC
>OGQM01002308.1_pt1 | contig 11603 bp, 14 predicted proteins | sample 1553191 | NCBI WGS metagenome assembly OGQM01 (sample SAMEA2579954, study PRJEB22360) | human gut metagenome | biome: human gut; feature: human-associated habitat; material: faeces | place: Denmark | collected 2008/2010 | reverse complement strand
AGCCGGAGCGTGGATTTTATGTGATCCTATGCCGCCAGGCCCCCATCAGTGCCCCGGCGGTCCGCATCATGGGCACCGTGGTATTGGGGTTATCCCTGCTGAGTCTGGCCTTAAGTCTTGTGATCTCAGAAGCCCTGGCGCGGCATATCACAAAGCCGGTCAGCCGTCTGGATAAGGCCATCGCCAAGGTGAAAGATGGAGATTTAAGCATCCAGGTCAAGGTGAAAACCAGCGATGAACTGGGCCGTCTGACAGAGAGCTTTAACCAGATGGTGAAGGATTTAAAACGCTATCTGGAGGACCGGGTCCAGCAGCAGAAGGACTTAAACGCGACCACCCTGCGGCTTTACCAGACCCAGTTAAACCCTCATTTCCTATATAATACCCTGGATACCATCAAATGGAGCGCCAAGATCCATCAGATCCCGGAGATCGCGGTGCTGGCGGAAAATCTGGCGGTAATTTTGCGAAAAAGCATTTCCAGTAAGCCGTTTATCCCGTTAAGAGAGGAATTGGAGACCATTGACAGCTATGTAGAAGTGCAGAAGATCCGCTTTACAGGCCGGTTCTTGTGTGAAAAGGAGATACCGGACCAGTTAGAGGAGTGCCTGGTGCCGAAAATGATCTTACAGCCGTTGGTTGAAAATGCTATTATTCATGGGCTGGAAGGCTGTGAAAATGGATATATCTGTATTTATGCAGGCCGTGAAGGAGATGTTTTAAATATTTCCATTACCGATGACGGCCGTGGCATGAGCCCAGAGATATTGGCCTGGATCAACAGCCCGGAACCGGAGAAGCGGGACGGACATCTGGGGCTTTATAATATTATGAGGATATTAAAATTATATTAAGGAGGAACAAATGACTAAAGAATTATTAGAGCAAGCAGATAGCCTAATAGAAGAAATAAAAGATATAGAAAGAAGATTAAAAAATATAGAAAAAAGAGAAAAAACAATATTAGGCGATTCTGTAACAGGAAGTGAGTATGAGTACCCTTACATAAAAAGGAATTTTCGAGTTAATGGTGTATCTAATAAATTGTTCAGCAGCAAAACAAAAAGACAGTATAAGAAAATGTTAAAAAGTAAGAAATATAAATATGAAAAAATGATAAAGCAAATAGAATATGAGTTAAATTACATAGAGGATTCAGAGATAAGAAGAATTATTAGATATAGATATTATGATAAGCTTAGTTGGATACAAATACAACTAGAAATGAAATACAATAGTGAAGATACAGCAAGAAAACAATTAGAAAGATTTTTAGAAAAAAATTAAAGTTGTCCGTTTTGTCCGGTAAAAAGGTAGTAAAATGGTAGTAGTGAAAAAGGTAGTGCTAAGAAATTGGCAAGCCCAAGCTACCGTTTAGGCGAGTAATTATCCTTTAATGTTAAGAGTAAGTGTTTTAAATGCTTACTCTTTTATATTGCGCATTTAGAGAAACGGCTATCTCATTAGTCTCATAAGCTAAAAATACTGGGTTCAACTCCCAGATGCGCAACCAGTTGTGTATGCTAGGTATCACAAGATAATATGTAATAATTAGCCAAGAAGTTTCATAGGCATTCTCCTTTCTTTTGTAAGATGATATATAACTTAACAATTCAATCCTAGCTTGAATTGTTATTAAAATGTAAATAGTATGCAGGATAAAGCAAGCTGGTGGGAGTCTAGCCTGAGTGCACAAAAAAGTCGACGGTGACTTTATCTTGCATAGTGTTTATATAGTTATGAGGTAAAAATATGAATGATAATGAAATAATTAAAAAGTATGAAAAAGAAATATGTCCTAATTGTATACATTATAAAGACAAAGAATATAAAGAATGTAGTGTTGTTGTAATGATTAATGGACAAGCAAAATGTGTTAATTGTAAATGTATAGAATATAACAGAAAACAAGAATAAAGCAGGTGGGAGTTGATGGCAAATGAACAAAACTTAATACCTTTTACTAGTAATCAAAGCCGAGAAGAAGCCAAGAAAAATGGTGCAAAAGGTGGAAAGAAATCAGGAGAAGTTCGTAGAAAAAGAAAAGCAATGAAGGAACAAATGGAAATGCTTTTATCATTGCCATTTAAACAATCAGAACCTTTGGATTTTATGAAAAATTTAGGAATAGAAGAAGATAATTTAGATAATCAAATGGCTTTAATAGTTGCAATGTATGGTAAAGCTTTAAAAGGAGATGTACAGGCATTTAATACAATTAGAGAAGTTGTTCAAGATGAAAAAACAGTAAAAGATGAGGATAGGGTACAAATAATAAATGATCTTCCAAACGAGGAGGAAGAAGATGATTAGAGTTAGTATAAGAGATATTATTGCTCCTCATTTTTGGAACACATTTAATAGCAAAAAATCAAATCAAGTCTATAAAGGTGGAAGAAGTTCTACAAAATCTTCTATGATATCAATAAAAATTGTTTATAACTGTTTAAATAACGATAACTGTTCTGCAGTAATACTAAGAAAGCATCAAAATCAATTAAGAAAATCTGTTTATAAAGAAATAAAGAGAGCTTGTAAAAGATTAGGTTTGCAAGAAGGTATTGATTATGATGCTGGATTATCTCCAATGGAAATACGATTTAATAATGGAAATACTATATATTTTGCGGGTGGAGATGATTACGAAACAGTTAAGGGGATGATAGACGAAAATACTCTTATAAAGATGTTATGGTTTGAGGAGCTAACAGGCTGGGATAATCCTGAAGATATAGAACAAATAAAGGCAACATTTGTAAGAGGAAACAATGATTGGTTTATTACATTTTATTCTTTTAATCCACCAAAAAATAAATTTGATTGGGTTAATAAATGGGTAGATGAAAAAAGTAAAAGCAAAAGATATTTAGTTCATCAGAGTGATTATAGGACAGTTCCTAAAGAATGGCTTGGACAAATGGCAATAGAAGAAGCAGAAGAATTAGAACAAAACGATGAGAAAAGATACAGATGGATTTACTTGGGAGAAGTAATTGGATTAGAAGGACTTATATATAACCCAGATTTAATAGAGTATGTAAATGAAGATTATTTAGAAAAGAATAAAGTAAAGATATTATATATAGATTTTGCAACAGATGGTGGACATCAAACATCAGCTACAACTTGTGGAGCGTATGGATATGGTAGTGATGGATATTGGTATTTATTAGATACTTACTATTACAGTCCACACGAAAAGCCAAACAAAAAAGCACCTTCTGAATTAAGTAGAGATATATTCAATTTTGAATTAGCAATAAATAAGATGTTTAAAGCAAGAACAGACAAAGAAACAATAGATAGTGCAGAAGGAGCATTAAGAAATCAGTATTTTAAAGACTATGGCAGAAGATTACACCCAGTAGATAAAGGAACAAATAAAGAACAATTAATAGATTATTCTCAAGATTTTTTATCAAAGAAAAAGTTTAGAATTTTAAATAATAACAACAATCAAATATTTAAAAAAGAAAATGAAAATTATATGTGGTTAAAAGATAGTGTAGAAAAAGGAAAGCCTATTCCAGATAAAACGGAAAAGGCTTTTTTAAGTTCTGAAAAATATTACAACACTTATACACAAGACTATGCCTATAGTTATGCAGACCACACACAAGATCAGTTTCAATACTGGATAAAAGATAACTTACAAAAATTAGGATTAAAACAATAAGGAGAAATTAAAATGGATTTTTACAATAACATAGCAAGTGTTTTAAGTAAAAAAGGTATAAATCTAACAGTTGGAACAATATACGATTTAATGGCTATTTGGAAGAGTTGGTACAGAGGCAATGTAAACGATTTTCATTATTATACAGAGATGGTAAATGGGAAAAACGTACAATGTGAAAGACTTACAATGAATATGCCAAAAAAACTTTGCGAAGATATAACTAAATTATTGTGGACAGAAAAAACACAAATAAATTTAAGCAATAAAAGTGCAACAAAAAGATTATGGGAAGTGTTAGATAGTAAAGAAAATGATTTTACTGTAAACCTTCCTATTTTTATTGAAAAAATGCTGTCACTTGGAAATGGAGCAACTGTTGAATACAAAGATGAAAACAATAGAACAATAATTGATTATATAGATGGAGATGTAATTATTCCATATAAATTTACAAATGGTTATATTACAGGAATGATAACAGTTAGTAGATTTGTTGATGATAAAGGAAAGAGGAAAATCTATTATACGCATATTACATATCATGAATATGTAGATGGTAAATATTTAAAACTTAATGAAGTATATAAATCTAGTACAGATACGGCTTTAGGAAGACAATTAAACTTTAATGATATATTTCCAAATATACAAGAAAGCGAAGTTGTAATAACAAAAAATCCATATTTCCAAATTTGGAAACCTAACCTAGCAAATAATTTTGATACTAATAGTCCTATGGGAATAAGTATTTTTGCAAATAGTATTGATAGGTTTAAATCAATAGATACAAAATATGATAGCTTTTATAATGAGTTTATATTAGGTAAAAAGAGAATACTTGTTGACCAATCTGCTATGAAGGGTGGAATGGAAACAGATGCAGAAGGAAATCCACATTTTGTACAATATTTCGATAAAAATGATAGAGTTTATGTTGGAATAAATGCAGAAATGAAAGAGCCAGTAAAGGAAATAGACTTTGCGTTAAGGTATCAAGAGCATATTGATAGTATAAATGCAGATTTGAATTGGTTGTCTGAAAATGTAGGATTAGGAAGTAATTATTATAAATTCGATGGAGCAGGAACTAAAACAGCTACTGAAGTAATATCTGAAAATAGCCAAGCTTTTAGAACTAAGCAACATTATCAAATAATAATAAATGCTTGCGTTGAAGATTTAGTAAGAGCAGTATGTGAATTAGAAGGAATAAAAACAAATAAAATAACAATTACACCAGATGACAGCATAATAGAAGATAAAGATAAAGAAATAACAAGAGCACAAATGGAAGTAAGTCAAGGACTAAAAAGTAAGAAATCTTATTTAATGGATATAAAAGGTATGTCAGAAGATGAAGCAGAAGAAGAACTACAAAAAATACAAGAAGAGAAAATGAGTAATCAAGAGGCTTTTGGATTTACTACTAACAATGAAAATAGCGAAGAGGAATAATTTATGCTAAGTGAAAAAGATTTTGCAAAGATAGAAAGACAAGCAAATCAATTATATGCAAATTTGGAACTAGACATAATAGAAGAAATAGCAATAAGAATAGCAAACTTTGGATATGCAAATACAGTAGTTATAAATGATATAAAAATTGCTCAAGAAATGGGAGTTTTGTATCAAGACATAGTAACTCTAGTAGCAAAATATAACAATACAAGTTTTGAAGAAGTAAATAGAATATTCACAGAAGCATCTGAAACATCATTAAACTATGATGATAAAATATACAAAGAAGCGGGGCTAAATCCTAAACCTTTAAGTCAAAGTGAAAGCATAAAACAAACGATGAATGCTACTATTGAAAGAACGGCAGGTAATTTGCAGAATTTGTGCATGACAACAGCCAATACAGCACAGACACAATTTTATAATGCAATAAATAGTGCATATATGTCTACCAGCACAGGAGTTAAAAGTTATACTCAAGCAATTTTAGATGAAATTAAAAATATAAGTAAACAAGGAGCAATGATACAATATCCAAGTGGAGCTAGAAGAAGTGTAGAGAGTGCTGTAAGAATGAATGTAATCACATCGATTAATCAAAATTGTGGTAAATTACAAGAGATACGAGCAAATGAGCTTGGATGGGATTTAATGGAATTAACTGCACATAGTGGAGCTAGACCAGAACATGCTAATTGGCAAGGTAAGATAGTTAGTAGAAGTGGACAAAAGGGATATTTAAATTTGCGAGATATAGGTTATGGGGAGCCAACAGGATTTAAAGGGATAAATTGTAGGCATGACTGGTATCCATATTATAAAGGCTCTGCTAGGACTTATACACAAAAAGAGCTTAGTAAATGGAAAAATGAAAAGGTAGAATATAATGGACAAAAAATAAGCAAATACGAAGCAACACAAAAACAAAGAGCTTTTGAAAGGCAAATAAGACAAGATAAAAAAAATTTAAAAGCACAACAAGCAATTTTAACAAGCAATAATAAAGATATAGATATAGAGCAAGTGCAAAATGAAATAAGAAATATAAAAGCAGCACAAAAAGACCATAATGCACAACTAAATGATTTCTTAAAACAAACAGGATTAAATAAAGATAATAGTAGATTAGTTATTTAAGGCAGTTTTTATAACTGTCTTTTTTATATGCCTTTTTTACGGGAGCAGGCTTAAAAGAACAACTGGGAAAATGTCGACGGACGATAAACGGGAGGTAAAAATGGAAGATAACAAAGATTTAGAAAATCAAAACACAAATACAGCAGAAAACAAAGAAGTTGAAGGAGCTGGGAACGTAGATACTCAAACTACAGAAAAAAATGAGGGAAAAGCTGAAGTTGATGTGAAAGCAGAAGCTCAAAAAATAGCTGATGCGATGCTTGCTAAAAAAATGAAAAGTATGCCTACTAAAGAAGAATTAAAGGCATTTAAAGATTGGCAAGAAAGTCAAAAAACAGTGGAACAAAAACAAGCTGAAAAAGAAGCTGAATATAAAAAGACACTAAATGAGCTTAATACTTTAAAGCAAACAAATGCTGTTTTAGAGGCAGGAGTTAATAAAGATGATGCTGATTATGTGCTTTTTAAAGTAAGCAGAATGGAAGGCGAGTTTGAAGAGAATTTAGCTAAGTTCTTGAAAGATAACCCAAAATATTTAAAACAAGAACTTGAAACAACTGAGCCTAAGGCTACTGGTGTACCAGTAAGAACTATAAGCTCTAAAAATGATGGTGTGCTTGGAATATTAGCAAGTAAACACCCTGAAATCGATTTTGATAAATAGAAAGGAATGATTAATATTATGGCAAATGCAATAGGAAAAAATGGAACACATGAAAGACAAGAAAGATATGCAAGTGCAATCGTAAAATTAATGAGACCATCATTAAAAATAAGAAATACATTTGCAAGAGACTATGAAGGAAGCCCTGTAGCTGGAGCAGTAAAAGTACCAGTTAGAAATACAGATGTATCAATATCTGATTATGATGTGAAGAGCGGTGTAGCTTTATCACAAAGTGCTACAACATACTTAAATGTACCAGTAGACAATCATAAAGCTATCAATGAATTAATAGATGGATATGAAAGTCAAGCTGTACCAGATAATTTAGTAGCTCAAAGATTAGAGAGTGGAGCTTATACAATAGCAAAAACTTTAGAGGCAGATGCTATTGCACAATTGTTAACTGGAACAGCGTCTACACAAGCTGACTGTACAGCAGAAAATGTTTATTCTAACATTGTAAAAGATATTGCTATATTAGCAAAGAAAGGTATTCCTAAAGAAAGAATGTACGTTGCAATAGATTATGCAACAGAAACTTTATTATTAACGGATGAAAAATATTCAAACACAGCTTCTCAAATAGGTGCTGAATTAGCAAGAGAAGGTGTTGTTGGAAGAATAAATGGTGTTAATGTAATAGTTGAGGACTTAGGAAAAGATAGTTCTGAAAAACCAATTGAGTACTTTGTTTATGGAGTTGATTGGTGTCAAGCTATTGATGAATGGCAAATAGCACCTGCTATTAATGATTTAAAAGATGGCGCTCATATTGGTGCTTCTGCATTACAAGGTAGAATGGTATATGCAGATAAAGTAACTAATACTGAAGCAGTAATTGTAAAAAAAAAAGTCGGTTTAACTGACCCTGAAATTACAGGACTAACAATAACACCAACAGCAAGTTTACAAGAAGGAAATGAAAATGTAAATGCCGATGCAGTAGTTGCTATATTGTCAGCAACAGGTGGTACAAGCCCATTTACCTATAACTTAGAAACTGACGAAGTAAATGGAGTAGACAATGCTTCATTCAAAATAGATGGAGCTAATGTAAAAGTAAATGAAACACCTTTAACAGAGAAAGAATACAAAATAAATGTAAAAGTAACAGATAGTAAGGGTAAAACATTTACAAACCATGCAACAATAAGCGTAGCAGCCGCAGAATAGGAGGAGTAAGGTATGCTTAAATACATAACAGAAGATGAATATAAGAAATTGTTAGGTAAAGAAAGCATACCTGACAATTTTAATAATTTAGTAATTAAAGCAAGTAGTTATATTAACTTTAATACTCGTGGGAGAGTTGATAAAGATAACGTTCCAGAAGAAGTGCAATATGCTACTTGCTTGATTATTGATTTAATCAACGAAGAAAATGACAAATTATCCAAGATAGGAAATCTTAAATCACAAAATATTGAGGGATGGTCTGAAAGCTATATGACATCTGATGAAATAAAACAAGACTATTCAAACAAAAAATACACTGTGCTACAAGAACAATTATGGAATGTAATTGGAATAGATGGAAATCCTTTATTGTACTGTGGGGTGTGTTAAATGAATGATAGATTTTTTATACATCAAATAACAGTTTATCACACAACAGATGATGAGAACTTTACAATACAACATTACGATAAAGTCTATTTTAGACATAATAAAAAGATTAATCTAATTGACAAAGGACTTCAAGAAGGAAGTACAGGATCTATTACAATACCTACCACAGAAAAGCTTAATATTTCTACAGATGATTTTGTTGTCGAAGGAATTATAGATGATAAGTTTGAATTATCCATATTGCAAGAAAAATATCAAGTTTTTAAAGTAGTAAGTGTAGACGATAACAGAAAAGGTAATCTACAACATTATAAAATAGGAGTAACAGAATAATGAGTGGTAGTGGATTTAATATAAAAGTAAAAATGAACTCTACTAACAAGATATTAAAAGACCATGGATTGGACCAAGATGGTAGAGCAATACGTTTCTTGAGAGACGATGCAGATAGATTAATGAATCCATATGTTCCAATGCAAAATGGAATGTTAAGAAGGAATAAGACTTATCCAAGCAATCACGAAATCAAATATATTAGTTCATATTCTAAAGTACAATATTATGGAAAACTTATGCTTACAAAAAATGGTTCAAGTTGGGCAAAAAAAGGAGAAAAGAAAGTAGTAACTAATAGAAATTTAAAATATCATACAAGTGGAACTGGTCCAAAATGGGACAAGTTAATGATGCAAAGAAACAAAAACACTTTAATAAAAGATTTAGAAAACTACATAAAAACTGGAGGATAAAATGGAAGAAAAATCTAAGATGGAATTAATAAAAGAATTTATAGAGACTTGTCCATACTTAAAGAATGGACAAGTAAATGTAGATTACATAAAAGATAAACCACAATCTTATAGTATAGATGAAACACCAGTAGATCCAGTTTTACAAAACTTTTCAGATGGTGGAAGACGACTACAAATACAATTTGATTTTTCTATACAAGCTAGTTTTAGTGCTTTAGAGAATATTAAAAACTCAAAATTTTGTGATGATTTTACAGATTGGATATATGAACAAAATAAAAAAGAAAATTTACCAAAGATAGATGGAGCTGTTTGGATTAAGTGTCTTGGCAGAGGAACAATTCTTCAGACAAAAGATACAACAGCGATATATGTAATACCTATACAGGTAGCTTATGAAGAAGACTATTAATAGTCTTCTATTTTTTATGTAAGGAGGAAAATATAGATGGAAAAATTAGTAACTAGAAATAGAAAAGTTGCTTTTATGGATGTTTCTACAACTAATATAGCTAATTTCTTGAGAATGACTAAATTTACAGAAATCTCTAAATCTAAGAATCCTGTAGAATATTCACGTACTTATGTTGACGAAGATGGAGAAACAACTGATGTAACAGGATATAGTGAAGAAATATCTTACAATTTCGACCAACACGAAGGAAATCTAGTGCATGACAAATTAGCAGATATAGCAGATGACGAAAAAAAAGGAGCAGATGCACTTGTAAAAATATTACAAGTTGACTTTACAAAACCAATTGATGATGGATATAAAGCAAGATTAAGAAGATATTCTACAGTTCCAGATACTGATGGAAATGCTACAGAGGCTTATACTTATGCAGGGGCATTTAAGAAAAATAGTACTATGACTGTAGGAAAAGCAGTAGTAAGTGCAGATGGAATGAAGGCAACATTTACACCAAAAGAAGAAGTAGCAGAATATCCAGTAACTTTTGTAGTTAAAGATAGTTCAGGAGAACCTGTTGAAGATGCTAAGATTACTATAGAGGGAGTATCTTATTTAACAGACGCAACAGGAATTGTAGTTGTAATTTTAGATGCTGATTCATACAGCAATATAACTGTAGAAAAAGAAGGTTATACAACACAAGATGATGTAGCAGTTACAGTATCAAATAAAGCTGTATTAAAAGAAATAACATTAGTAGAGGCTTAAAAATAAGCCTCTTAAATAATTTGGAGGGAAAAATGAAATTAAAAGATATTGAAGTTGACTTTAGTTTTACAGATGCTGACTGCATAGAAAGATTAGAAAATGCAGCAAAAAAAGTTAAAGAAAAATCTGAATTAAAAGATAAAGAAGAAAAAAGTTTGTCAGAAGCTATTAGAGAAGAATGTAAAATAATAGATGAATTTTTTGATGAAGTTTTTGGAAAAGGAATATCAGAAAAAATATTTAAAGGTAAAAAAGATTTGCAAGAACATATGGAATTATTTACAGATATAATTAATGCTAAAATTGAAACAACAAAAGCTACACAAAATTTATATGATACTTTAGAAAACAGAGCTAAATATATGCCTAACAGAGAAACAAGAAGACACAATAAATATAATAAAGGAAGAAAATAAAACCGTGAGAGTTGGCTATTTCCCATATGCCAATTTTCAGGAAGGCGGCTATGAGGAACACAAGCAGGGAGCAGGCTATGAGTATCTCCAGAAGATTTCTTATATAACCGGCTGGAAGTATGAATATGTCTATGGTTCATTTAAAGAGTGTCTGGATATGCTGGCAGATGGGGAAATAGATCTACTTGGAAGTGTCAGTTATACACCGGAAAGAGCAGAATCTATCGATTATTCAACCTATGCCGCGGGAACAGAAAGATATTGGATCTATACAAGAGAGGATCATGCAGATCTTTCGGATGGTGATTTGAAGCAGATGAATGGCTGTCGTATCGGTGTTGCAGATGGAAGCTATCAGAAAGAACTTCTGGAAAAATGGCTGGACAGTAATCAGATCCAGGCAGAGGTTGTTATCTGTAAAGGCTATGATGAAATGATAGAAAAACTGGATGGAGATGAACTGGAGGCACTTGTGATCCCGGCACTGTCTGTCAACAGCGATTTTATTGCCATTGCCAATATCGGTGCAAGTGACTGTTATTTCGGTGTATCAAAATCCAGACCAGATCTGTTAAAGGAATTAAATTCTGCCCTGGAAGAAATCAACAATACAGAAACAGACTACAGCAGCAAGCTGTATGCCCGTTATGAAGGAAAAGCGGTCATAAATTATGCACTCAACAAGGAAGAAAAACAATGGCTGGATGCACATGAAAATACAATCTGTGTGGGATATCTAAAA
>OGQM01002307.1_pt1 | contig 11603 bp, 10 predicted proteins | sample 1553191 | NCBI WGS metagenome assembly OGQM01 (sample SAMEA2579954, study PRJEB22360) | human gut metagenome | biome: human gut; feature: human-associated habitat; material: faeces | place: Denmark | collected 2008/2010 | reverse complement strand
GAAGGCAAAGCCGAACCAGCTGTTACATAACGAACCGCCATCCCTCCAAACGGAGGTTTTTTTTATGGCGCGGTGCCGCCTTGTTGCCAAGCGAGCAAATGATAATGCCGCGAAGCGAGGCTTACAAGGCAAACAACGTGAGTATGTTAAGCTGGAAGGCAAAGCCGAACCAGCTGTTACATAACGAACCGCCATCCCTCCAAACGGAGTTTTTTTTATGGCGCGGTGCCGCCTTGTTGCCAAGCGAGCAAATGACACCTTATAAGCCGCTCGAATTTATTATTTGAGCTGCGTTTTATACAAAGATGCGTAAATGCTGTTTTCTTTATTTATCAGCTGTTCATGGCTGCCGATTTCGGCAATTTCTCCATAGTTGACCACAACAATCTTATCGGCATTGCGTACTGTTGACAGCCGGTGGGCAATAATCAGGACCGTCCGGTCCTTCATCAGGTTCTCAATCGCCTGCTGCACAACCGCTTCAGACTTATTATCCAAGGCCGAAGTCGCTTCGTCGAGAATAACGACCGGAGCATCCTTGATAAAAGCGCGGGCGATGGCAATCCTCTGTTTTTGGCCGCCGGAGAGCAGCACTCCCCGCTCGCCAATCTGCGTATCGAGGCCTCTTTCCAAGGAGCGGATAAACTCGTCAAGACATGCGGATTTTACGGCTTTGTCAATTTGTTCGGGGGTAGCGTCTTCTTTTCCCAACAGAATATTTTCACGAATAGTCCCGGCAAACAGAAAATTGTCCTGAAACACAACGGCGATTTTGTCGCGCAAAGATACCAAATCAATATCCCGAACGTCACGGCCGTCAATCAGGACATTTCCTGACTTTACATCATAAAAACGCGGCAACAGGTTTACCAACGTGGTTTTTCCGCCGCCGGAATTGCCGACAAAAGCGACTGTTTCGCCTACTTTTATATTCAGACTAATATTTTTCAGAACCGGTTTGTTTTTGACATATTCAAAATTAACGTTCCGATACTCTATTCCGTTATTAACGGCCGTCAGTTTGACAGCATCGGGCTTGTTGCAGATAGCCGGCTTTTTTTCCAGCAAATCAAAAACACGCTCCATGGCCATCAGCGCCATTTGTACCGAATTATAATTGTTGCCGATGGATTTAATCGGATTATAGAGCATAATTAACGCGGTAATAAAAGAAACAAAGTTTCCGGCGGTGATTTCGTGATGAACAATCAAGTAGCTGCCCAACCAAATAACAACGGCAATTCCCAGAGAAACAATAAAGTGCATCAACGGCGACATCAGACCCGTCCGCTGAATCATCTTTATCCCCAGCTTGAACACCGAGCGCAGAGTTTCGCGGAAACGCTGTCCCTGATAATCATATAAATTATACGAAGTTACAATCCGGTTGCCGTTAAAAGTTTCGTTAAAATGGGTCATAACCGCAGCACCGGAAAAAATAGTCTTATCCATCACCGATTTAATCCGCCGGCGCACGGTGGTCAGCGGATAAAGCGCGCCAAACAGCACAACGACGGCAACCAACGCCAGTTCCCAAGAATTGTAAAATAAAACGCCAATCAGCGAAACGGAAGAGAAGACGCGGGTTGTAAATAACTTCAAATTGGAAAGCAAGCCATTGCAGGCCAGGTCAACATCATTGTTAAAGCGAAACTGAATATCGCCGGAGGTTGATTTGTCAAAAAAAGAAGCATCGTAAGCCATCAGTTTGTCAAACAAATCTATTTTGACGTCATTGGCAATTTTGCGGCCGACCCAGGTATTGAGGTATGTGGCGGTATAATTCAACAGGCTTTGCAGGCAGCTGAAAACGATAATCAAAATCGGGATATATGCCGTGGAAGCGGTGTTTTTTTCTACCATGACCACATCCATATACGGCTTGAGCGACCAAGCGATAACCGCATCCATGGAACCGATCGGTATGGTAATTAAAACGGCAAGAAGCGCCCTTCCCCAGTAGGGTTTTACATACGGCAAAATCTTGCGATAGTTTTTGACCATATATAAAGAATTGATTTTTTCCCGAATTTTTTTAAACATTCTTATTCCTGCTGCTTCATTGCATCTTTCTATATAATATACTTTTATACCAATGTCTATATTTTAAGGCCGAATTACCTTTCGCGTATTAATCCAATACTTTAATAAGCAATAATTATATTTTGATAAAATTGAATAATTTTACTTCTTTATTTGGATGGGTGCGAACTTTGAGAATGGGTATAAATCCGAATAAAAAGTAACGGACAACCCAATAATTTCCTTTAATACGGATAAGAGGAATGCCCCATATTTTTTTCCAAGATGCAACAGGCAAACTGCGCAAAAAGATTTCATAAACTTCCGGCGCGGCAACCGTTTTAATTTGTTTAGAAAACTCCACCCGGCAGGTTTCCGGAATATGGCGGTAATAATGGCTGTATTCCAACGCTTGCTGCTGATACAAAGCCGGAAGCAGCCATTCTTCCTTTAAGCCGATTTTTTGCGGCAAGCCGGAGATTTTGTTCCATACCTCGATAATTTCAAAAGCATTTTTATCTGCTAAGATTTCCGAAGACAAAGAATCGGAGAGCTGCCGGTAGCAATACAACTTTTCCCAGACAACCGCAATGCGCTTTGCCCTCAAAAGCGTTTCATAATAGAACAAATTATCTTCAAAACGCTTTACCGGCAAAAACGAAATACGATATTTTTCCAGAAAATCCCGGCGGTATATTTTGTTCCAAACAACAACGCAATTTTGCGAACTGAAAAGTTTTTTATGAGAAATGTCTTTCCAGCAAAAAACCTCTCCTGATTTAAAAACCTGCAAATTTGGCAGCTCATATTCCTGGCTGCCCGTTATTTCGCTGCCGGAAGCATCAATCAGCCGAACCGGAGAAAAGACCATATCGACATTCTGTTTTTCGGCCGTTTTCCACATTTTTTCAAGCATATGAGGGGCCATACAATCATCAGCATCAAGAAAAGCGACATATTTTCCCTGTGCCGCTTTTAAGCCGACGTTTCTGGCTTCGCCAAGCCCCTGCCCGTTATCATGCAGGATTTTTATTTTTTTACCAAATTCGGAAAGGCTGCGGGGACAATCAGAATCTTTACTTAGTACCGCAACAACCTCTATGTCGGAAAAGCTCTGAGCCTTAACCGAAGCCAGACATTCTTGCAAATATCCTGTGTTGCCTTTTATCGGAATAATAACCGAAATCTGCGGAATATTCATTATAATCAAAACCTTTTCCAAGCTTACGATTATAAAATATCATGCTCTGCAGATTTTACAAGTTATCATAACTTCTTATGCGCAGATTTTGTCCTTATTCTTCTATATAGTTAACAACCCGGAATTGATGACAGGGGCAATATCGTATATTTTAACCCAATCGTCACAAACGGTTTCTGCCTGCGGGTGGGTATCGGTACAAAAAATTTTTTCAATCAACCCGCATTTTTTCATATTTTCCAAAGCTCCCGGTACAAAGACGCCGTGTGTTGTCAGGACATATATCTTCCGCGCTCCAGCTTCTTTATATGCACGCGCGGCATTAATGATAGAGCTTCCGGATCGTATCATATCGTCATATATGGCAACATCTCTTCCGCGGACATTGGCACTCAAAGCCACAACTCTGGTTTGACTGCCGGAAAGGCGTTCTTTCATCAGGTAAGCGCTTTCCAAATTCAGTCGCTGGCTCATTTTTTCAATCCATTTGGCCCGTCCCATATCGGTTGAAGCCAAAACGGTTTCGGCCCCAAGTTCGGCAACAATTCGGCGGATAACCGGTTCGGAGGTCAGATGAACCGTATGGACAGAGCCTTCAAAATAATACTGGACGCCCAAAGAATGCAAATCTATCAGATAGATAAAATTACCTTGTGCCGAAAGCGGAATGGTACTGAGCAGCCGGGCAATGTTTTTGGCAGGAACAACTTCCCCCACCCGAACGGCCCGCTCCATTGTCGAATATCCAAAATACGGAATAACCAGATGCAGCGAGGAGCATTGCTGCCCGACTAATTCGCAAGCCAGATTGTATGTTTCCATAACTGCGGCATCGCTTATGGTTCCGGAAATCAGGACTGCCGGCCGGTTCCGAATTTTTTCAGGATTAATAATTCTATGGTAGATCTCGCCATCCGGAAACTTACAGGTTTCGATTTCGCCGATTGTAAATTCTGAATTCAGCTTCTGCAATTTATTTTGAAGATACCGATAAGTTTCCGCAGAGAAGAGATTAATCATTTTTATCTTCCTTTCGTTGATGGTTTTGATATTCAATGAAAGCTGCCTGCATCATATCCGCATCATTATATTGCGGGTGCCATCCTAATTCTTTTTCCGTTTGGGAAATGTCAATAATATAGTCTTCGTCTGCAATCATGTACTGCTCTTTATACATGATTTCCACCCCAACCTTACCGAATATTCCCAGCACGGCCTTAACGAAACTCCCCCATGTCGGAAGCAGAACGGATTTTGAACGGTTTTGCTTTATGATACCCTGCAACAATTCTTTAACCTGCGGCGGATTTTTTGAACCAAGGTTATATTCCGCATTGGGAAAATTATGGTCTACCGCTTTCAAAACGGCATCGGCACAATCATTGACGGAAACCATTTGATAACAGTTCTTGCCGCTGCCAATCATCGGCACGGGAAGGTTCCATTCAATTAATTTAAACAACTTTATCAAAATTCCCAGCCGACCTTTGCCAATAATCATCCGGGGACGGAAAATGGTGATATTCATCCCCCGATCGCGGAACTTACGACAAATATCTTCAGCTTTTTTCTTGCTGGCGCCATAATAGCCAAACGGTTGTTGCGGGTGTCCGGCATCAACAGGAAGATACTGCGGTTTTCCGTACACCATGTCCGTACTGAAAAAAACCATTTCGGAAGCGCCGTCGGCACGCATTTTCTTCAAAATATTTTCAGTTCCGCGGCAATTGACATTTTCAAAAAATTCCTGCCGTCCCTTGCGGGGAACCTTATGGTGATATTGGTTGGCCGCCAACTGAACCACGACATCACCGGGTTTGAACTCAAAAGTTATTTCTTCGGTTATATCTTGTTTGATATATTCAACTTCCGAACGGGGAGAAACAATATCAAGGACAATAATATTATTTTCGCCTTTTTCTTTCAACTGTCGGATTAATTCCTGTCCGACAAACCCCGAACCGCCGATAACAATATATCTCATCGTACAAAATCCTTACTGTATGTTAAAATGACAACTCCCAAGCAAATTATGGCAATGCCGAAAATTTTCTGTACAGTCAGCGGCTCTTTGAAAATCAAATAGGCCAAAACGGCGGTAACGACATAACCAACGCTCAAAAAAGGGTATGCCAGGGAAACATTTACTTTAGACAGGACAATCATCCATAAAATAATGCTTATGCCATAGCTGAACATTCCCGACAACAAATACATATTGGTAAATACGGATAAAGCCATATTCCAAATTTGTTCCATATTGAAAGAAACGCTCCCTAACTTCAACATTCCCTGACGGATAAATATCTGTGCCAAAGCATTTAGAAAAACGCTGGATAAAATAAGCGGTATATGCTGCATTTGTTTCTCCTATACAATCTCTGCAAAAATTGCCAAAACATACAGGACATAAAGAATGCAGGCCCCCATCAGTCCCTTATCGCGATACAAGCTTTCGGTGGGATCTTCCACATTTTCGTCTTTGTCCAAAATATAAATATAACGGAACATGCCGTAAATAACGAAAATAACGCTATAAATCAACCTGTTGGTAGAAAAACGAGCGATTGTCGAAGGTTCAAGGGTATATAACGCATAGCACATGATTGTCAAAGCGACCGAAATGACGATATATTGATTAACCATTTCTTTGGAATATTTTTCCAAAACTTCCCTCCCCTCGCTGCCGCTGCGAATTAATTCCGCTTTGCGTTTGGTAAAGCCTAAAAACAATGACAGGAACAGCGTGGTCATGAAAATAAAGCTGGAAACAGGAACACCAATTGCATAGGCGCCGGCATAGACTCTCAGAATAAAGCCAACTGCAATAACCAAGACATCTACCAAAACCATCTGCTTCAACTTATATGAATACAAAATATTTAACATAACATAAATCATAATTGTCATTGCGGTTTTAGCGCTTCCTAAAATGAACAGGCAAACAGCGGCTGCAACTATTAGTAAACATGCTATCCCCCCCCCTGTCACGGGTTGTATTTTGCCGCTGGCGATAGGGCGGTTTTTCTTTTTGGGGTGCAAAGCATCTTTTTTGCGATCTAAAATGTCGTTCATAACATAAACAGCCGAGGCAATAAAACAGAATGCCGCAAACGCCAGCGCGGACTGAACTACCGAACCCATTTCGGTAAACTTCAGAGAAAACAGCAGCGGAGCTAAAACGAAAGCATTTTTAATCCATTGTTTAACCCGGATTAATTTCAAAATATTTTTAATCATTACAGTATCTCCACGATGAGGCTGATTCCATAAAGGACTATGGCGGCATAAATTCCTGCAAAAACATCATCCAACATAACGCCCCAGGCATTAATTATTTTGCTGTCTGCCCAACGGGCCGGCTGCGGTTTCCAAATATCGAAAAGCCGGAACAGGAAAAATCCGATGACATAAGCAGCCCAAGCATGCAGATTATCTACCAGAGCATTGGCAACCAAGGAAAACGTCAATAATTGTCCGACAACTTCGTCAATGATGATTATTGAGGGGTCGTGTTTGGTATATTTTAAGACTTCTTTTGAGGCAATGACCCCAATAAAAAAAGTCGCAACGGCCAACAGCAATATTCCCCAAAAACCAAAGTAGTAAGCTGCCGCAAAAGCAAAAGGCAACGTGGCAAACGAACCGGCGGTTCCTGATGCAAAAGGAAAATATCCGACGCCGAAACCGCTTACTGCAGTATAGCACAAAAATTTATACATTTTTTTCTCCTCTTCCGATTATATTTTTAAAAACATTTTTTATTTCTGCTTTATCTGATTTTAAGAAGCAAATTACGGACTCGCCCGTCAATAAGAGCAGCATCAGATGTGCCGAAACAGCGCGCAGTATGTTATTGTCCCATATTTTCAGCGGGTTAAGAACATTAACAAACAACAGCAGGTAAATCAGATTGAGTTTAGATAACTTTGCCTGATTGAGAAACATCACAACACAAGCGAACAGATACAGGCCAAAATAAGGATATGAACGGTTGCTTATGATGGTCAAAATCAGCAAGACCAGCTGAGTTACCTGTTTCCACCGTATTTTTTGGAAGCAGTTTGTGACAAAAATCGAAAACGCTAAGATACAATTCAATCCGATGATAAACTTATCCGCTAAAAGCGCGCCATCGTTTCCAATCAACCGAGTTAAGTCGCCTTTGAGAACTCCGTCAAATCCGGCATTGGCATAAATAAGATAGCGAAAACTAAAATAAGTCCACATTCCGGTATTGTATTTCATGGTGTTTTCTGCAATCAGCGGAATATTGGCAAATCCGCCTTTGAAAAATAAGAATGGCAGGAATACAAAGACTAAGCCATAAACTACCAGACGCAAGGTTTCTTTAAGGTTTCCTCGGCATAAGGTCAGAAGCCCAAAGATGCAAGGATACATTTTTAATCCGGCAGCAATGCCCAAACAAATTAAGGCCACTTCCCGGTCTCTGGAATTTTCGCTGTTATAATTAAACAAATATACCGTTGTTAAAGCTACCGCCAAAATCATCGGATTTCCGGTACTGACGGCATTGGAAAAAGGGAGGCTCGCCATTAGAATAAACATTAAACAATATTTATAACCACTTGTTTCTTTATAAGAATTAAACAACACCAATAGCAAAAACATTGCCATCATAAAAATAAACAAATGCGCTTTGGCATAGTTTCCGGTTTGATGAAAAGCCTCAAAAGCAGTCCGGTCGGCGTAGCCTCCGGTTTGCCCGAACAAATAATAAAGAATATTCAGCAGGGGCGGATTTTGACTTCCCTGATTATAAGCGTCTAATCCCAAAGCCGGGATAACAGGTTCAAAAAAATCACAAAAATAGCTCACATTTCCATAACCGGAAGAAAAATAACCGTTTTCATTAATTAAAAGGAAAAATATATAGATGACAGAAACCGGAAGCATTATCCCGATGAATATCCTATCCAGATTCCAACTCATTTGGGTTAGATACTGATATCCATACCAAAACCCGCCAAGCAGCAGAATAAATAAAAATACATTAATCAGCATCGCCGAACAAAAGCCGGAAATTTCAGGCAGTGCGTGTTTTTGATGCTTTACAGAAACGTCAAACACTTCTCCGTCTTGGGCATTTAAGGTAATTTTTTGAGACTTATCATGACTGGCAACAACCGGTATATTTTGAGCAGGCAATCCATTGATCATAACTTCCTGATAATCAATCCAAATCGGTATCCGTTTGCCGGCCCGCCTGTAATCCGGCCCCATCAACTTGATGACCACCTGCCCGTTTCCTTTGGACTTAATCTGAAAATTTGCGGTTCGGAGCGAAGATGCCGTTTTCAAACTTAAACTGGCTCCGGAACCGCCGCCCGGAATCCAGGATATTTTTTGCAGCCATTCGGGGTAAGAGACGCTGACTTTTTTGTCGTCAGACTGAACAACAACCGAATTTTCCAGATTTCCCTGATTGTAAACATCAATCCGGGCTTCGTGATTGTACAGATTAGCTTTAAGCTCTATCGGCAGGATTATCGGGCTGACAATCCACAAGCCGATTAGCGACCAGAACAATGAAAATGCAATTTTTTTCGCCATGCAGTTCCTCTCATTTTTTCAATTTTGAAATAATTTCGGTTATTGAGGGAATATGCTTGCGGTACTTCATAGTTATATTGGCAAAATCCCCATCTTTTACAATAGTCGTAAATTTCAGCGGCTGATTGTGCCAAGCGCTTGCCGGAACACTCAAAACGCGTTTTCCATTAATAACAACATCTTTATAATCAAAAAGTATTGGAATATTTTTGCCTTTTTTCCTGACATCGGGTCCCCGTAACAGAAAATCTAATTTTCCATTTCCGATACAACGACAGGAAAAATTAATTTTTCGATAAAAAAATGATGCAAAGCAATTAAGCAAAAAACCATTGCCCGGAGCAGACCATACCGGATTTTTATACCACAGCGGAGCTTCAAATTTTATTTTGCAGTTTTGAGAGAGCGGAATAATCATATTTTCAGCAGAACCTGCCGCGAAAATATCAACCCTGGCCATTTTTTCTTCAGATTTGCAAACAGAAAACAACGGAATAAAATTTAAGAATAAATATTTAATTTTATTTCGCTGTTCTTTAATGGAAATAAAAGGAATATGCTTAAACAATTTATAAGATGTTATTTTTGCTTTTTTATATACCGACAATACGGGAACACCCAACAAGTTATATTGGCGGATCGGTTTGGTTTTCAAATATTTTGAAGAAACGATATCCCCATATCCTCGCGCAAACACAGGATAGTTTCTTTTAAGGCTTTTATGCAAGATTTTAATATTGAAAATTTTAAGTTTTCGGTTTTTCTTTTCAATTTTTTCAAAAAGCGCATTTAATCGCCGAACATAATTCTTAATTTCCTTTTTAGTTTTTCCGGCAAGCGGATTATATCTTCTTTGCAATAAATCTAAATCTGCATCCAAGAGATTAATATGCAAGTTTTCTCTTAAGAACTTCTGCAATAATTTTACATGATATGTTGTTAATATATCTTTTTTTTGACTTGTAATACTTCCTTCATAGGTTCTATGCCGACACAGAACCTCCGGCAGATTGGCAAAACGTACTTGGTTGCATATGTTCAGCCACAATTCATAATCTTCTTGAGGGGAACCTTCGGGATAAAGCATATTATTTTTGATAAAGTCTTCTTTACGAAACATGAGTGTTGAATGGCACAAATCACAATTAAACAACAATTCGGCTTTGCATTCTTCGTGAGTTGCTTTTGCTTTATGAATAAAATTCCAACGCCCGAAATGTTCCTGCCAAGTGCCTAAAACGGTAATTTCCGGGTGTGCTTCCAGATAGTTAACTTGTTTTTCCAATCTGGCAGGCAGTGAAATATCATCAGCATCCATGCGCGCAATGTATTTTCCCTGAGCTTTTTTTATTCCACAATTTAGGGCTGCTGCCAAACCTTTTTGAGGACCTTTTATCAGCTTAATTCGCTTATCGTTATACTTACCGATTATCTTTTTGGTTTTATCTTTTGAGTTATCATCAATAATAAGGAATTCAAAATCCGTAAATGTTTGATTTAAAATACTATCAATAGCCTCTTTCAGGTATTTTTCGGCATTATAAGTCGGCATTAAGACAGAAACGACCGGCATTGTTATTCTCCTTTTATGTTGCACTTCAAAACCGGAAACAGATTGAAAATCTTATAAATTATTTTGTTATTTTTCTCTTTTTTTTCCAGCAAAGGAATAAAACTCAAAAACAAACATTGCGTTTTTCGGTTATATTTTTTTATTTTTAACAAAGGAATAAATGAAAATAACAAAACAGTTTTAACTTGTTCAGGCTGCTTGCATTCTTTGCAAATTGAAGAATTAAGCGATTTTTTCAACTTTTTATAAAAAGGTGTCATCTTGGCATATTTCCACCAAATATTACCCCAGAATACATTTCTATCATTCCATGGTTTTATTTTATCGGCATAATGTATTATCAAAGGATTTTTAATTGCGGTATCAATTTCAGTTTGGGTATATATTTTTTTCTCAATATACTTTTTATAATCAACCCCGAATTTGGTCATAAAATTATAACGGTAAGGTAAAACCTTGATTTTGCCATAACAAGCATAATTCAATATGTCCTGATCCTGGCTATCAAATTTTCTATCCATCAGCTTAATGAATTCTGATGTCAAATTATCTTCCCTGATTTTCTGCAGATTCATCAGAATTGCACCGGCATTGATGTAATTGTGCGTATCTGGAAGTCCTAACCTTTGAGAGTTTAATTCGCTATTTTCACAATACCAAGGCGCTTTTACACCAGCTAGGCAGTAACCGTTAATATCGGTATTATAATATTCGGTTAAATCGCCGCAGACAATAATATCCGTGTCCAAATAGATGCACTTATCATACCTGGTCAATATATCTGCTGCCAGCAGACGATAGAAAGTCGGATAATTCACATGTTCTTTGGTTTTGTAAGCATCTTTAAAAACTTCCTGCATATCAATAAATGTAATTGAACAGCCGTTTTTGATTTTACTTAATAACGCCTTGGTTTTTGATGAAAAATCAGATGGTACCAAGATATAAAAATCATAATATGTTGTTTCAGCGGCGTTTTCTAACATTGACAACATGGTGACATACAAATAATAGGTATATTCATCATCTTTAGTTGCAAAAATCACCGGAATTTTATTTCTTTTTTTCATTAACGCACCTATTTGTTTCTAATCTTTAACAGCGGAATAAAGCCCAATAGATAATATTTGCTTGATTGGGAGTTTGAAGAAATTTTTATCAGAGGAATAAGATTAAAAAGAAAATATGAGGTATGTTTTTTCTTTTGTTTCTTATTTATTACCGGCATGAAAT
>OGQM01002306.1_pt1 | contig 11604 bp, 18 predicted proteins | sample 1553191 | NCBI WGS metagenome assembly OGQM01 (sample SAMEA2579954, study PRJEB22360) | human gut metagenome | biome: human gut; feature: human-associated habitat; material: faeces | place: Denmark | collected 2008/2010 | reverse complement strand
CACTTATAAGCAAGTGGGCTTAATCACTTTTTCGTAAGTGAACAAAATCACTTATAAGCAAGTGGGCTTAATCACTTTTTCGTAAGTGAACAAAATCACTTATAAGCAAGTGGGCTTAATCACTTTTTCGTAAGTGAACAAAATCACTTATGGGCAAGTGAGCATAATCACTTATCAGCACTTCACGACAAATCAGTGATTTTAATCATTCCAGAAAAACAAAAAATAGCCCACCCGGTATCTTTCCCACAGGCTGATCATCAGCACCTTGGAAAGTAACCGAGTGGGCTACTGCTCACTGCTCTATTCTATTTTCTTAGGTCTTGCGACGTGTTCCCCCTGTCTGCCCCACTGTCGCGTTTCACGACTCCCCTTGCGTTTGTTTTCCGCTGCCGAGGGATAAACGCGACACAGAGGCTTTGTGGGGCGGACGTGGGGAAGGAGTAGAAAAACGGGAACAGAAAACCCCGCACTCAGAAGTGCGAGGAAATGTACATATTACAATAAGGTAGGAACTCGTGCAAAAATGACAAAAAAGAAGCCCACCTACGAACCATGTAAAATTCTACACAGTGCGTAAATGGGCTGGTGTGTTCTCGGATGCTTATCCGACCAACTTATATTCTTTCATGAGTTTGTCACGATACTCTGGGTCTTCAGATGCCTTCTTTGCGTCATCATATCTTTTTTCTTCAAGAAGAATACTAACTAGCTTTGCCATCCTATCAACACCTTTGTCAACGCCTTTGTTTTCAATAGCCGAGCTCAAGTTACACATACGCTGCACCTCACTTTCCAATTCTGCCTGGCACACATCAACCATCTCCACTTCTTCAGGAACGTGTTTTACTTTTTCTTTACTAAGCAGCGCTTTTTATAGAATGCAATGCCATAACAATGAATGTGGTCACTGTCATATTCATCTTCAAAATCTTTGGCATACATTCTATCATCGATTTGCCGTAGAGCTTTCTCGCACTCAGGTTCCAGGTCGTCTAACGTCATCGCACGTTTGGCTTCAAAAATAGCCACATGACCCTTGATAGCATCGCAGACAACGACATCACTTCTACCTTCTCCTCGTTCTTTGTTTGAATCCACCCGGTATCCCGCACCTGCAAAAATACCGCTCAAGAATGCATGGTAGAAGTCCTCTCCATAATCGTGGTAACTTATGGTTCGTCTCAATAACGTGCTTATTTCTTTTGTGATTTTATTGCAGTCACTATGCTATACAGCTTCAAAAAGTGCATTTCTATTCCATTTAGGAGCACTTTCGTTAAACCAATCCGTAACCTCTGTTTCAAAAATCTGTTTGATTTCCAAATTTGGAATCTTTAGTGCCACCATGTTATCTGGCAGGACCTCATCAATTTCGCATTTTCTGACCTGTGTTAAATATCCAGTCAAATACATCATGCTCCACAGGTTTTCTTCGGAGGAATGCAAATAGTCGTAAGTCAGATTCTCGTCCACTCTCTGAACAATATATCCACCGTTCATCAGAGTTTCAAGTTTCTTCGTAATGCTTGCTCCTGCATAATCAATGAAGAAACGGATGATTGCGTTGCCACTTGTATCTTTCCAGTATTCTTCTGGTTTTGAATTTATATCTTTCTGCAAATCATCAACATAGCACATCACATCCCACGGGCAGTAGACATCGACATCTCCGAAATGGTATCCATCATACCATTTCCTCATAACTTCTTCTTTACCTTCGATGCCAGCATCTTCGAGGATTTTATCCACTTCACTCTGAACGAATCCATAGTACTCGTTTAATCGAGAAGAAGTAATAGTGTTTGAAACGAAATTATTTGTACCCGTAAAAATGCTTTCCTTTGCGATTTTCAGGCAGCCGGTAATAACAGCAAGTTTAATGCACTGGTTATCTTTTAATGCCTGCATAAATCCTTTCATGATTTCAAGCATTTCTTTGTAATAGCCGTTACTGCTTGCTCCCGCCATAGGGACATCATATTCATCAATAAGAAGAATTACGCTCTTATTATAGTACCTGCTCAAATACTCTGAAAGAATTTGAAGCGAACGCATTACTTCAACTTTTCCAGCTCGCCCATACCGAATGTCCTCAAACTTCTTTTTTTCTTCTGCGTTCAGTGTGGAGCCTTCTGTAAGATATTCATGCTTCTCAAAAAGTCTTCCAATCTCATAAGTGAATTGCTCATAAGCAGTTGAAAAGTCGTTTCCTTCAACTGCCTTAAGACTCAAGCTCACCACAGGCCACTGATTCATCCATTCACTGCAAATATCCTTTTGCTTTGAAATTTCCAGTCCCTCAAACAAGCTCTTGCTATCTTTTTGGATGTCTAAAAAACATTCAAGCGTACTCATTCCTAACGTCTTTCCAAAGCGGCGCGGACGAGTTATTAAGGTAACCTGAGTACCAGATGACTTTAAAATTTCACCAATCAATCCTGTTTTATCGACATAGTAAAAGCCTTCTCTACGGATTGTTTCAAAATTGGATCTTCCCTTCGGAATATTCAGAAAAGCCATATCACCCACTCCTTTCCGAAGTGTTACTTCCGGGGTATGTACAGAAGCATTTTCTTAAAAGGCTACCCTACCCCAGTGTACTTTGATTTTACCATCTAACAGGACAAATAGCAAGTTGATACCCCCGCACAGCTCAACTATTTTTTTGCCCACCGCAGACTTCTATACGCATCCTCGATAAAACTCACAAACTCCACACTGGCACTCTTGATCATGTGCTTTCCGTCTATACTTTCTAACTTCTCTGTAATTCTGCTATCCTCCGCCTCCTGCACAGCAAACCTCACCGCCTCATCGATGAAAGCCGCGTACTTTGCGCCGTCAATAATGCTTTGCACTGGCACAGCCTCGCCACTGTCAAGCCGGATCACCTTCGGCTCGTACACAGCTGCCACCTTCTTCAGTGCCTCTGCCGGTTTCATGCTTTGGAGATAGAATTTCATCGCCCCGGCCGCCATGATCTCCTCTGCTGTGATACCGTATTCTCCTACCTGCATCTCTGTTATACTTTTCATTCTGAACGCTCCTATGCTATGTGTATTTCTCGTCACCCACAACATATAACAGAACTCTGCACATAGCAATCCCCTCGGAGCAGAAAATCCTCCATAAACAAAAAAGCCCTGCCAGACGTAGTTTTCACCACATCCGGCAGGGTCGTATCTCACTCTCACATTTTCTTGTTTTCTCACACGGCGATTCTACGCTCTCTCTTTGCAGCTGTCGTTAAGTACCGTCTGTACTGGATGCTGAAACCGTACACTTTGTAAGGGGCATCCACATAGACCACCGTGCCATTCAGGTCACATCGCTTGTACCCCATGAAGCTGTTCAACGTCCTGCGGTTTCCTTTGGTCGTCAGCGTCACTCCAAAATTTGTCTTGTAAATCGCCACATCTCCTTGCAAAACACCGCTTTTGATGAAGGCACAGTAAATTCCCTTTTCAAAGTGAAGCATATCCGGTGCTTCTGCGATTCGCTCCGGGGTGACTTTGAGCTTACCGCTGGTGATAGCTCTCGTCCGGCCTTCGATTGGATTCCCTTCTGCATCCCGCATCAGAGTTCCCTGCACATCCAGCCCGTTGACCTTCAGTGGCATTCCGGCAGAATTCGTATCGGGCAGTTCCTTCAGGCAGGCAAGGAAGAATTCAAAATTTTTCTTCACGGTTGCAAGGTCACCCTGCTCCTCTTCAATGGTCTGCTGTTCCTGCCGAAGTGTTTTCAGCCGTTCCTGCAAATCCCTTACCAGTTCGGTGTAAATCTGCGCTTCGGAACCTTCCTCGGTTTCAAAATCATAAAAGCTCGTTCCAATACTGCCCGGTGTCAATCCGCTGCGGATATCTGTGTCAATTTCGTCCAATGTGATCTCTCCGTTGGAAAGTCGCTCATTCAACTCGGCACTCTGTTCCAGCGCGGCTTCTCGGAGTGCTTCCACCTGATGGCTGATGACATCCTGTAACCGCTCTTCCAGATCCTCAATTTGGCGGTTTACCGCAGCCACCCTCTGTACTGATATACTGTTGTTTTTTGCTTGCCTCAACAGTTGCTCATAACTTTTGTTGAACATTGCCATGATCGTGGAAGCCTCGCCATTCTGCTCATAATCTCGCTTCATACTGTAGAGAAGTTCCATAAAACTTTGTTCTAAGGCGCACTCATGGTAGATTTCTGAAGGACACCTCTTATCAGCGGCTTCCTTTTCCGCATTCGACATACAAATAGTATCAGTGAGGGACAGGTGCTTTCCTGCCCTTATCCATATGACAAAGCACGGATCATCGTACAGGAAATGGCGGATAGTCTTGTCCTCCAGCTCACGGATAAAGGTCTTGTCACAGACTCTCTCACACTAGATGTTGGCTATGACCGGGAGAACTGTGATACCGGAACCTACCACGGCCCGGTACACATCGACCACTACGGCCGCACCGTTCCGAAAAGCGCTCACGGTAGTGTAAGGCTGGACAATCCGACCAACCTCGGCAGTCAACTCATCAAGGCGGCCGCTACCCTATTCGACCAGATTGCCGATAAGACCCTGACCGTGCGACGGATCACCATCGCAGCCAACCGTGTGGTCAAGGACGAGGGCATCCTCCAAGTCGATCTGTTCACGGACACGACCAAGCTGGAAAAGGAAAAGCAACTCCAAGAGGTCATGCTGGGGCTAAAGAAGAAATTCGGCAAGAACGACGTGCTGAAAGGCACGAACTATCTGGATGGAGCGACAATGAGGGAAAGAAACAAGACTATATATCAAGCTGGCAGATGTAAACTTTTCAGCATAGATTTGTCCATATTGCCCACTCTGGTTTAAATTCAAGTTAGCATAATTCAGCATAATATTCCAATATAGCAGCATCTGTATTCAAGATTCTTCCCGCCTTGACTACCATTCCCGTTCATCTTTTTCAAGTGAAATGATCTTGACTTTCCATACCTGCTATCATTCACTCTCTTTCTATTATTTTTCTTGTATTAGCATCATTGACAAAAGTGCCGTACTTTGTTTCATCAATCCAACGAATAGGATACCCTTTTGCCTGAAGCTGTTCAACATAGGTACTTCTGTATGTAGAATCCTCAATTTCTTCCATTACCCACTTTGGTATCAGAATCAAATCGTATACGCTGAGGATTCCATCAGATGGATAACTTCTCTGGCTCAACTCATGCATAAATGCCAGTGATGAGTTATCCATAAGTGCTATTTTGGTTTCCCCACCATATTCTTTATACTCTGGTATATTAAGCATCGGCCTCTCCCGTCAGCATTTTAAATTCGCTTAAAACCGTTTTTAGAAATGCTTCATTGTCTTTATGGTATTCCTCTTCCGGCTCATTGCGAATCGTCTTATTGATTTTCTCTTGCAGCGGACTTACATTTACTACATACGAAGGCCGTACAAGGGAATCATCCAATCCCAAATCGCGGAATCTCTGTGCAATATCTTCAACCTGCACATCAAAGTTTTCCTTAACTTCTTCCGCAATAGCCGTATTCCCATTCTTTACTGCACTTTCATACAGAGAGATCAGCACCGCCTTATAGGGAGCTTGGAAAGCGTTCATGCACTGAAACGCTTTTGCTTGGAACTCCATACCCTTTAAGCCCTCAAAATACGGCATAAGGTTTCCCAGAAGCATAAGCGCAGCAAAGTATTCTGCTTTTCGTTCTTCCATCAGGATTTCGGATTCAATCAAATGGTCAAAAGAAACTTCATCAAACAATAGATGATAAATTTCATGCCACGCCGTAAAATACTGATTTGCTCTCGGAAGTGCCGTATTTATCAAGGGGATTCGTTTTCCATCCCGAACAAAAATTGCTCCGCTTAAATAGTGATTATCAATCGGCAGCTGTATCAGACCATACGGTCTTAAAATCTGTAACGCCAACTGTATCGGAGAATTTATCTGCATCGGATTGTATTTTGACCAGATAAGCGAAGCACTCTGCTTCATCTGCTCCTCGATGACTTCGTTCCTTTTGATAACCTCATCTAAGTTGGCTGCTGTAATTCGCTCACTCATAGCCTTCCGCCTTTAATAATAAACACTGCAAAGGTTTAGAATATCCTGCAACAGATCGTATTCCATCTTTGCCTTATCATTCATCTGATAATCAATCGGAGCATTCTGCGAGTACACGGCATCTACACTTTGCACCCTCGGTGAAAATCCCATCAAGGTATCCGGGTCAATGCTCAAACTGGTAAGAATTTTATTCAAATGCTTATCGAATGTACTTTTACTATCTATCTCGCCATTCAAAATCTTATCTAAAGTAGGGCGAGAAATCTCTGTTTTCTTGCAGAACGACACTTTTGAGAATCCATTGCTGCGAATGTAGTTCTTTAATTTTGTCCCTGTCAGTTTTCTCATTTCAAAAAGTTCATCAAAACGCATTTTTATCTCTCCCTTCTGCTATTATTATATACCATCAACTTCTGGAAATCAGCCTTGCTGTAAAAAAGTTTTTTACATTTTGGTCTCTAACGCAAAAAAGATGGCCTCCTTTTTAGGGAAGCCATCTCAACGACATTACGGCATTTTAACTTTTACGGCTTCTTTCTTGCTCCTGCTGCGGTGCATTGTCTTTTTGCCGCCGCTCGGCCTGCTTGATATGCAGTCGATCCAGCACCGACCACCTGCCACCAATACGCCGGGGCTTTTTCGGCACATTATTGACGCAGCCATCTATCATATTGTAGTTTTGCTCTGTGCCGGATTCTTTGGCGCGTTCCGCTGTACCGTTTTCAAAGAACTTCTGGTGGTGCAGCAGTTCAGGCTTTGGGCCTTGTAAAAAAGCACGCATCTTTCTGGTAGCTTCTCCATCGAAACCTAAAACTGTCTGCGTCACAAAGGCTCCACTCTCGTGAAGAATAATGCTCGGCGGTGGATTCTTTGTTTGTTCACTTCTCATCTGAACAAACCGCTGACCATCGACCTCCACTTCATCCGATACCAGCCATGTGCCTTTTTGTCCTGCCACCTGATAGCCGCCCTCATCAAGAATCAGGTATGTGCCACTCTGGGGCTTTGGGAAAAAACCGTTGAATCTCACCAACCTATCCTTATCAACATAGAAAAAAGATGTTCTGCCTGCCTCAGTCAATCCGATTACATCACTGACCCCAAATTTTCTAATTTTGAATTTGTCCGGGTTAATGCGTTCCATCTTTTTACGAATCGCTTCCGCGCCCATTCCTCTCGTAGCCGTACCAGAATAGCCCGTACCATAATTATCTGCGGTTATCATAAAACCATGCTGAATCTGGTATTCATAGCTACGGCAGCGATACTCACGGTTTTTCTCAGAATTGTCGATCTGATAGATTACAAACACATCTGAACTCATTTTCCTGCATCATCCTCCGGCCTATGCCATTCCAGTTCCAGCCCCTTGAACTGTTGCTCATTCAACTGCTGCATCTTCGGGATGGTCTGCTGAACCAGCGCACCCATCTCCGCATCCTCTGCCACAAGCAGCTGGACCTCCGTCAACACCTGAATCGTATCTTTGAGTGTCGGCTGCTCAAACATCGCCATCAGCATCAATTCCAGTTCATCAAAGTGTACATTGCTCATAACTCCATGCACTGAATGTATCTGCAGATGACCTTCTCGTAGACAGTCTGACGCACTCGGCATCTACTGCAGATTCTGAGATTCACCGTCTGCTTTTAGACTGCAATACAACGGAACAGGAAATTCTTACCCGCACCGTAAAGGAACTGAAAGCAATTTTGTATGGTTTAGGAATCTGATTTTGTAACTCATTGACTACATAACAAAAGGCCCACATAAGCCACAGCTACACTTCGGCTCACTCCGGGGTGCTGTCTGTGGTTCATGCGGGCAGGGGTAAAAAAGAAGCCCGCCAGCGTTCCATGTAGGATTCTACACAGTGCGCCAGCGGGCAGTCATTTACTTACTTTTTCGGCTTAAACTTTGCGCTATAAGCATTTACTGCTGCATCGTGGATAAGCCATCCAAATTTTCTCAAAAAATCCAATCGCTCTTCATCAGTCATCCATTTTGCAAGTGTATGAAGAACTCCCTCGTATCGTTCATTTTCTTTTCCGTTAAAAAACTTACCTCCGGGTCCCTGCTTAAATCTGACGGGAATCCCATTTTTAATTATCGTCCAGACAGTTGAACCACCATCTGTCTGAAACATGTCCCCAACCATGCCGTCCAGTTCTCCGGCATCCATTCTTTTCAGCAGTTCTCTTTCCTCACTCGTCATCTTCATCACCCCCACAATCCTCTACTTTTATATCTTCCGAATCATACGCTTCCATTGGGTATTCCCGAATCCAGCCTTCGATTTTTAATGTGTGGCCACATTCTGGACATTCATAGCAATCTTCAGAATTAATGCTGTACACAAGATCCGGTCCCATACCATTTTCTTTTTCGTAAGAGCTTTCATCATACATGAAGTCCTCAAGGTCAACATTTTCTTCATGACCGCAATGAGGACATTTGACTGCTCTTTCCAGAGAAACCGGCCGATATCCATACATTTATTAAACCACTATTATACACCCTTGACAATAGAGAATGGAAATTTCTCCGCATTCCTGTCTTTCTCCGAGATAACGTACTCCCCCTCTGGCCAGCTCTCGCTTTCCCATATAAAATCAGAATCATACCGCACAGCCTTGGCAGCTTCATCGCAGAAATCATTATCTACACACCACTGCATCAAGGTATCATCTTCCAATGTCAAGTATCCATGCGCAAAACCTCGTGGTATATACATCTGCTTCCGGTTTTCAAACGACAAAACCGCACTGTATGCGTGACCGAAGGTTTCTCCCGGTCAGAGGTCAACTGCTACATTGAAAATCGAACCGTGCAGACAAGATACCAGCTTGGCCTGTGCGTGTTCACCTTCCTGGTAATGCAGACCTCGCAGCGTGAACTTCTTCCTGCTGTATCCCTGGTTGATCTGGACTACATGGAAGTTGACCTTGCTATCTACAAGCACAGAAAGCCAGCCCCGGAAATCCTCAAACTGCTGTGTTTCAATTATTACTGGCTTTACCATTGCTTTCTGTACTCCCTTGGACTAATGCCTTCTACTTTTCGGAACATCCGGCTGAAGTAGTTTGCATCCGCCATTCCTATTGCCGCACCGATTTCATCCATAGTCATGTCCGTAAATCGAAGCAGTTGCTTCGCTCTCGTGATTCTTTTCGAGATTAGATAGTTGTTGACTGTCGTTCCGTAAGTCTCTTTGAAGATTTTGGACAAGTAGAACTTATTGATAAAGAAGTGTTCAGACAGATCATCCAGTGCAATTTTCTCCGTATAATGCTCGTCCAGATACTCCTTCACGGCTGCCAGTTCCAGCCGTTTCCGGCTCACCATCACACTCTCCGGGTGCCATGACTGTTCCATCAAGAGAGTCAATAGACTTCCCAGCTTCTCATTGATCCGCATATCCCGGATATAATCGGATGAGGAAGCAAGGTCGTAAAGATCTGTCAGAAGCATAGTGAATGTTTTTATATCCGCCAGGTGGAACACAGGTCGACCGCCTCGCTCTTTGTACTTCTCATACACAGCCGGAAGAGACGGTGCATAGAAGTGACACCACTGAAGCGACCAAAGATTATCGAATGTAGAATGGCTGTACGCTTTCCGACAGTCGATGAACACACAGTCTCCCTGATGTAACTTGAACTCTTCCCCCTCATACCTCAGCTCTCCTTCCCCAGACAGAACAATAAAGCAAAGGAACGACACCAGATTCGATCTCTTGGATACATGTGGGTGAACAGCCTGCAAAGAGCCAACCTCCTGCAGATGGAGCAAGGATGTTCTTGCAAAGGTTGATGGGGTGTAAATGATTCGGGAGGAGCTTACGGAAGAAGATTGTGGATTGAATAGTTCTTGGTCCATGTGTACTTTATCCCTCTTTCTCCGAATCCTTACTTTACTTTCCGTCTCCTATATCCCACCGGCGGCACTGCGTCTTTTGGAATGTGCCACGGTGAACCTTTTCGGTCTTGATTGCAATCCGGAATTTTCCCCTCACGGCACCACTTTGATACCGTGGCCGGAGTAACGCCAAATTTCTCTGCAAATTCTCTGGTTCCGATTGCTTCACTCATATGTGTTCCTCTTATTTATCTGAATCATCATCTTTATTTCCGTTTTGACTGAAATTCATAAAGGTAAGCCCCTGCATACCGCTTTCGCTTAAATAAGTCAAATCATTCGTGTCTGCATTACTCGACTGAGACATCATATATATCCACCAATCACCAATAACATTAGATAGTGGATTAAGCCAAATTGTTCTATTTAATAATGTTCGAAATAGAATCATCATGGTATATAGACAAAAAACATTTACGAAACAATCTTGATAATATGTACTCAGACCACCACATTTTTATGGCTACATTAAATCCTGAATTCATACTTTTACTAGTACTAGTACCATTAGCAGCCATATAAAAATACATAGAGAAAACGAAAAAATTACTGAAAGCCAAAATGATTGATACATTGCTGTTAATACATTATTTAATATCACCGATATAATGTTCTTCATAACCAATAAATTGTATTATTTTAAAAAATCAATTATCGCAACAGAATTTTTTCAAAAATACAGTCACATCCGAGAATAGGGACGCATTTTCTATTAACCACGACTCCTCTTTATTCCACCATTTTATAGCTTCCAGTTTTTCTATTTCCTCACTGGAAAATCTAAATTTAATAATTTTAGCAGGCACACCTCCTACCACTGCATACGGTGGAACATCCTTTGTAACAACCGCCCCGGCGGCTACGATAGCACCATCATGAATTGTTACCCCAGGCAAAATTTTAACATCAGAGGCAATCCACACATCATTTCTAATGTCCACCATATATTTTTTTTCAACATTAACATACCTTAATTCTTCAAACAGATTCTCTTTTGAGTAAGTAAAACCCGTATGAGGTACGTTTGAATAAAAGCAAGGATGCGTAGACACTATCTTCGAAGTTGGATGGTTTCCTCCACTGATTATTTTACATCTTGGTCCAATTGAACAATACTTTCCTATTGAAACATTATTCAATGTTCCACCAGAATTTACATAACTCCCAAAACCCATAAAAACATTATTGAGTCTTACATCACTACAAATCCAATTTCTTCCCTCAAAAATCACATTTTTCCCTAACCTTGCGCCAATTGAAATATGCGAAGATGGATAACTATTAGTTATTCTGGCTACAAATGATCTTAATCGTTCTTTAAATTCCTGAATCATGTTTGCTCCTCTATTTTTCTAATAAACTGCGCTGGATTCCCTGCCCAAATCTCGTTATCAGGTACAGATTTTGTAACAACAGATCCCGCACCTATTACAGAGTGCTTTCCGATAGTAACACCTTTTAATACAATTGCACATGCTCCAATAAAAGCTCCTTCTTTTATTTTTATTGGTGCGTGCTTTACCCCCGGATCTGGTGATTTAAGGCGTTTAGTATATTCCAAACTATGAAAATCAGTATCCCATATTTTTACGCCAGAGCCAATAAATACATTATCTTCGATTTCAA
>OGQM01002301.1_pt1 | contig 11623 bp, 7 predicted proteins | sample 1553191 | NCBI WGS metagenome assembly OGQM01 (sample SAMEA2579954, study PRJEB22360) | human gut metagenome | biome: human gut; feature: human-associated habitat; material: faeces | place: Denmark | collected 2008/2010 | reverse complement strand
GATCTTGCCGAACCGGTCGTAAAGCGCGATTGGGGAAGTGCGGCAGCTTTGAAAAAAACCGTCAAAACGCAGCGCAAGAACATTAAAAAGCTTTCTCCCGGCGATATTGTTTACGGAAAAGAAATTCTCAAACCCGAAGTTCAGCGCATGGCGGATTTGGACGATAAATCCGGGCGCGTCACTGTAAAAGGAACAATACTGAGCATTGAAACATTTGTTTCACCAAAGCGCGGAACGGTTATAATCACGGTTTTTATAACCGACCTCACAAACTCCGTTGCGGTAAAGCTATTTCCCGATGAAGCAGCAAAGGTGCGAACTTCACAGCTGCTTGAAAAAGCAAAGGAGGAGGGCGCGGCACTGATGGTGCGCGGCTGGTTCAGGTACGATAATTATGCCCGTGATTACTGTATTTTTGCGGACGATATAAACCGTTATCCCGTTGAGCGCAGAGCCGATACATCAGCCGAAAAGCGCGTTGAGCTGCACCTTCACACAAGAATGTCCGCAATGGATGCAACGGCGGATCTGGACAAAGTTGTTGAGCTTGCCGCAAAATGGGGGCATACGGCAATTGCAATAACCGATCACGGCGTTGTGCACTCTTTCCCGGAGGCCAAAAAAGCCGCCAAAAAGAACAATATAAAGGTTATATTCGGCTGCGAAGGCTATCTGCTTCCCGATTGCGAACTTGTTCCGCTTGAAAGGGAGTATTGTGCCGTTGCGGTGACATATTTCGGAAGCGGCATTCACGGGCGCGTGTTTGATATCGGCGCAGTGAAGTTCGATTCGTTCGGGCGCGTTATTTCAAAATTCAGAACTCCGGTGAACCCCGGCGTCCCTCAGCTTCCGCGCATTGCAAAGCTGACGGGTTACACGGATGATGATATTGACGGTGCACCTCTGCTTTCCGAAGCGGTGAATATGCTTTCGGATTTTGCGGGAGGGGCGGCACTTGTTCTGCATTGCCCGGAACAGCTTGATCTGCTGCATGAACTGACTGCCGCGGCAGGGCACGGAAAGGAACTCGGGCTCAGCAAGAACTGCGTTTCGGGCTCAATGCTGATGCAGTATCTGCGCCGTGACTTAAAGGCGGAGGAAAGACAGCTTCCGGAGCTGAATGCGGGTGCGGCAGCGGAATGGACAGCAAAAAACACGGCCGATTTGATGAGCAAATGCCGTGAGCTGAATGTTTCGACGGTTCCGCTGATTGACTGCACGATAAAAAATCTTCACAAGCAGAAAACGAACCACATAGTGCTGCTTGCGGCAACGCAGCCCGGACTTAAGAATCTGTATAAATTGGTTTCGTATTCAAACCTTGACCATTTTTATAAGACACCGCGTATTCCGCGCAGTCTTCTCAACCTGCACCGCGAGGGTATTATAATCGGCACGGCATGTGAGGCCGGTGAGCTTTTCCGTGCAATGGTGGACGGAAAAAGCGAGGAGGAATTGCTGAAGATAGCTTCATGGTACGATTACCTTGAAATTCAGCCGATCGGAAACAACGCCTTCCTTGTGCGCGAGGGGCTTGCAAAGGATGATGAAGAGCTTCGCGATTTCAACCGCCGTATTGTTGCACTCGGCGAAAAACTGAACAAACCCGTTGTTGCAACGGGAGACGTTCATTTTATCGAACCGGAGGATTCGATTTTCCGCGCAATACTGATGTGCTCTCAGAATTTCAAAGACGCAGCGGTTCAGCCGCCTCTTTATTTCAGAACAACGGAAGATATGCTTGCGGAGTTTCAATATCTCGGCAGTGACAAGGCGTTTGAAGTTGTTGTTAAGAATACGAATTTGATTGCGGATATGTGTTCTCAGCTCCGCCCGTTTTTGGACGAAAAACAAACTTACTCGCCGGAACTTCCGGGCGCGGCGGATGAACTTAAGGGCCTTGCCCTGAACACCGCACACGAGCTTTACGGGGATCCGCTGCCGGAAATCGTCCAAAAAAGACTCGATAAGGAATTGAACTCAATCATCGGCAACGGTTACTCATCGCTCTATATGGTTGCGCAGAAACTCGTTTCAAAATCCCTCAGCGACGGCTATCTTGTCGGTTCAAGGGGTTCGGTCGGTTCGTCCTTTGTTGCACACCTTGCGGGGATAACCGAGGTAAACGCGCTCCCCGCGCATTATCGCTGCCCGAATTGCAAATACAGCGAATTTCCCGATGTAGGCGATGACTCACGCTGCGGGATCGACCTTCCGCCGAAAGATTGCCCGAACTGCGGAACTCCGCTGCGACGGGAAGGATATGAAATTCCGTTTGAAACTTTCCTTGGTTTCAAGGGTGATAAAACTCCGGATATCGATCTTAACTTTTCGGGCGAATATCAGCCCGTTGCGCACAAGTTTACGGAGGTCATGTTCGGTGAAGGCCATGCCTTCCGCGCGGGCACGATTTCGGGCGTTAAGGATAAAACCGCATACGGTTATGTGCTGCACTATTGCGAGGAATACGGGCTGAACCTTTCCGAAGCGGAAAAAAACCGTCTTGCAATGGGCTGCGTCGGCACGCGCCGAACAACGGGGCAGCATCCGGGCGGCATTGTAATCGTCCCGGAAGATTTGGAGATTTTTGACTTTTGTCCCGTGCAGCATCCGGCGGAAAAAATCGATGCGGAAAGCATAACAACACACTTTGACTTCCATGCATTGGACGACAAACTTGTCAAACTTGACATTCTCGGCCATGATGACCCGACAACGCTGCGAATGCTTCAGGATATAACGGGCATAAATCCGAAGAGTATTCCGCTGCACGATGAAGAAACAATGTCAATCTTTAAGTCGGATGAGACACTCGGAATATCCCTTAAGGAGCTGAAATGCGATGTCGGCAGCCTCGGCATTCCCGAATTCGGAACGAACTTTGTTCGCGGAATGCTGATGGATACGCGTCCGACAACAATGGAGGAGCTTGTTCGTATCGCCGGACTTTCCCACGGCACGGATGTGTGGCTTAATAATGCGCAGGATCTTGTGCGGGACGGCACCGCAACGCTGATGGAGGTTATATGCACACGCGACGATATTATGAACTATCTCATTGCACACGGCGGAGAACCCTCGCTGTCGTTCAAAACAATGGAGAGCGTCCGAAAAGGCAAGGGACTTAAGCCCGAGATGGAGGATGCAATGCACGAGAACAATATTCCGCAGTGGTATATCGACAGCTGCAAAAAAATCAAGTATATGTTCCCGCGCGCTCATGCAGCGGCGTATGTTATGATGTCTTTCCGCGTAGCATATTATAAGGTGCATTACCCGCTTGCGTTCTATGCGGTTTATTTCACGGTTCGTGCGGATAAATTTGATATTGAACAGTGCCTCGGCGGCGCGGAACGCGTACTCGGCAATCTTGAGGAGCTTAAGGCAAAGGATAAACTTGAAACAAAGGACGAGGAACAGATAGTTATCCTTGAAATGGTCTACGAGATGAATCTGCGCGGAATCGAGCTGCTCCCGATAGATATTTACAAATCGAAAGCAACGCGTTTCACTGTTGAGGACGGCAAGCTTCGCCCGCCGTTCAATGCTATTGCCGGCTTGGGCGATAACGCTGCTCTGCTGATCGAAAAAGGCGCGGAGGGAGGACAATTTATTTCCCGCGAGGAGTTTGTGAAGCGTACCCGCGCAAATTCCGCCGTGATGGAAAAGTTGGATGCCCTCGGATGCCTTAACGATTTACCGGACAGTGATCAGGTCTCAATGTTCTGACGGAACGCCGCACGGACAGCAGGAACATCCGAACCGAGCGATATTCGGAAAATTCCGCAATATATGCAATGTTTTTTCGGAAAGCTATTGCTTTTTGAGGCAAAGTATGGTATGCTTACCCCAGTAATGAGTTTTTTGATGCGTTTAAGCCTTGAAATTGTGTTCAAATGCATCATTTCGGATGAGCGGCATGAGTTATTCGTGCATTTAAGAGTGGGCAAAACCCGCTCTTTAATTTTGAAAAAACCTTGCGCATGCATTGCGTTTCGGAGGAATTGCGGTTGAAGCTGACAGACAGGATTTTTGAACTCACGGAATCAAAAGTTCGTGAATTGGGCTATGAGCTCTATGATGTTGAATATCAAAAGGAATACGACAACTGGGTTCTCACCCTCTATATCGACAGTAAAGACGGAATTTCACTTGACGATTGCGAAATTGTGAGCAATGCTGTTGATCCGATTCTTGATGAAGCGGATCCGATTGAACAGGCATACTATCTTTCGGTCAGCTCCGTCGGCATAGATCGCCCGCTGAAAAAAGACAAAGATTTTCAGCGCAGCATCGGCAAAACGATCGACGTGAAGCTTTATGCGCCGCTGAAAGGCAAAAAGGAGTTCTGCGGAGAGCTTGTTTCGTTTGATGCGGAATCATTTACGGTTTGCACATTGCCGCGAAAGCCCGGCGAAGCTTCGGAAACGGTCACCGTTGGGCGCAGGCAGGCGGCACTCGTGCGTCCGCACATAGATTTTTAAACATTCCCGGGTCTGCGGGTTCAAAAAATTAAAATTTTAAACCGAAAAATATTTGTGATTTCTAAGGAGTATAAATATAATGAAGAACAATGCCGAGCTTATCAGCGCGCTTAACGTAATCAGCAAACAGCGCGGGATTTCCGTTGATATCCTTGCGGATGCTATCGAATCCGCACTTGTAAGTGCCTATAAAAAGAACTACAATGTGAACTGCAACGTCCGTGCGAATCTGGATCGTGAAACAGGTGCAATCGAAATCTGGGCTTCCAAAACCGTTGTTGAACAGGTTGAAAACCCCTTTACGGAAATTTCAATTGAAAAAGCAAAGCAGATAAATCCGCTTTATGAAATCGGCGATGTTCTCGAGGAAGAAGCGGACACAAAGAATTTCGGCAGAATCGCGGCGCAGACTGCAAAGCAGGTCGTTATGCAGCGCATTCGCGAAGCGGAACAGGGCGCAATCTTTGAGGAATATTCCGACAAAGAATACGAAGTTCTGACGGCAATCGTTCAGCGCGTCGAAAAGAACGGTGTTTATGTTGAACTCGGCAAAACCGACGGCATAATTCCGTTCAATGAGGTTATCGTCGGCGAAAACTATGCGCCGAATGACCACATCAAGGTTTATGTTCTGAAAATACAGCGCGACACGAAAGGCCCGCAGATTATCGTTTCAAGGACGCATCCCGGCCTTGTAAAGCGGCTGTTTGAGCTTGAAGTACCCGAAATTCAGAGCGGAGTCGTGCAGATAAAGTCTGTTGCGCGTGAGGCCGGACAGCGCACCAAGATCGCGGTTGCAAGCTTTGACCCCCAGGTTGATGCCGTCGGTGCATGCGTCGGACAACGCGGCACAAGGGTCGAAAACATCGTCAACGAGCTCCATAACGAAAAAATGGACATCATCGAGTGGGATCCCGACATTGCGGTTTATATCGCAAAGGCACTCGGTCCCGCAAAGGTTTTGATGGTTTACATTAACGAAGCGGAAAAGGCTGCAAAGGTCATTGTTCCCGATAATCAGCTTTCACTTGCAATCGGCAAGGAAGGACAGAACGCAAGGCTTGCCGCAAAGCTCACAGGCTGGAAGATAGATATCAAGAGTCATTCCCAGGCTGAAGCGGATATGGAACTTGAGATGGGTTCCGTTGACGGCGTTCCCGGCAGCGAAAGCGGAAACGATATGTTCAATGATGACGAGGCATTCGGAGAGCAGGGGTTCAACGGTGCTCCGATGAATTTTGATGATTTCGGCGGGCAGAACATCTGATTTTCACCGAAACAAAATTTCAAACATGATTTAAATTTTAACCGAGGTTCTTGGTGAATCGGAACGGACTTCGGTACGGAGGTTGCGAATTGCAAAAGAAAATCCCTCTGCGCATGTGCGTCGGCTGCCGTGAGATGCGGCCCAAAAGAGAACTCGTGCGCGTTGTGTGCAGCAAAGACGGGCAGATTTCCGTTGACTTAACAGGAAAAGCTGCGGGACGCGGTGCGTATGTATGCCCAACGGAAGAATGCCTTAAAAAAGCCGTTAAAACACGTGCGCTTGAAAGGGCATTCTCTCAAAAAATCGAACCCGAAGTCTTTGACAGGCTTGCGGCGCAGGTTGAGCACTCAAAAACCGAACCGCAAAATTCGGCGGAAGAAAAGCGCGAAGCGGTGCCCGATTTGCCGAACTCATCCGCGAACAACAAAGAGGGGTGAGCTGCTTTGACAACAACCAACGCAAAACTCAACAATTCAATCGGTTTGGCGATGAAAGCGGGCAAAATTGCTTCCGGAGATTTTTCGGTTGAGAAAGCCGTCAGATCCGGAACGGCAAAGCTTGTTATGCTCGATGAGAGCGCGTCCGAAAACACAAAAAAACAATGGCGGGATGCATGCAGCTTCAGAAACATTCCGCTGATAAGAATCCGTGCAATGGGCAGCGCGATCGGAAAACCTGCCAGAATGGTTGCCGCCGTGACGGACGAAGGTTTTTCGGCAATGATAATTAAAAATTCCAACAAAAACAATGAAGCAATGACTGAACTTACGGAGGCAATGACCGATGACAAAGGCTGAATTATTAAACAACGCAAAAAGGATCCAAGCCGCAGCACAGGAATTGCTGGATAAAACGAGCGTCCTCAAAACAGACATCGGCAATTCTCTCCAAGCGGCAAAACGCCATGAAAGCAAACTTATCAGCAAGGAGCGCGCCGCAGAGGCGGAACGCAGAGAAAAAGAAAAGGCTGAACGTTTGATTGAATACCTCAATTCGGACGAGCAGCGCGGCGTTTACGTCAGCGATCGCGATTCCGCAGCGGGAAATGCCGCGGCGGAAATTCCCGCTGATGCAGGCACCGAAAAAGCAACAAAGGCGGAGGCGGAAAAGGTACAGGGTGAACCGAGACCCGAAAATGCGGACAGGAAGCCCGAGAAAGGCGCGCAAAATCCCGAACCGCCCGAGCAAAAGCCGGTGCAGCCCGCGCCGAAGCCAGAAGAAAACAAACCCGAAAAGGCGGCGGAACGGGAACAAAACGTGGATAAGCCCGCCGAACATAAGCCCGAAAAGGCAGAACCGGTTCGGAATAACGTTGCTGACAAGGTCGCAGACAGTGTCAATGACGCGCAAGAAACAAAGGATAAAAACAACAAAGAAATGCCCGGAGCAAACAAAGAAACAAAACAAAACAGCGAACAGGCTGCAAAAGCTAAGAATACAGCGGAAAAAACCGAAATTTCCGCAAAGTCCGACTCTTCCGAACGTGTTGCGGAACGAACCGAAAATGCAGAGCAGCCCAAGAAGAACGAGTCTCCCGAAAACGGAAGGAATTCCGACAGAAGCCGCAGTCCGCAAAGAACGAACGACGGCCGCCGCGGCGACAGGCCTTCTTACGACAGAAATTCCCGCAGCGACAGACCGCAGGGCGACAGGCCTTCCTACGACAGAAATTCACGCGGCGACAGACCGCAGGGCGACAGGCCTCCTTACGACAGGAACGCACGCGGCGACAGACCGCAGGGCGAGCGCAGAGGAGATAACCGCAGTTTCGGCTGTCCGGATGACAAAGATGCACAGCAGAACAGGCAGCAGCGTCCGCAGCAGCGCCCCGTCGGCAGAAAGCCCGGAGAAGCACCTGCAATTATTCAAAAGGAAAATCGTGCGCCTGAAAACAAGAGCAGCTATGTTCGCACCTTCGACACCGAAAAGAAGGCAAAGAACAAAAAGACGATCATGAAGGAAACCGCTCCCTCCGCGAAAAACTGGGAGGATGACGGCGGATCCTACGGCGGCAGAAAGAAGAAAGCCGCAAAACAAACTCAATATCGCAAACCCGAACCCGTTGTTATCGAAAAAGCGGTTATAACGACAGAAACGATAACGGTACGTGATTTCTCCGAAAAAATCGGAAAACCCGCAGCGGAAATTCTCAAAAAGCTGTTCATGATGGGCATTGTTGCAAACATCAATCAGGATATCGATTTTGAGACCTGTGAGCTTGTTGCAATGGAATACGATATCGAGCTTGAGCACCAGGTTGCAAAGACTTATGAGGAGACGATGCAGGAGAATGCCGAAGAAGTGGATGCAGAGGAAGATCTTGTTCCCCGTCCTCCCGTTGTCACGATCATGGGCCATGTTGACCACGGCAAAACTTCCCTGCTTGATGCGATCCGCAAAACTCATGTTACCGAGGGTGAAGCGGGCGGCATAACTCAGCATATCGGTGCTTACACGGTTGAATGCAACGGCAGGATGATAACTTTCATCGACACTCCCGGCCACGAGGCATTTACTTCAATGCGCGCAAGAGGTGCACAGGTCACGGACGTTGTAATCCTTGTTGTTGCTGCGGATGACGGCATTATGCCGCAGACCGTTGAGGCTATCAATCACTCAAAGGCAGCGGGTGTTCCCATCATCGTTGCGGTGAACAAGATCGACAAGCCCGAGAGCAACCCGGAAAGAGTCAAACAGCAGTTGACGGAACACGGTCTCGTGTGCGAGGATTGGGGCGGCGATACGATATGCGTCCCCGTTTCCGCAAAGAAACAGCAGAATCTTGATGAGCTGCTTGAAATGGTTCTTTTGCAGGCGGATGTTCTTGACCTTAAGGCAAACCCGAACAAAGCGGCAAAGGGAACCATCATTGAAGCTCAGCTCGACAAGGGCAGAGGTCCTGTTGCAACCGTTCTTGTGCAGAACGGCACTTTGAAAATCGGCGATCCCATTGTTGCGGGCATTGCATACGGCAGGGTTCGTGCAATGATGAACGACAAGGGCGAAAACGTCAAAACCGCAGGCCCGAGCTGCCCGGTCGAAGTTCTCGGCTTCAACGAAGTGCCTTCCGCAGGCGATATCATGAACGTTGCGGAGGTTTCCAAAAAGGTTGCGGAGGAACGCCGCAACAGAATCAAAGCGGAGCAGCTTAAAAACCTGTCCAAGGTCAGCTTGGAGGATCTGTTCAGCCATATTGCCGAGGGCGAAGTCAAAACGCTCAACATCGTTGTCAAAGCGGATGTTCACGGTTCGGTTGAGGCTGTTAAACAGGCTCTTGAAAAGCTTTCCAACGAGGAAGTCCGCGTGAAGTGCATTCACGGCGGCGTAGGCGCAATTACGGAGTCGGATGTTATGTTCGCTTCCGCTTCAAACGCGATCGTAATCGGTTTCAATGTCCGCCCCGACAGCGGAGCACGCAATCTTGCGGAGCAGGAAAAGGTAGATGTCCGCACCTACCGCATCATTTATCAGGCGATTGAAGATGTTGAAAACGCTATGAAGGGTATGTTCAAGCCCGTATTCAAAGAAGTGCATTTGGGTACAATAAGCGTCAGAAACACGTTCAAGGTCAGCTCCGTCGGCACAATTGCGGGTGCATACGTTCAGGACGGCAAGGTTCAGCGCAATGCGCAGGTTCGCGTTGTTCGCGACGGCGTGGTTGTTCATGAAGGCCAAATTGCATCGCTGCGCAGGTTCAAGGACGATGTCCGCGAGGTTGCTGCCGGTTATGAATGCGGCATAGGCATTGAGAACTTCAACGATATTCACGAAGGCGATGTTATAGAAGCCTACACGATGGAAGAGGTTAAACGCTGACAACAGAATAATCCGTCCCCGGCTGTGCCGGAAACGCTTTTTGCGCCGCGGTACAGACCGGGGATTAAATCAACGCTGATCAGATAAATTTCCGCCGGAGCGTTTACGCATTAACAGAGAACCGGCATGTGTCCGAAGAACAGTCATTCGGAACGCGGAGAAGGCCTTTTGCAAAGGTGGGCTTGAACGACGGAAATTAAAATGCAGCATTTCGGCGGCAGGGATTCAAAATCCGAAAGGGAGCTTATGGCATCAGTCAGATACGACAGAATAAACGAAGAAATCAAAAAAGCACTGAGCGAAATCGTCCGCGAGATGAAAGATCCGAGAATATCTCCGATGACGACAATAATGCTCGTTGAAGCAACAAACGACCTGAAGCTTGCAAAGGTTCGGGTCAGTGTGTACGATAAGGATGATTCGGTTCGAAAAGAAACCGTTGCTCAGCTCAACCGTGCGGAAGGATTTATTGCAAGAGAGCTTGGGCGCAGAATCGATATCCGCCGAATACCGACTCTGAAGTTCACCCTTGATGACTCAATCGAGTATTCCGTGCATATTTCCGAAATAATCAACAAACTGCAAACCGAGCGCGCTCAGCTTGACGCGAATCGGAACAATGCGGAAGAAGATAAGGAAAACACCCAAAATGAAGACTAAACATGGGGCGGAGTTCGCCGATGTCCGAAAGTTTATATCCGATGGGCAGAGTTTCACGCTGCTCACGCACATTTCCCCGGACGGAGACACCCTGGGTTCGGCACTCGCGCTGAAACTGCTGCTGAACGCTCTCGGAAAAACTGCAGAGGTCGTTTGCTCGAACCCCGTTCCGAAGATTTACGGATTCCTGCCGGAATCGGAAACCGTCAAAATGCCCGAGGATGCCGAGGGCTATTGCCGCGTCATTGCCGTTGATTGTGCGGACAAGCCGCGTTTCGGCCGTGCTGTGCGTTTGTTCGATGCCGCGCAGGCAGAGGCATGTGTTGACCATCATGTTACGAACCCGCATTATGCCGAAGTGAACCTTGTTGTTTCGGATGCGGCGGCAACGGCGGAGATTGTTTATGAGCTTTACGGCATGTTCGGTGTTGCAATCGATAAGCGATCCGCAATTTGCCTTTATACCGGAATAGTCACCGACACGGGCAACCTTTCATACAGCAACACAACACCGAATGCTTTGCGGATAATTGCCGATTTCATTGAAAAGAAACTGGTTGATGTTTCGGAGGTCAACCGACTGATTTACCGAACGGTGCCGTACACGAAAACAAGGGTTCAGGGCTTTGTGACATCAAGGATCCGTCTTGAGGATGAAGGCAGAATCGGCATAGGCGTGCTTACAAGAGCTCAGATGCTGAGCTTTGATGCAACAAACGAGGATTGCGAAGGCATTGTTGACTGTGTTCGTGATATCGACAGCGTTAAAATCGCAATTTTTATCCGTGAAGGCGCGGACGGAAGTTTTAAAGTCAGCCTTCGCAGCAAGGATGTCGGGGACGTTTGCCGAATTGCAAACAAATTCGGCGGCGGCGGGCATGAAAGAGCGGCCGGATACACGGCATGGCTGCCCCTTTCAACCGTTGTTGCGAGCGCGACAGAGGCGGCAATTGCAGAGCTGAAAAGGGATGAGAAACACGATTCTTCTCCCGATACGCATTAACGCCCGAATGAAAAGCAATGATGCGTTTCAACAGAACAACAAAGGAATTATTGATTAACAATGCAATTTGAAGGAGTAGTCAGCGTGCTGAAACCGCCGGGAATGACATCGAGCGATGTCGTGGTGGATATACGCAGAATCTTCGGCGAACGGCGCGTCGGACATACGGGAACGCTTGACCCTGCTGCGGCGGGCGTTTTACCCATCTGCATAGGCAGGGCAACCCGCCTGTTTGACTATCTTGTTGATAAAGAAAAAGAATACATTGCGGAGATTCGGTTCGGAGCGGAAACCGACACGGAGGATGCCTGCGGCACGGTGATCGCCGAAAGCAGCCGCATGGTTTCAAAAGCGGAGCTTGAAAAAATTTTGCCTGATTTCATAGGTGAAATT
>OGQM01002280.1_pt1 | contig 11708 bp, 9 predicted proteins | sample 1553191 | NCBI WGS metagenome assembly OGQM01 (sample SAMEA2579954, study PRJEB22360) | human gut metagenome | biome: human gut; feature: human-associated habitat; material: faeces | place: Denmark | collected 2008/2010 | reverse complement strand
CCGATGCCCAGCGGGTAGATGGCCAGCTTCGGCTTCTCGATGGTGCCGATGGCCGGGGAGACCTCAAGCATGTGGGAGCCCATGTCGAGCTCGTTGCCCGGCTCGAAGTTGTAGGAGTAGTCCTCCATCAGGGAGGCGCCACCCTCAAGGCCGTAGCCCATCACGGCACCGATGCGCACCAGCACGGAGGTCTTCCAGTCGCCTTCTGCGGAGAAGCCCCAGCCGTACTCGGACGGGAAGCGCTGCGGGCCGACACCCGGCAGCTGCGGCAGGGCGCCCAGATCCTCGAAGTTGTCGACGGCGGCGGTGCAACCGTTCTCGCGCATCATGTTGACCATGGCCGCTTCCTCCTTGGCTGCGATGAACAGCTCATCGTAGCGGGAGTCCAGCAGCTCGGGGGCAACGTCGTACTTGGCCTTGTAGTCCTCGATGAGAGCCTTGACCTGATCGTCCTTGACCTTGTCGTACGCGGCGACGAGTTCGTTGACGGCCCAGGTGTTGATGGAGGCGCCGAACACGCGCTCAGCCTCGGTCTTGTCGCCTTCGGTGACGGCGACGTTACGCATGTTGTCGCCCCAACGCATGACCTTCATGTTCTGGGAGGCGTCCCAGCCGGCGCAGGCGCGAGCCCAGGTGCCGACCTTCTCGGCGACTTCCGGATCGGTGTAGTGGCCGACGACGATCTTGCGCGGAATGCCGAGGCGGGAGACGATGTAGCCGAACTCACGGTCGCCGTGTGCGGCCTGGTTCAGGTTCATGAAGTCCATGTCGATGGTCTCCCACGGAATCTCCTTGTGGTGCTGAGTGGCCAGCTGCAGCAGCGGCTTGGTCAGCACTTCGAGGCCGCGAATCCACATCTTGGCCGGGGAGAAGGTGTGGCACCAGGTGATTACGCCGATGACGTTCGGGTTGGCGGAGGCTTCGGTCATGAAGGCCTTGACGCCGTCGGAGGACTTCAGGGTGGGCTTGAGCACGATCTTGGCCGGGATCTTGCCGGTGTTGTTCAGGAAGTCGACCATTTCGCCGGTCTGCTGGGCCACCTGGCGCAGCGCTTCCTCACCGTACAGGTCCTGGGAGCCGACGCCGAACCAGATTTCCTTACCTTCAAATGGGTTTTCCATTGCCATTGTTGTTTCCTTACTTCATTGTGTTGGATAGGGTATGTGTTGTGTGGCAGAGCGGAACCATGCAGGATCCGCTCCGTCAAGTCAGTGTCAACGCTGTCAGTGCTGTCCGTAGACGTTGGTGTAGCGATCGTTCAACCTATCGATATCTTCCTGGGAAATCGGGATGATATCGCCAAGCTGCTTGGCAGCCCACATGGTGTGGGCGACTTCCTCGGTCATCGCAGCGGCCTTGACGGCAGCTTCCGCGTCCTTACCAATGGTGAAAGGACCATGATTCTGCATGAGCACGGCAGGGGACTTCGGGTACTGCTTCAAGGTCTCCACAACGCCTTCGCCGATGGCTTCGGAACCGATAAGGCGGAAGGGACCTACCGGCACAGGGCCACCGAATTCGTCACCCATCATGGTCAGACCGCAAGGAATGTTCTGGCCGGTGGCCGCCCAAGCGGTCGCATAGGTGGAGTGAGTGTGCACTACACCGTAGACGTCGGGCATGTGACGATAGATGTAAGCGTGGGAGGCGGTGTCGGAGCTGGGGGCTTCCGCGCCATCGACCACGTTGCCGTCGAGATCGCAAACGACCATCGAGCTCGGGGTGAGGTACTCGTAGCGCAGGCCGGAGGGCTTGATGACCATCAGGTCGGCGGTATGAAGACGCTGGGAAACGTTGCCAGCGGTCCATACGACGAGGTTCCACTTGATAAGCTGCTCGTGCAGGGTGGCGACGACCTCGCGCACCTGCTTAACTTCAGCACGGACTTCGGGACCGTAATCAGCCAAAGTTGCCATGATGTGTTTGTTCCTTTCTACCGAATCGGCAGTTACTTGGTTTCCAGCGGAACCGCATTAATAGCGGCCTGCTCGATGGGCAGACCCTTGCGGAAACGCTCGAAGAACTCCTCAAAGCCTGCCACATCATCCGAATCGGGACTCTCTGTGGTGGAGCTGGCGCCGGCGAAGACGCGACCATCGAGGTAATCGGCAAGGTTGCTCTTGTCCTCGTTGGTGTGCCACAGGTAATCGGCGAGCACTGCCATGCCCCATGCGCCACCTTCGGCGGCAGTGGACATGACCTTGATCGGAGTGTTGAATGCCGCGGCAAGAATCTTCTGAGCGACCTTCGGGGTGGTGAAGATGCCACCGTGGCCGACGAGCGAATCAACGGCGACGCCTTCATCCTTGGTCATGATGTCCATGCCGATCTTGACCGGGGAGAACGCGCTGAACAGCTGAGCGCGCATGAAGTTGCCCAGGCTCATATTCGCCTCAGGGCCACGCACGAACAGCGGACGGCCTTCCGACAATCCGGCGAGGAATTCGCCGGAACGGAACGGGTAATTAATCAGACCACCGCAGTTGGAATCGACATCGTCGGCAATGGCCGCACGGAACAGCGTCCCGTACAGGCTGCCCGGATCGAGCGGATATCCCGAAGCGGCGGCAAACTGACCGAACAGGCCAACCCACGCGTTGAGGTCGGAGGTGAAGTTATTGGCGTGGCTCATGCCGGCCAAATCGCCAGCCGGAGTGGTGACCAGATCGACTTCCGGGTGCAGGGCCTTGAGCTTGTGCTCCAGTACGACCATAGCGAAGATGGAAGTTCCGGCTGACACGTTTCCGGTGCGTACGCGCACGGAGTTGGTGGCAACCATACCGGTGCCGGCGTCACCTTCCGGCGGAGCCAGCACGATGCCCGGCTGCAAGGCCCCGGAAGGATCGAGCAGCTTGGCACCTTCGGCGGTAAGCTCACCGGCCGAGGTTCCGGCGACCAACGGGGTCGGCAGCAGATCCTCAATCTTCCACGGCTGTTCGGCAATCTCATCCAGCGCGTCGAACTGCTTGAGGAATTCGGCCTCGTAGGTCTTAGTGGTCGGGTCGATCGGGAACATGCCCGACGCATCGCCCACGCCAAGAACCTTCTTGCCGGTAAGCTTCCAGTGCACATAGCCGGCGAGTGTGGTGATGTAATCCACCTTGCCGACGTGTTCTTCCTTGTTGAGCACGGCCTGGTAAAGGTGTGCCACGGACCAACGTTCCGGGATGTTGTATTGGAACAGCTCGGAAAGCTTTTCATGGGCCTCGGAAGTGTTGGTGTTCTGCCAGGTGCGGAACGGAACCAACAGCTCGCCAGCCTTGTCGAAGGCAAGGTAGCCGTGCATCATGGCAGAGAAGCCGATATGACCGATAAACGTCAGACGCTCACCGTAGGCGTTGTACACATCATCCGCCATGGAAGCGTATGCGGACTGCAGCCCCTTCCAGATCTCCTCCTTGGAGTAGCTCCACAAGCCGTCTTCCAGGTGGCTTGCCCACTGGTAGTCGCCGGATGCAATCGTACGGTACGTATCGTCGATCAGCACGGCCTTGATTCGGGTGGAACCGAACTCGATGCCTAGTGCGGTGCGACCGCCGCGGATCTTCTCCGCAATCTTCTGGGGAGCATCATCAATGTCGACCATATCGACTCCTTATTATTACTTAATTAGTTGTGTTTTTGTTCGTCTGATCACTTGGTCCAGAGAGCCTGGATCTCTTCCAGGGTCTTGCCCTTGGTCTCAGGAGCGAACTTGGCGATGGAGATGGCACCAATGAAGTCCATGACCATCCAGAAGATGAAGGTGCCGGAACCGCCCCAGCCCTGGAACATCATCGGGGTGAACTGACCGACGCAGAAGTTGATGCCCCACAGCAGCACGGTGCACAGGCCGGAAGCACGACCACGCATGTAGGTCGGGAAGAGCTCAGGAATCATGACCCAGGTCACCGGGCCGAGGCCGAAGGCGAAGCAGGCGATGAATCCGCAAGCGCCGGCGACAACGAGCCAACCGATGTTCGCATGGAAGGCGAAAGCCATGATGGCGGCAAACACACCCATGCCAGCAGCGGAGGAGACCAGCAGCGGCTTACGGCCTGCCTTGTCGATAAGTGCCATACCGACAACGGTGAAGACCAGCTCGACAAGACCAACGAGGGAGGAGCACAGGAATTCAACGTTCGGGATGTTGTCACCCAGAGCGGCCTTGAACATGGTCGGACCGTAGTAGGAGACGGCGTTCTGGCCACCGACCTGGTTGAAGGCGGCGAGCAGCAAGCCAATGAGGAACGGGATGAGCAGCGGCTTCTTGAACAGATCGGTCAGCTTGCCGTTCTTATCACGCTCGATGGAGGCCTTGACGTCTGCAACCTCACGATGGGCCTCATCGGTGCCACCGATCTTTTCAAGGATGGCGAAGCCTTCCTTTTCACGGCCGGACTGAATCAGGAAACGCGGGGATTCCGGGGAGAGGAACAGTGCGATGAAGAAGATGGCAGCCGGGAGGCAGCCGATGCCGAGCATCCAACGCCAACCAGTGTTGATACCCCAGTCAAGGCTACCGGCATTGGCAATACCGAAGTTGATGACATTGGTCAGGAAGATACCGAGAATGGTGAGCAGCTGGTAGGCGGAGCTCAGGGTGCCACGGTACTTGGCAGGAGCGCACTCGGTGATGTAGGTGATGGCCAGTGCGGACGCCAGGCCGATGCCGACACCGCCGATAATACGAGCGGCAATCAAAGTCCATGGGCTGTAGGTGAAGGCAGACCACAGAGCCGCGAAGAAGAAGCAGGCTGCACCGATGAGCAGCACCTTGCGGCGGCCAATCTTATCGGCAAGGAAGCCGGAGAAGCCAACGCCAACCACACCGCCGATCATGATGGAGGAGATAACCAAGCCCTGAAGTCCCGCGGACAGGTTGTATGCCTGACGGAGGAATTCGATGGCGCCGGAAATGCTCACCGTGTCGTAGCCATAGAGAAGGCCAGCCATACCAGCGCTTAATGCCAGAATGACCACATATTTCATTGAACCCTGCTTTTTAACAGCGCTCGTAGTGTTCTCAGTCATTTTTGTTCCTTTTTCTGTTCCGTAACCGGCAGGTAAGCCTGCCGAAGCAGCTTCGCTTCACACGTGGCCTGCGGCTTATCACCGAAGGCAGGTTCGCGGTGCGCTACGACGATCCGGAAAACTCGTCTGCGGTGATATTTCCCGTTCGCTGAATAAAAATGTTATCGCTCACATTTATAAATGTCAACAGGCGCCCAAAACCTTGATTTACAGCCGAACTTACGGCGTGTTGAGCAATCTGAAACGCTCATGTAAAGCCGCTTATTAGACATTAAATCCAATGTTTGCCGTATTTTTACGCCAAATGCAGCAATTATGCATCAAAAATGATGTGAACGCTCTCAAAAATCTTCACATACAACGAGAAAAACATCAGTCGGCTTATGTGAGAGTAGGCGACAGCCACTCAATGAGACCAGCCGGCTTATAGAAGCCACGGCAGCATGCGATAGCCGAGTGCAAGAGCTTGAAACCTCAGGTTCATACTCAGCCATATTCACTCCAGATGTTTGAGCAAGCCACTTAGGCCTACGGCATCCATACAGAAAGGCGTAAGGACGCACCAGGCGATCAACGGCTCGAGGCACCCCCCACGGAACTGCGCTGCACCAGCTTTGCCGGCACCAGACCTACACCGTGCTGCGACGAGGCATACCCCGGTTCGGCGCCCTCCCCCAGCAGATACAGCACCTCACACATCGCCAGTTGCCCCAACGTCTCAAAATCCTGGCGAACAGTGGTCAGCGGCGGGAGCATATTATCCACACCCGGCATATCGTCAAAACCGACCAGACTCACATCCTGCGGAATACGCACGCCATGCTCATGCATGGCACGCGCCACCCCCATCGCCTGCGCATCATTCGCGGTAACCACCGCAGACGGCAGCCTGCCGCCGGAACGCCCGATATTCTCAAGCACATGGTTCATCTTGGCATATGCCTCGCCACCCTCCCATGTCTTGCATTGAACGGTGACCGAATTCACTGCGTTGGTTGCGCACAGCTTATTCCACGCGGCCAGACGGGTGAAGGCGTCACGCCATTCGCGAGGACCGGCGAAATACAGGGCCGAACGGTGCCCACGCGCCTTCAGCACATGCATCACATCCTCCATCGCGCCCCACTGGTCAATACCGACAAGCGCCACCTTGCGCCGATCGGCAGGTCTGAGCAGACGAAGCTCCTCCTGCACACCCATGCCGCCATGCGCGGAGGTAATCAACACACGAGGACGGCTGATCCGAGCGCGGCAGGCAGCGGAGAACATCACATCCGTGGGCGTCAAGAAGATGAACGCATCGACATTCTGCTCATCGAAGGTACGGCATAGATTATCGAATTCCTTCTGCGTGCACAACGCCTCATGCACCATCATCACGGACATGAACAGGCCGTGCGAGCGCGCAATCGATTCGATGGCGCCAATAGCGGAGATAGGGCCGTAGAAGTTCTGCCCGCCGGCGATAAGACCGATGGTGCGGGACCGGTGGGATGCCAGTGCACGAGCGGAGTTGCTGGGACGATAGTCAAGCTGTTCAATGGCGCGCTGCACCTTGGCGCGTGTGGACGTTGAAACGTCCGGGGAATTATTGATGACGCGGGAAACGGTCTGATGGCTTACTCCGGCAAGCTTGGCCACTTCAAACATCGAAGGACGTTTATTCGCTTTCCGCCCAGCCACCATGCAACTTCCTCCTGCTGCCCGCTCTCGTATATTCCACGTATAGTTCCAACTGTACCGCAGAGAATCGGTGACATCGTTTACTTCTCAGCCGATGGTCGCAGGAAATCCGCAAGCATTCAGGCTGCAACCGAAAAGACACCCATCGCATTACCGGCGAAGGTCTTCCACTCGGGCAGAGCACGCACGCGCCAGTCAGACAACTGTCAGGTCAGCTTCCAACTGATACGATGCAGCGCAGTCGGCCCGTATTGCGCGATGGCCGCACGGTGGGCTTTGGAACCGTAGCCCTTGTTATGCTCCCATTCGTATGGAGCGTATTGGGGATCGCTGTGCGCGATGGACACCATCAGCCGGTCTCGCGTGACCTTGGCGATCCCCGCCGCAGCGGCAACGGTCGCGCAATGCTGATCGCCTTTGACCTTGGTGACGACATCGGCGGGGACCGGCACCACCGGAGCCTCAAACGTATTCAGCGCCTTGGTGATGTAATCGTTCGGACCGTCAAGAATCGCGCCCACAGATGCGCAAGTCTTCACTCCCCCGATAACCGCCGTACCATCGTCGCCCAGCGTGCGCTCGACCTCGGCCAATGCGCGCAACGCGGCGACACCGAGCGCATAGGAGATGCCCCACTCGTCGATCTCCGTGTTGCTGGCGGCGCCCACGGCCCAAGCCGCACTCCAATCCTTCAGCTCGTCGACGATCGCCTCGCGGCGATGTTCGGTCAGCATTTTGGAATCGGCAACGCCTTGCGGCACTTCCTTCGCACCATCGCGCCCATCCTGCGCCCGGATCGCGCAGGCACCAACCATGACCGGCCCTGCCAAGGAGCCCCGGCCGACTTCGTCAAAACCGACGATCACGTCGTATTGCCTGTCTGCCAACGTATGCTCAAGATCAAGAGTCGGGGTGATCATGCCGCAGTTCCTTCCGGAACGTCACGGAACACGTCGTGATGCCCGCTGACCGTAGACAGTCTGTTCAACGGCCAGTAGCGCACCAACGCCACGCCCACCACTTTGCCGATCGGCACCAAGCCGTTGTCACCATCGTCCTGATGGTAGCGAGAATCAGCGGAATTGGAACGATTATCGCCCATGACGAAAATATGGTTCTCGCTTACCGTCACTTTGAACGGGAATGAACTGGGTTGCACACCGTCCTTGATGTACGCCGTCTCATCGATGGCCACGCCATTGATGGTGATGGGGCTGCCGCCGCCCTTGCACTCGACCACATCGCCCGGCAATCCGATCAGACGTTTGATCAGATAGTCTTCGCCCAGCGTGCTGTCGGATTCGCCGGCGAGCCAATTTGCCGGATCATGGAAGACGACGACATCGCCTCGTTTGAGCGCGAAGATTTTCGGGGTGAGCTTGGTGGTGAGCACACGATCGCCAGGTTCAATGGTGCTTTCCATGGAACGCGACGGGATGGTGTAGCAGCCGACGAGCAACAGTCGGATAAGCAGCACCACCAGCACGGGGATGCCGCAGAACAATATGGCATCGCGTGTGGAGAAGCTGTCGTTGTTCTGCTTCCTTGCCGCATGCGCCGGCCTGCGGCTTCTTCTGCGGCACGACGTTCCGGCGGGTTGCGCATCCCCGCGCCACGCATCGGCGGGGACATTCCCCGAATCATTGCCCATATCGTTCATGACCGTGCTGTCCATGACCGTTGCCCCCACTCGATATTCACGTTCGGCTGAATATGGTTTCGGCCCGGAAACCAGAGGATTCCAGGCCGAGAACTATGCCATTATGGCGAAACTCACTTGGAGTTGTCGCGACGCTCGACGATACGAGCAGCCTTGCCGCGCAGAGCGCGCAGGTAGTACAGCTTGGCGCGACGCACGCGGCCACGACGCACGACCTTGATGGAGTCGATTGCCGGGGAGTGCAGCGGGAAGCGACGCTCCACACCGGTGCCGAAGCTGATCTTACGAACGACGAAGGTTTCACGGACGCCTGCACCGTGACGGGCGATGACCACACCGGTGAAGGTCTGAATACGGGAGTTGTTGCCTTCCTTGATCTTCACGTTCACGTCGACGGTGTCGCCTGCGCGGAACTCCGGGATCTCCTCGGCCGGCTTCAGGTGCTTGGCATCAAATGCTTCAATAGCGTTAACCATTGCTATTCCTCGGTCACTGCCGCATATCAGTGCACTGGTTGGGGCATATGCCGCATGCTTCACGCATGTTCCATTCGGTGCATATGCCTGCGGTTCTCCTCAGGTTTGCCTTTCGGAGGGGTGCCAATCCGCCGACCCGTTGGCCTTTCGACCCGTCGGCTGGACCTAAAAGAAAAGCGGGATTATGCGGCGTCCCGCCTTTCGGCACTTCAGCAGTCAAAAATACCCCATCCGCAAGACCTATTTGATTGCGTTTCGACTGAAACATTCGTTGCGGACCGACCGAAGAGACAGGCATCCCCTATCAGAGCCTTATCAACCTGTATTTGGCACAATGCGTCAAAAAGAAGAAACGTCTGCCCTTCGTATGGCTCTCGTCACCGCCATGGCATACGAAAAGCCCCGCCTGCGCATTGCAGGCGGGGCTTTCAATGTTCAGCTACGTGCTGGTGGTTCCGATCAGAAATCAGAACTCGCGGTGAGCGCGGTAGAACTTGATCAGGGACTGAGTGGAAGCGTCCTGTGCGGCCAGTGCGTCATCATCCTGGGAGATGGCCGGGGTGATCTGCTTGGCCAGCTGCTTGCCGAGCTCGACGCCCCACTGATCGTAGGAGTCCAGGCCCCACACGGTGCCTTCGACGAAGGTGATGTGCTCGTACAGGGCGATGAGCTCGCCGAGTGCAAACGGGGTCAGGGCCACGCCGAAGATGGAGGTGGTCGGGCGGTTGCCGGAGAACACACGGGCCGGAACGATCTCTTCCGGGGTGCCCTCGGCGCGCACTTCGTCAGCGGTCTTGCCGAAGGCCAGGGCCTTGGTCTGTGCGAAGTAGTTGCCCAGGAACAGCTCGTGCACGTCCTGGTCGCCGTCCTTGGTCGGGTTCGGGGTGTTCACGAAAGCGATGAAATCAGCCGGGATCAGCTGGGTGCCCTGGTGGATCAGCTGGTAGAAGGCGTGCTGGCCGTTGGTGCCCGGCTCGCCCCAGAAGATCTCGCCGGTCTCGGAGGTGACCGGGGTGCCGTCCCAACGCACGGACTTGCCGTTGGATTCCATGGTCAGCTGCTGCAGGTAGGCCGGGAAGCGGTGCAGGTACTGGTCGTACGGCAGCACGGCGTGGGAGGCGACCTTGAAGAAGTTGCGGTACCACACGTTCAGCATGCCGAGCAGCACGACGACGTTCTTCTCGAACGGGGTGTTGACGAAGTATTCGTCGATCTCGTGGAAGCCGTGCAGGAACTCCTCGAAGCGGGCCGGGCCGAAGACCACGGCGAGGGAGGTGCCGACGGCGGAGTCGACGGAGTAACGGCCACCGACCCAGTTCCAGAAGCCGAAGGCGTTGTTCGGGTCGATGCCGAACTCGGCGACCTTCTCCAGGTTGGTGGAGACGGCGACGAAGTGCTTCTTGATGGCTTCGGCGTTCTTGGCGTCGGAACCGTCGATGGCGCCCTTGGCCTTGAGCTCTTCGAGCAGCCAGGTGCGAGCCTCACGGGCGTTGGTCAGGGTTTCCAGGGTGGTGAAGGTCTTGGAAACGATGATGAACAGGGTGGTCTCCGGGTCGAGGCCCTTGGTCTTCTCAGCCAGGTCGTTGGGGTCGATGTTGGAGATGTAGCGGGCGGAGATGCCGGCGTCTGCGTACGGCTTCAGTGCCTCGTACACCATGACGGGACCCAGGTCGGAACCACCGATGCCGATGTTGACCACGGTCTCGATCTTCTTGCCGGTCACGCCGGTCCACTCGCCGGAACGGACCTTGTCGGCGAACGCGTAGATGCGGTCGAGGGTTTCGCGCACATCCTTGACGGTATCCTGACCGTCGACGATGTACTTGCCCTCGTCCTCGACCGGGCGGCGCAGTGCGGTGTGCAGCACGGCACGGTCTTCGGTGTTGTTGATATGCACGCCGGTGTACATAGCCTTGGTGCGCTCGTCAAGCTTGACGGCCTTGGCCAGGTTGGCGAACAGCTGGAGGGTCTCCGGCTTGATCAGGTTCTTGGAGAGGTCGAAGTGCAGATCGCCGGCATCGAAGCTCAGCTTCTCCACGCGATCGGCGTCATCGGCGAACCACTTCTTGAGGCTGATGCCTTCTGCCTGCAGCTCATCGTAATGCTTCTGCAGAGCAGCCCATTCCGTGGTCTTCGTTGCATCAACTGGAGGATTGATGGCCATGTGTATTGGTCCTTTCATCATCACCATGAAGCAGTGGCCCAAGCCTAGAATACGGCGCGTGCCACCGCCTCCTTCCAGCTACCAAGATACTCACAAAAGAGGACACAGAAACACATAAGTTCGCAAGTCACGAACATAATCGCCCACAAACGCTCATACACCGCCGATTTGCCCATGCGCATATCGCAACACGCGGGAACCGCAACGATGCAAACGTACTCATAGACGAACCCATAAGCAGCTGCTTCACCATCTTGCGGCACCATGCATCACCATGCACCATCGCACCGTCAAATAAACCCGTCAGTCATCGCACAACCCTGCCCCAACCAGCCCGGCCAGCCGCCCGGCAGCATCACATCATTTCGACAGATGGACCATGCGCAACAGCGGGCGGCGCACACAACGATCGAACAGGCAGACCACCACAACATATGCCAGCGAAAGCATGGCGCCAACCGCAATCCACGCCGCAAGCTCGCCGAATACGGCAGACCCCGACTGCAACGAGGAGGCACGCACCAGAAGCGGGTCGAGGAACCTCGCATTGACGGCCTTCCATAAGAAGCTGGCAAGGGTCTGCACCACATAAAACCCGAGAATGCCCGAAGCGAGCGCCGCAACCACGGCCTCGGCGCGACGAGCGGCATGGACGCGGGCGTGAAGCGGCGGGGAGGCCGCAGCCAACCACGCGCCCACCGCGGATTGGCCG
>OGQM01002271.1_pt1 | contig 11752 bp, 13 predicted proteins | sample 1553191 | NCBI WGS metagenome assembly OGQM01 (sample SAMEA2579954, study PRJEB22360) | human gut metagenome | biome: human gut; feature: human-associated habitat; material: faeces | place: Denmark | collected 2008/2010 | reverse complement strand
TTTTAGTTTCAGGGAAGAAAACATACTGCCAGAATACTTTCAAATGGAAGAAGTAGCAGCAGAGCAGTCGCTTCCTTATGCAAAGAGTGAGAAAGAGAAGGCACGTTAATGGGATTGACGTATCAATACTGGAACCATATAATGGGTATAAAGAAAAATTTATTTATGGAAACAAACACATTGACAGAGCATACAAAAGTGCTGTGATTAAAGTTTAAAAAGAATCCTTATGAACATCATAAGTAATGCTGTCAAGTATAATAAAGAAAAAGGAGAGATACTGCTCAGCTATTATGAAACACAGGTAGATAACAGGCATATACTGTTTGAGTTTCAATGCAAGGATACAGGAGTTGGAATGAGTAAAGAATTTCAGAACCATATTTTTGAACCATTTACTCAGGAAACAGGCGGTGCAAGATCTGTTTATGGAGGAACAGGTCTTGGTATGCCAATTACAAAAAAACTAATAGAGAAAATGGGCGGTACGATTAAATTTGAAAGCGAGAAAAATGTAGGAACCACATTCATGGTACAGCTTCCATTCCTTATTTCTGCTGATATGAAGCAGGCAGAAAGCCAGGAAGATGATGTATCAATTGAAGGCATGAAAATCCTTTTGGCCGAAGATAATGAATTGAATATGGAAATTGCAGAATTCCTTCTGACAAATGCAGGAGCAGAAATTATAAGGACTTCAAACGGTAAGGAGGCTGTTGAAGCATTTGCAAAATCAGGTGTTGGTGAGGTCAATGTAATTCTGATGGATATTATGATGCCAGTTATGGATGGCATGGAAGCTACCAGAGAAATACGTACAATGAACAGAAGTGATGCATCTGCTGTTGTGATTATAGCTATGACCGCCAATGCTTTTACAGAAGATAAGACTAAAGCACTGAAGTCTGGAATGGACGATTATCTTACCAAACCACTGGAGTCAGAAAAACTGATTCGTGCCTTAAGTAGATATAAACACAATTAACAGTAACGTTCTTATTAGCCTGATTCAGCCATAGAAACAGGGTGTGGTACGAAATATTATGCGTAAATTTATAAAATGGAACAGTAATCCAGACAAAGAGGGGCATATCAATTGGACAAAGATATGCCCCTCAGCCGATGTTTGTTAACTGATGCATTTTGTTTATATATTCCCTTATTTTGTACATGGACTCTTTTATATGGAAGGTGTATAGTGAATGAAAACTATATGAGTTTCCTTTTTTGCTGTTACAAATCAGTTACAACTGCAATATAGAATTTAATGTATAATTAACCTGTGAAAAGATAGTTATAAAAACATGTGAGGTAATAATTATGAAGGCAAGAATTCTTGTGATAGAAGACGAAATGTCAATCAATGACCTGCTATGTATGAATTTGGAGATTGCAGGGTATGAAACAGTAGGATATCTGGATGGAAATGAGGCATATGAAGCAATTATTCAAGATCATGCGTTTCAGTGTGCACTTGTAGATATCATGCTTCCCGGAAGAGACGGATATAGCCTGTTACCGAAACTGAAGCAGTATGAAATCCCCGTAATATTTCTTACCGCAAAGGGAGATATCGCGAGCAAGATAAAGGGATTAAAAGACGGTGCAGAAGATTATATTGTAAAACCATTTGAAATGCTGGAAGTGATGGTCCGTCTTGAAAAAGTACTGGAACGTAATGGCACTGTACAAGAACAGATTCAAATTGGCGATGTCATCATTGATACTGCTAGTCGTACTGTTACAAAAATGGGCATGGAAATCTATTTAAAGCCAATGGAATATAACTGCCTCATGGTGTTCGCCAAAAATCCGAATAAAGCACTGACCAGGAATCAGATTCTGCAGGAACTGTGGAATGAAGAGTTCTGCGGAGAAACAAGAACTGTGGATGCACATGTGGGTCGTATCAGGAAAAAGCTTGGCTGGCAGGATAAGATTAAAACAATTCCCAGAATCGGTTACAGACTTGAGGTGGATTTATGAAACTCTTAATAAAGATCTTTTCTCAGACTACATGTATCATTCTGTTGGTATCGTCAGGGATTTTTCTCTATACCACTTATTGTTGGAAAAATCAGAGTATACAGAATATCAACAGTTATGAAAGCAGTATATTCAGAACAAATATCTTACAGTTTGAAAATAAAACAAGCCTTTCTGACAATCAGAAACAGAATGCCGACAACGAAATGCGCCCCCAAATAGTTACTTATGCTTTTCGGCAGGTTTTTCATGACAGCGCGGTTTTATATCTTGATGGAAAAATGACCTATAATGGAACTGTTTATGAATTCGATGTAAAAAAGTTAAGAGAATTATGTGCAAGTAAGGCAAACATGGTGGATCATGGCAGCAACAGTGACGGTCATGGCCCTATGATCAGTCAGATAAATGGAAGGACACTTTTGTTATTTTACTATGGAAATGTAAATATGGGATATCAGATTGTTACTTATAAAGATATAACAGATGTAATAGAAAAAAGTCATCTGCTGTTTTTTCAGACGGGTGGATTTACTTTATCTTTGATCGTGGTGATGGGAATTATCCTTTATTTGAGCCTTCGAAAAATCACAGCACCGCTTACAAGCCTAAGAGAAGCTACGCTTCTTGTTTCTGAAGGTATTTATGATTTTAAAGTACCGTCAGAGGGAAATACAGAACTTGCGCAGGTAGGTGCAACCTTTAATTTTATGACAGATAAAATAAAAGAACAAATTGAAAGTCTTTCTAACATAAACCGGACACAAAAACAGCTTATTGGAAGTCTGGCTCATGAGCTGAAGACCCCAATGACTGCAATCATAGGCTATGCAGATACATTGCTTACTGTGCGCCTAACCCCGGAAAGGCAGGAGAAGGCTCTGATTTATATTGAAAATGAATGTCGCAGGCTGTCAAGACTTTCTATGAAAATGCTGGAATTAACCGGACTCTACGAAGCTTCGGAAGACTCATTCAATCCAGCTGAAATACAGGTGGATAATTTCCTGAAAGAAGTAAAAGAACTCATTGATTGCAGGCTTCAAGAAAAAAACATCTCTCTTGATGTATTTTGTGAACCAAAAGAATTGGTAAAGAAGTTTGATCAGGACTTAATGATAAGTGTAGTGACAAATCTAATTGATAATGCAGTCAAAGCTTCCAGGAAAGAATCTAAAATTGTGCTTGAGGCAACCCCAGACCATCTGATGGTTCAGGATTTTGGAAAGGGAATACCGAAAGAGGATCTGGAAATGGTGACGGAACCATTTTATATGGTAGACAAATCTCGTTCCAGGGCAAAAGGAAGTGTAGGGCTCGGTCTTTCTTTATGTCAGAAAATTATAGAACTGCACGATTTCCAACTGAAGATTGAAAGCAATCCGGGAAAAGGAACTACCGTCTCTGTTTTCTGGTAATCACACTAACGTTTACATATCAGTTACAAATCGCGAAAGATTTGGTGTAATGCTCGATGATATACTTATAACAACCTTAGAAAGGAGATATTACCAGAAATGAGAAAAAACATAAAAAAGTTTGCAGGAATAGTGCTTTGTATTGGAATGTTTACAGGATGCGCACAGACCCCGGATTCTTCTTTGGTAAAGCCGAAGGGGAGCAAGGCTGTAGATGCTTATACGGAAGCGGATGATGTTAGCGGTTCTAAAGGAGAAGCATCTGAAAGCAAGAACGATGACGGTTCAGAGTCAAAGATAACCATCAGGAATCTCATCGATGCTCCTCAAAATTATAAAAGCCATGTGGAAGATGACAGTGCCAAGCTCGTGGTAAATACAGATGCAAGCGTAGAAATTCCGGAAGTGGAAAAGATATCTGCTATTTCTGTCACCGCGGCAGAAGTTACCCAGGAGCTTCTAGACCGTATTACAAACGCATTCTTCTCAGAGGCAAAACTTTATACCATGGATAGTTATTATGTGAAGACAAAGGATGAAATTAAAAAAACTCTGGATGAACTAAAAGAAGATGTTGCAACCGGAAACCTGGATCCGTATAACTATGGAACAGATGATGATGGGAATTATGTCTATGATATCTATGAAGATATTGAGACATGGGAACAGGAATACGAAACTGCTCCGGAAAAGAAAACCCTGACAGAGGCAAAACCTGTTGCCGGAAATTATTTCAGTTGTATTGCACAAATGCCAGACGATTCACAATACTACTATATGATATCTTCCGATGGCTCCGATACCTTGTCAGTCAAGATCAAGAAAGCAGCAAACAAGGGCGGGGAAAAAATACCGGAGGATGCAATGTGGTGTGATTACGGATATTCTGAAGAGGAAGAAAAACCCACAGAAGAATCTATCGGGCTGTCCCTGGATGAAGCAAAAAAACTTGTAAAGGAAAAAGTTGAAAAAATGGGCATCACAGATTTACAGTTTTCTAACTGGAATTACGCGGTGTGCAAAAGTTTTGAAGGCGATAATAGTTCAGGTAATTTTGGAAATGGATATAGAATTGATTATGCACGTACCATAAATGGTGTGCCGGTAACTCAGACAATTGCAGACGGTGGGGCATTGGAAGATATGGACAGCACAATGGAAACATGGTCTTATGAAAGTCTCTGTTTCTATGTCGATAAAGATGGCATAGAAAGCATGACTTATTCAAATCCCTACACAATTGGTAACATAAAGACAGAGAATTTAAATCTTCTTTCGTTCAGCGAGGTTATGAAAATTTATGAAAAAATGATGGTGGTAACAAACGCTGATAATATGCAATATGAAAATTCCAGGGTCTATAATATTGATCGGATCGTTCTTGGCTATGCCAGAATATATGAGCCGTCTACTGACGCACACACAGGTATTTTGATCCCCGTCTGGGATTTTTTCGGCAGCATGACTTCAGAAAGTGAATATAACGGAGAAACAGAATCAAATACCAGTAAAGATCCGAATGAAAGTTTCCTTACCATTAATGCCGTGGATGGCAGTATCATAGACCGGAATCTGGGTTACTGACATGAGACAGGTATTTGGAATTGTAAGGTACAATTTCTTCGGATTTCTACGCAATCCCAAAGTTATTTTTATATTTCTGTTAGAATTTGTACTTAGTTTCCTGCTTACAGGCAGAATCATGGTTGTAATGGAGACCTACGATACACCGGTACAGGCCATTGAACCATTTATCTGGACATTTGGGGATGGGATAGCAGTACTGTCCAGTTCGCTGCTCTTGCTTCTTATGTTTTCTGACCTGCCGAAGATGACACCTATTACTCCATACCAGCTGACCCGGACAACCAAGAGGAAATGGCTTTTAGGTCAATTCATTTATGTTATTCTTGTAACTGTTTTATATACGGTTTTGATGCTGCTGTTTACGGCCGTGCTGTGTATGAAAAAGAGTTATCCAGGTAACCTGTGGAGCGAAACTGCGGCCATGCTTGGTTATTCAGAATTAGGAAAAAACCTGCAGGTCCCTTCTACAGTAAGGGTCATGGAAAGTATCTCACCCTATGGCTGTATGCTGCAGGTTTTCTTCCTTCTGTTTTGTTATTCGCTGACCTTAAGCTTTGTAATCCTTGTAGGAAATCTCTATAAAGGGAAGACTAAGGGGATGATTTTTGGCCTTCTTTACAGTGTTTTTGGTTTTTTATTGGACCCGAAAGTACTGGCTGCAATTTTACATAAAGAAAAATACGAAATGTATCAGGTAAATGTATTAATCTGCTGGATCAGTCCTCTGAACCAGGCAGTATACGGAAAACATAACTTGGGTTATGACCCATTGCTCCCGAAAATCTCGCATTCCTATATGTTTTTTCTGGGTATTTTAGTTCTTCTTGCAGTTTTTGCAATTAACCGGATGAAAAAATATACCTTTGAATTTCTTGGAGAAAAGACATGATCGGAAGGGGGAAAACCTATGTGGGGTGAAACAAAACGTATGTTTTTTAATAAGAATTTTCTGGCAGCATGGCTGATAGCCTGCATTTCCATAGCCATTGGACAGACTTATCCCAGCTTAAAAAAAGCACTGACATGTGGTACTTTTATCAGTATACTGGAAGGTTCCTTAAAAAGCCAGGCAGTATCTTTTGCCCTTCCGGTAGCAGCCGTATTGCCATGGAGTGATTCCATTCTGCAAGAATATAAAAGTGGATTTTTAAAGGAGATACTTCCCAGAACTACTCGCAGACAGTATATCGAAGGTAAAGTTTTTTCCATTATGGTATCTGGTTTTATGGTCTGGACGTTATCTATACTAACGGTACTTTTTATCAATTTTATTGTGTTCTATCCGCTGGAGATAAAGGGTGCTATTCAGAGAGAAGCACTTCTGGACTTACTCATGAAGGCATTTCGGACAGGACTTATCGGAAGTATCATAAGTACTTTCGGTGGAAGCTGCGGGATTTTATGGGATTCTGCTTACATGGCATATGGAATCCCTTTTGTAAGCTTTTATTTCGGAATTATCCTTCATGACCGCTATTTTAAGAATCAGATATGGTTTTATCCAGTAGAATGGATACTGGCGGATGAAAATTGGGGACCGGACAAAATAGGACTTTGGCTATTTCTACTGTTGTTTTTATTAGTAATGCTGGGAATTCTGGGAGGTGTTTTATATGGAAGATTGGAAGAAATCTGAAGGGACATTTAATCTGGCCTGTGATCCGCAAAGAGCAAGTGGAATGATGCAGAACACCTGCGTAAAAATAGAACACGTGACCAAACGTTTCGGTGAAGACATCGTGTTACAGGAAGTAAATCTTTCCCTGAAAACAGGGAACGTCTATGGGATTGTTGGAAATAACGGTTCAGGAAAGACCGTCCTTATGAAATGCATCTGTGGGTTTCTTCCTGTAACTACGGGCACTATTTTTGTATTTGGAAAAAAAATAGGCCATGATGTGGATTTTCCTGAAAGTCTTGGAGTTATTATCGAGACTCCCGGTTTTCTTACACAATATACGGGCTTTAAAAATCTGGAGATCCTGGCAGACATGAATGGCCGGATTTCGAAGGCCGATATCCGCATAGTCTTAAAAAGGGTAGGATTGGATCCGGACATGAAGAAACCAGTCGGAAAATATTCCCTTGGAATGCGTCAACGCCTTGGTATTGCACAGGCCATTATGGAAGATCCTCTGTTTTTGATTCTGGATGAGCCGTTTAATGGACTGGATAAACATGGCGTGGAAGAAATAAGAGAACTGCTGCTGGATTTAAAAGCAGCAGGAAAAACCATTTTGCTGGCAAGCCATAATGAAGAGGACATCAGAATCTTATGTGACCACGTATATGAAATGGATGGAGGAATCTTAAGAGAAAGGACTGCCTGATAATGAGAAATTTATTTGTAAAAACGGCATTAGTATTGTGTACGACAATAATATTTCTTCCAGCTACCGTTTTTGCCACAGAGCCTCAAAACACGGAGATTACATCTGCTGAAGAAGGATTTACGGACTCAGATCCGTCCGTATCTTATGAGAATGATAACTCGTTAACCCTTGATGAAAAAGAGGATGATTCTACGAGTACCGAACCTCCGGCAGAGGATGAAAAGACTCCTGATAAAGCTGATACCGATAAAGAAAATCCGGATCCGGATATTTTTACATCAGGAGATGACTTTGGTGATGGTTCTAAATCGAATCCTTTTCATGTTGTAATAGACAGTGATAATCCGGAGGACGGTGACGCCCCGCAGATAACAGATCCGGTTATAGACAACGGAGGGTATTCGGGCGGTGGGGGAGGAGGTAATTCAACATCAGACTCATCAAGTGAAAAAATATTACATAAACCGCAGGTATTATTAGAAGACAGCAATCTTTCGGGTGGACGATTGGAGGCTGGTTCTACAACAGAAATGTCGCTGACATTTCGAAATAAAAGCTGCAGTCAAAATGTATTTGGTTTAAAAATTTCCCTTTCTACAGAGAACAAAGGAATCGAATTTGAGAAAAACTCTTTTTATGTACAAGTCCTGGCTCCTGGTGAAGCAATTACTTTGGAACAGATGATTACTATAACAGAAAACTGTGATCCTGGCCAGGCTGTCATTACTTTTTCTCTGGATTATGAAGATTCGAAAGCAACGGCAACTACAGGTACAGAATTACTGTCTTTTCAGATCATCCAACCGGTTCGTGTTAAGCTGGAAGCTTCAGATATTCCATCTGTTTTATACACTATGGATACAGTAGAGATCCCGGTAAAAGCAATGAATCTCGGAAGAGACAAAATATACAATGCAAGTGTCAGCTTAAAGGCTGATGAATTAAGCTCAAACGATACTGCATTCTTAGGGACCATAGAGGCCGGAGATTTATCCCAAGGAAGTCTTCGCATATATGTAAAAGGAAAAACAGGAAAATGTGCAGGTCAATTAATTCTTACGTATGAGGATGCAGATGGCAAATCATATGAGGAAGAAATAAAATTTGATTCTGAAATCAAAGAAACCCAGATAAAGTCTTTAAAGGTTGAAGATGACCAGGAGAAAACCAATAACTGGTGGTATTCCATAGCTGCAGTTGTTGCAGTACTGCTTATTTCCATAATCCTGATTCTGGTCAGAAAGCTTCATAAGAAAAATATCCTTCTTGAAGAAGCGAGGAAGGCGGCTTCTCATTGAAAAGAAAAAAAATAGACAGCTTTACCTTATTTGTCATACTTCTGCTGGCATTGATACTTACATTATTAGGAATGCTGCTGGCAGGCATGAAAGAAGAAAAACGGCAATTTACTGTGCTGCTCCCACTTGGAGATCTGGCTTATGATGAAGATTTTTTGCAGAAAGCGAAGAAGATAAAAGGTATAAAAGAAATCTGGCCAGTCATAGAAGTCCCGGTTGTCATCAAAATTGAAGATTATACGGAAACAACGACTTTTTCAGGAATTGATATGAATGCGTTTGGAAAAAATCCAACTCAGAATGAACTGGGGAAGATGCCGTTGTTATTGCTGGGAAATGGTTCCCTACGGGATATGAAAGACTATAATAATCATGCCATTTCAAAAAAACAACAGGAAAAATTTTTAGAGATGGGTGAAAACCTGAATATTTTTTATTCCCTGGATGAAAAAGAGAAGGATACTTCCAAAGCCACAGATGATCTTACTACCTTATCCAGCAATTCCGCAAGAGGACCGCAAACCTCATATATGCCCTGTAAAGCCGCTGTAGTAATAGAAGGCAACGAAATCTACATACCCATTTCCCAGGCACAGGATCTCTGCAGAGAAATAGGAGAGCCTTCTGAAATCAGTAAAGTATATCTAAAAATAAATGGAAAAAATAACCTGGAGAACGCAAAGAAAATACTTTCAGGAATTTAACATAATATATAGCAAGAAGTCTCTTTCCTTTACAGATGTGCAATGAATTGTAAAAGCACTGTACGAACGCTGTAAAAGCAAAAAAGAACACTTGGTTGGTGATGCAGTTCATGGTATAATAGTATCAGTTGATAACATAAATGATAAAAAAGCTAATTTTGTTAAAAAAGGATCACAATGTACATTTAGAATATCAGATTTACCGCCTTTTGATCATGTGGTTGTAATGTTCCGTGCATAGCCCAGAATGGAACTAAGTAAATTTATCAATGTCTGTCCCTTTTTCAAAATCTGAGATTTAATTGGCAGAAGTATATCACATGATAATGTTTATGGTATGAAAAAAAGCTTTCGTTGTAGCCTATGGTTCTGCATGGAAAGTTATTGGATAAAAGATACTGATTAATACTTGGTAAAATGAGGGAGCTCACAAATGAAAAAAATTACAATTGCCTTAATTATGGTTATATCATTAATAGCACCAATTCAGACAATGGCGGAGAGTGTTACCCAGAACGGTACAATAAGCCTTTGGAACAGAATATTGAACAGATCATCGATGAAATCACTTCTGAACCGCGTCCAATAAATTCTGATGCAATACAGAATGTAAAAGAATATATTAGTGAATATTTTGGCAATCTGGGATATGACAATATAGAATACCAGAAATTCGAATATAACGATGAAAACAATGAGAATGCAATAAGGCATTCCTCGCAGGCGGATGTGTTTCTGGCATCAACAGCCGAGGATGCAATTGTTGACGGCATTGGTGAAAATATCATTGTGACAAAAAACTCATCCATTGATACTACAAAAAATCTGATCATAAGTGCCCATTATGACAGTGCAGAAGATTCGGTAGGAGCCAATGATAACGGTTCCGGAGTGGCAGCAGTGCTTGAACTGGCAAGGATTTTAAAAGATACAGAGATACCGTATAATATAAAATTCATCCTGTTCTCGGGCGAAGAGAAATATATGCTGGGTTCAAGATGGTATGTTGGTAAGCTGACGGAGGACGAGCGGAAACAGATCATCGGAGTAATAAATATTGATACCATTGCAGAAAAAAGTGATCTGGGTTATATGGCGATGATCGAAGGAAACAAAAGACCAGACAATGCGGAATATGATGATGAGGGATTGAAAAAACTGGCAGAATTAAATAAAAACAGTATGTCAGAACTATTTACACCCAGTGACAGATTTTTCCTGACAATGGCAACCAACAGTGACCATTATCCGTTTGCATTAGTGAATATCCCGGCAGTATCTATTGTCCAGGACTGGCAAGATGGTTTGAACGTGAATGATAGTTCTGATGTAAAAGAAAATATGGATATGCAGAGAATTGTGGAAGTGATTGATCAGGTTATGGAAGTACTTCCAACGATCAATTAAATTTATATCAAAAATCTCCCACTAATGGTAGTGCCAGATAAAAAACATTGTAGAAGTCAGTAATATTAATGTTTTTCATGGTGCTAGCACGGTGTGAAGTCGAAATAATCAAATACTGACAGAGACTAGGAGGTGGAATAATGAAAAAATGGATCGTGATGCTGGCGGTACTTGTTATGTTCTGTCTGGCGGGATGCGGGGAAAAGCCGATGACAGCAGTGTATTTTCATACAGATGATAACAGCTGGTATTTTGCGGATCTGGACACGGACACGATTTTCTCCGGAACGATACCGGATAAGCTTACGGATGAGAATGGAAAGAAGCTGACAGAGGAAGATATGACAGACGGAGATGTTTACCTGATCTATGGAGATGGTATCATGCTGCAAAGCTTCCCGGGACAGTATCCGGGAATCACAAAGATGGTACGGAAAGAACAGGGCAATCAGGAAAAGGCCGATCATTACCGGAAGGAGCTGCTTTCCATGATGCGTCCGGTGACTGGAGAGTGATAAAATAAAGCTTTTTTATAAAAATATTAAAAGAAAATATATATATCCATTTCTTCTATATTTTGATAAACTATATATTAAGGCCACTGAGAAGAATAAATTTTAACAAATGTAGCAAGAATTCTCCCACCTCTTCAGGTGGTGAGATGAATTGCACATCTGAGCATATCTGCTCAAAAAAAATCTCTATAGTATAAAAGAAACACTCGTTCTCCCTTCCCTGATGTAGTATACTGAAAAAGAACAATTAGTTCATAAATACATATCCGTCGATATAAGAAAAAGGACGATAAATATAATGGAGTTAGACCATGAAAGATGCATTCTGGGGTCAGATCTTCGGCCTGCTCAGTGCAGGTGGAGCAACGATTGAAACGATACGGCAGTATATAGAAAGCCAGGGTGAGAAGAATGAACCGCGCCGTAAAAATAAGGATCTATCCAAATAAAGAGCAGAGAGTTCAGATAGAGCAAACAATCGGCTGCAGCCGCTTTATCTATAAC
>OGQM01002268.1_pt1 | contig 11756 bp, 6 predicted proteins | sample 1553191 | NCBI WGS metagenome assembly OGQM01 (sample SAMEA2579954, study PRJEB22360) | human gut metagenome | biome: human gut; feature: human-associated habitat; material: faeces | place: Denmark | collected 2008/2010 | reverse complement strand
AAGAAACCATCCATCCGGATGGTTTCTTTTTTGGTGATTCGTATGTCGGACCGAACCCATTGGGTTCGATCGCCCGGCAATTCCATGCGCAAGCATGGCAGCGGTATGCAATGCCGCTGGTTTTGACCTGCGGTCAAAACAAATGCCGAGGCGACACGGAGCCGACGCAGTCGGCGGAGTATTCCCGTACGGGTCAGCAATTGATCTATCGTGTTCGGATACCACAAGAAACCATCCATCCGGATGGTTTCTTTTTTGGTGATTCGTATGTCGGACCGAACCCATTGGGTTCGATCGCCCGGCAATTCCATGCGCAAGCATGGCAGCGGTATGTAATATCGCAGCCTTCAGATAACACAAAAATCCAGACATCCTGATGATGCCTGGATTTTTTCGCTCCTGAGAACACCACTGCGATCCGAACGCCCAAGAGATGGACGCAAAAATATAAAAAATTGGAATCCGAACGATGCGGTCCGGCGTATTCTTTCTCATTCTGCTTGGAATTCGTGTGGGTTTCAAGGGAGCCTTTTTGCGCTGTCTTGCTTGACAGGCTGGGGGAAATATGGTACTTTATATTTAGTAATACAAAATACTTAGAAATGCAAGGATGGTGCGGATGGAAGAACGTTTTTTGCAGCAGCTCAAGAAGGGCGTGCTGGAGCTGCTGGTTTTGCAGACGATCTGCCGGGGACCGACCTATGGCTACGAGCTGATCGCGCAGCTCGGCAGCCGCTCCGGCGGGCTGTTTACGCTCAGGGAGGGAACGCTCTACCCGATTTTATACCGGCTGGAGGACGACGGACTGATCGAAGCGGTCTGGCAGCAGGAGACAGGGCGTGCGGCTCCGCGGAAGATCTATTCCGCGACGGAAAAGGGCAGAGAAGAAAATGAACGCCGTCTCGGCCTCTGGGCCGGATTCCGGACGGCAGTGGACCATTTTTGCGGGGAGGATGCAGGACATGAATGAAAAACAACTTGCGCGCTATCTGCGCGCTGTCCGGCGGCGGCTGTCGCTATCGGGGCAAATGAAGGACCGGGTGATGGACGACCTGCGCAGCTCGATCAATGAGCGGCGCGAGGCCGGGCAGACGGATGCGGAGATCTTTGCCGCGCTTGGCCCGGCAAAGCAGGCCGCGGCAGAGCTTACCGCGCAGCTGCCGGGCTACGCGTTCCGCAAAAGCCCGCTGCGGTTCGTCTGCCTTGGCGCGGCGGTGCTTGCGCTGCTGGCCGGGCTTCTGAAAACCGTCACGAATCTGCGCGGCTTTGCGTCCGTCGGCGTTATCGGCGGCGCGGACGGGCCGACGGAAATTTTCATCGCCGGGCCGCAGGTTTTTGATTGGGCAGACGTGATCGCCGCCGGGATCGTGCTGGTGCTCGGACTCATCGGATATCTGCTCCTGCGCCGTCTGCTGCCGAAAAAGGGCTGAAGCCCATGTAGGAGGAATGACGCACATCCGCCGGGGCATCCGTCCGGCTATGCCGGCAGCAGCAGATTGACGGCTCCGGCCAGAAGCATGACGAGGATCGGGCTGAGCTTTGTTTTGCGGAGCAGGACAAGGCAGACGGCAAAAATCGCCGCCATGGCCCAATTCGTGTCCGCAAGCGTCACGGCCTCTCCGGCCCAGACTGCGTTCGTCAGGATCAGGACGCCTGCCGAGGCGATCATGGCCACGACCGCCGGGCGTGGCTGTCAGCGCACCGGGTACGCCCGCAAGCCTTGTCCCGACAAACGTGGCCGCGTTGATCGCAATCGGGCCGGGGGTCATTTCCGCGATGGCGACAAGATCGGCGAACTCCTGCAGACTGAGCCAGCTGTGCTGCGTGAGGATCACATACCCGCCGCCGAATGTAAACGCGCTGAGATACAGCGTGGAAAGAAACAGCTTTTTCAGCACCTGTTTTCTGCTCTTCATCCGATTCGTCTCCAATCTTACGCGGCCATGCGCCGCGCTGCTTTGACCATCGTACCACAGGAAGCGGGACTGTAAATGCCGGATTCGGTCTGCGCCTCCGGTGCGCAAAAAACGTCCCCTGCCATGCGTATGGCAGGGGACGTCGCGGAATGCCGGGTTACAGCAGGATCTTTGCCAGCTCGTCGATCGTCTCGTCGAACACGCGCAGCGCGCTGCGGACGGTGTCGGGCTTCGTGAGGTCGACGCCTGCGATCTTGAGCTCTTCGAGCGGATAATCGCTGCCGCCGGTCGTGAGGAACTTCAGATAGCCGCTTGCGTCGCCGGTCGTCAGGATATGCTCGGCGATGGCCACGGCGGAGGAGAAACCGGTCGCGTACTGATAGACGTAGAACGCGCGGTAGAAGTGGGGGACATACGACCATTCGGGGTCGATGTCCGCGTCGATGCCGATGCCGTCATAATAGGTGGCTTCGAGATCGTGATAGACCTTGTTGAGCGATGTGGCCGTCAGCGGCTGGCCCGCAGCGTAGAGATCATGCGCCTTGCGCTCGAACTCTGCGAACAGCGTCTGCCGGTAGAGCGTCGTGCGGAAGCTCTCAAGGAAGTGGTTGAGGATGTATGCGCGGCGCTTTTCGTCCGTCTCGGTCTTCAGCAGATACTTGGTCAGCAGGACCTCGTTGACCGTCGAGGCGACCTCGGCGACCATGATGCGGTAATCGTGGTTGACATAATCCTGCGTCGTATCGGAGAACCAGGAGTGCATGGAGTGGCCCAGCTCATGCGCCAGCGTGAACGCGTCGTTGAGTGTTCCGGCATAGTTCATCAGCACATACGGATGCACGCCGAACACACCGCACGAGAACGCGCCGGACTGCTTGCCGTCGTTCTCATATACATCGACCCAGCGCTCTGCAAACGCGCGGTCCAGCAGCTTCTGGTATTCCTCGCCCAGCGGCAGCGTCGCCTTCTTGACCAGCTCCTTCGCGTCCTCAAACGCGATGGGATAGTCGACGTCCTCCACGATGGGGACATACAGATCAAACACGTCGATCTTGTCGAGCTTGAGCGCGCGGCGGCGCAGCTCCAGATATTTGCGCATGGAGGGCAGACTCTCGTGCACGGCCTCGATCAGGCTGTCATAGACGGACACGGGCACATTGCCGCCGTCCAGCGCAGCCTCGCACGCGGAGGCGTAGCCGCGCTGATTGGAGAAATAGGTGTCGAATTTGACGGAGCCGCCATAGAGCGTGGCAATGGCGTCGCCGAACTGCCGGTAGGTGCCGAACATGGCGCGGAACGCACCCTCGCGCACGGAGCGGTCGCGGCTCTCGCGGAAGACAGGGAACGTACCGGCGGTAAGGCGTACCTCCTCGCCCGCCTCGTTTTTGACCATCGGCAGCTGCAAATCAACGTCGGTCAGCATCTCAAACGCGGCCTTCGGCGTGCCTGCCGCGTCGCCCAGCAGCGCCAGCATCTGCTCCCGCGCAGCGTCGAGCGTATGCGCGCGCATACGGACGATATCGTCTACCGTGTGCCGGTAGGTCGCCAGCGCCTCGTCCTGCATCCATTCGTCCAGCTTTTCCGCCGGGATCGCAAGAATTTCGGGGTTCAGGAACGCCGTTGCGGCGCTGAACTTGACGAGCAGGCTTTCGCTGCGGGCGGCCATTTCCTGATTTTCCGCAACAGAGCCGTCCTCTGTCTTCTTCAAAAACGCATAGACATAGGGCATCTCAACCTTAAACATGGAGGCATAGACGGTGTCAAGCCCCTTCTTGAACGCTTCCTTGGACGTGCCGAGTGTGCCGGGAATTGCGGCCAGCGGTGCAAGCGCGGCCTCAGCCTCCTGCATTGCGGCTTCCCACGCCGCAGTGTCCGGGTAGATCTTCGTCAGGTCCCACTGGAACCGGATATCCTGCTCGCTTCGTTTCATAGCGTATCCTCCTTTATAGATACTTCTATTATAATGACCAAAATCTTTCCTGTCAACGTCCGCTGCGGATGGGCAGGCAGTTGCTTTTTTGTCATATTCAGGGTAAAATAAATAAAAAAACCTCAATTGGGGGGAATACGATGAAGAATACTGCTCATTCCGCGCGGCAGTTTGCTTTCTGCTGCGTGACCACGGTTCTGACGGCGCTGCCGGCAGCCCCTGCGCTGCAGTGACGTCCGGCGCATAAAGCGCCCATAAATTTTTGGAAAACTCCTCCTGATTTTCCTTGCACATTGCGGCAGGATGTGTTATATTAAATTAAAGAAAAAATGAAGACGTGTGCCCAGAATGCCGGACGGAGAGAACTCCTGCCCGGCGCAAAGCGTCCGCGAAAATCCAATGGCGCAGCCATTTTAAAGATAGATGTTTTCACTACAAGAAGCAAACAATAAAAAAGGAGGAAATCTGAGGTAATGAAGAAGAGATTGATTGCTTTTTTGTTAGTTCTGATTATGGTGCTCGGTATGCTGCCGGTATCGGCGATGGCGGCTGGCAGCGTAGTTACTGCGCGCGGCAGCGCAGAAAATCCAATAAGGATTTATGAAAACTCTGGGAATCAGGCAGAGACGAGTAATGGCAGTGTACAGGTTCCTGTTGGAGAAACTGTCACCGATTCCGGCGTACTGACTTTTTCGACGTACAGTGCGATCGAAGGTGTTCAGGTAAGTACTGGCGGCTTTACTTATTGCGACATTACAAGTTCCAACGAGAATGTCGTAAAAGCGACCGGCGGATGGAACGGCGGTGTGCTGACGATCAACTTCCAGGGCGTTGGGAATGGTACTGCGAGGATTACGGTTGATTATACCTGTACTTGTTCCAAAGGTGCGGCAGCGAATGGCTATCTTATCTACAATGTCACCGTTGGCGATGGTGGCTCCACTGACCCGTCTGAAAAACCGAATGCGCCGACAGCGAGTGACATTGGCGCTTTCCCCGATGCAGGCAAAGCTGTACTGCTCCACTGTGTAGACGCGGGTGCTCGGGGGCATGATGCTACGGCTAGTAGTTTAAATAAGGTGCAGAACGGTTATTCTGTTGGCGAGGTTGTAGAGAACCCGGGCACTTACTATAACGTCGACGGAGGCAAGATAACAAAGGAACAGTTCCCGTGGATGTGCGTGGTGACAGTTCATGCTGCTCCGTTCATCGAGCTATATAACAGCAACTTCAGCGAAAGATATGGTGTACACAAACTTGCCGGAACCAGTAATGCAACAGCCACCCTTCATTGGTTTTGGCACAATACATACGGATGGCAATATCTAGAAAATCCCCCAATACAATTTAATATTACAAGGGATACATCCGAAAAGACCTACACCCTGAACTACTACAAAAACACGACAGACACAGTCACCAATATGCCGGAACCCAACCCGCAGACTGAAAAGTCCAACACCGGCATGGTAACGTTCACCGTTTCCAGCGCGATTCCTGCCAGAGAAGGCTACAACTTCCTCGGCTGGAATGGGAAACCGGACGCAACGGAGCCTACCGTCATGCCTGGCAATACGATTACAACACCCAGAGAGACTACCAACCTCTACGCGGTCTGGGAGTCGAAGACCCCGCCCCCCGAAATCCCCGGCGACCAGAAGCCGAACATCGAGGAAGCAAACGCTAAGATTCGCGTGCAGTGCACCGCGTATCCGTCCAAGCATAATCCGTACAAGCAGAACTATCGCATCCTGCCCGGTTCATACGATGACCTCGGTTGGGATCGGACGGAATATGGATACATCTATTCCATCAGACTGAACAGAGCGAAATACATTGCGCAGTTCGATCAGGAGATCGGCAGACCCCACACCGATACGGAGCCAAACAAGGAAACCCGCATCAACTGGCGGTGGGAGAATGACGCGTGGCACCTGATTGATGGCCCCGACGGCGTCACGGCTGACATTAAAGTCAAATGCGCCGAGACGCCTGTGAAGCCCGACAAGCCCACGGCGCTGGACGGCGGTTTTGCTATCGTCTGCAAGAACAACAAAGCAACACATCCTTACAAGGCGGATTATATTGCCACCCCGTCTCAGTATACGATCAGCGATGTGCAGAAGGACGAGCAGGGCTACTACGTCACCGCGACGGTCACGGTAGCGCCGAATCTGGTGGCATATAACAAGGCCACCCGCGTCGAGCATCGGCTCGTTGACGAGCAGGACGCAACGCTGACCATCACCTTCCGCTATGACACCGAAGCAACTGTTGACGGGAACAGGAAATGGAAGCAGCAGGGTGACCTGCCGGTCGTTGAAGTCATCTGCAAGGAGATTGAAGCGCCGACCCGCGAGGATATCTTCGGCGCGCTGAATGGCCTTGTTACCGTCACCTGCATCAACCGCTTCTGGAAGGACGGCAACAACAACATGGACTGCGGTCAGGGGCAGTATGCCGCAAAGGCGGGTATTGCCGGGCAGGAGTATACGCTTGAAAAAGGCGAGAATGCTGGCACATGGGTCGTGACCTTCCCGGTCACAAACTTTGTGAAGTCGTTCAAGCAGGATCCGGCGCACAACCTGTACACCAAGGACACGCTGAGCTGGTACATCCGCTGGGAAAACAATGCGTGGACATCCGCGCCTGTAAAACCCGGCGTTGACGATCTGGTCAAGCTCACCCATGCGCCGACCGACTGGCGCGAGGTTGCCAAGATCGCGACCGGCGGCAAGTCCGACTGCATCCATACCCACTGCGTGAACAGCGGTCTGAATGTCTGCGATTACGGCATCACCGTACCGTTCGTCAATTTCAATGAGGACGTTGTGTCTGTGGTACCGGAAGAAGGCGTTCCCGGCAGCTACATCGCGACGTTCAGAGTCGACAAATTTGTTGACGCTCGCGCAAAGGTATGCAACGACAAGAACTTCCCGGACGCACCGCGCACACACAAGCTGCTGACGCAGGAAACGGTTCAGTGGAGACTGTACGCGACGTCCGAGGCCGATGAGAAGATCGGCAACAACGTTCTGAACCATGTCTGGGAGGCAGAACCTGTCGAAGCGGGCAAGGACGATGTCTGCACGATCGCGCACAACTGGGTCGTGACCTTTAACCCGGACAACGGCGGGGACACCTTCACGCAGAACGTGGAATACGAAGGCAAAGCGATCAAGCCGACCCCCGACCCCGAGAAGACCGGCTATACCTTCGACGGCTGGTATCTGGACGAGGCGGAAGCACCGTTCAGCTTTGATACCACCATCACCTCCGATATCACCCTGACGGCGAAGTGGCATGTCACCCTGCACAACATCTACGCGTATGCAAGACTGAACAGCTATTTTGCACCGCTGACCACGAGCGAGTACGATACGCCCGTCACGCTGAATGAGGCGACCCTGTCCCGTCTCGGCCTCGGCAGCTACAACAGCCTCGGCTACATTTCTATCGGCAGCTTTACCTTTGATGCAATGCCGCTGACGAGCGATCTGTACTTCGACGATGATGCAGAACTGAGCGCAGTTGCTGAGAAGCTGGCGACCGACATCGCCCTCGAAACCGGCGTTTCTGACAAGATTGCCGAGAAGATCGCCTGGACGGCCCTGTACAAGACCGTAAACGAAGAGGACATGGAGCCCGGCTATCCGGCAGAAGCCGGCTACCAGCTCTCCGGCAATCTGAACCTCGCATCCGTTACGTTCAGAGCCGGTGCTGAGAACGTCGAGAATATGCCCGCTGTCAACTACACCTATGACGACGGCGCGATCGACTTCTACGACTTCTACTTCGCTGGCGACACCATCACCCTGCCCACCACTGAGCCGACCCGCGAAGGTTATAGCTTCAAGGGCTGGAGCGTTGAAGTCATTCCGGCTGAAAATGATGCCGACCACCTTGACGCTGACGGCGCAGACGATGCGGCCGATGAAACGCTCCTCAAGGCTGGCGACACCTACACCATCACCGCGGGCGGCGTGATCTTCACTGCACAGTGGGAGAAGAAGACGTTCACAGTCAAGTACTACCTCCCGGATGAAACCGGTGCGTGGGTAGAAAAGAAGATGGACACGGTTGACTCTGTTGACTATGCCACCTACAGCCTGTGGACTCCGAATGCAGAAGATGGTTACGAATTCAGCGGCTGGTATCAGAAACCAGCTGATATTGGCGTAAAAGCTAAGGTCGAAAAGCTGTACATGGCCAAGGAATGGAAGCTCTACGGCAAATTTACGCCCATTGAGTACACCATTCAGTATGTATACAACGACGGCAAGGCCACCAGTACCAACCCCACGACGTACACGGTTGAGAGCGATACCATCACGCTGGCCGATGCGACCGGCGCTGACTGGGGCAAGACGTTCCTTGAGTGGCACGACGAGAACGGCCAGAAGATCACCGAGATCCCCACTGGCTCGACTGGCGACCGCGTTATCACGGCATACTGGAACTGGCCTGTCCATCTCCACTACCTCGATAAGGACAACAACGAGATCGAAAGCGCCACGCTCTATGTCAGCGAGCTTGAACCCGGCGCATGCGTCCTGCCGACCGGCGAAAAGACCGGTTATGACTTCGACGGCTGGTATGAAGCCAAAAAGGATATCGGCACCGCCAGTCACAAGCTGAACGCTCTGTCCATAGCCAAGAAGTGGGAACTCTACGGGCGCTACACGGCAAAGACCGACGTGAGCTACACGGTCAAATACCTGCGTGAAGGCGACAATAAGGTTCTCGCGCCTGAAAAGGTCGTGACCGATCAGACGTTCGACACCGAAGTGACCGAGCAGGCCGCAGACGTGGTCGGCTACACGCCGGACGCACCCAGCAAGACGATGATCCTTGATGAATACAACAAGGTTCTCACGTTCTCCTATTCGGCCAACACCTACGACTACACCGTCCGCCACATCAAGCAGCTGCCCGACGGCTCCTATGACGAGGCAAACGCTGAGGTCGAAACGCTGAGCGGCAAGTTTGAAGCGCTCGCAGCTGTGACCGCGAAGGACTACGGCTCTCACTATCCGACCAACGACGCTGACACGAAGCAGAACATCAAGATCGAAAAGGGTCTGACGATCGATGTCAAGTATGATCTCGACGAGCATACCCTGACCTTCGAAACCAACGGCGGCTCCGCCATCAACCCGATCACGGTCCGCCACGGCAATGCAGTTGCAAGACCCGCTGACCCGACCAAGGACAAGTACACGTTCATTGGCTGGTATGCCGACCCCGAATTCACCGAGGAGTATGACTTCGCAACGGTTCTGGAAGCAGACAAGACCATCTACGCCAAGTTTGAACTGACGTCCACCCCGATCGGCGACATCTATGTCCGCTACGACGTTCTGCACATCAAGCAGCTGCCCGACGGCACCTATGATCTGGCCAACGCTGAGGTCGAGCACCTGAGCGCCAAGAAGGACACCACCGTCACCGCGGTCATCAAGGATTACAGAGCAACGCATCACGTCAATGTCAACCGCACGCTGAGCAAGCTGACCGGCACGGCTATCCAGCCCTACAGGGGCGTGGACGGCAAGCCTGTCTACACCATCCTGTCGGTCTACTACGATCTGGACTTCCATACCCTGACGTTCGACACCATGGGCGGCTCCAAGATCGCGCCGGAAACGGTTCGTCATGGCCTGACGGTTGCGAAGCCCAAGGATCCCGTCAACGGCGGCTACATCTTCGACGGCTGGTACACCGACAAGACCTTCAGACATCGCTACGACTTCTCGACCCCGCTGACCGAGGACATCACGATCTATGCCAAGTGGTTCCTGATCGTCCTGCCCGGCGTCACCGTCAAGAAGAACACCCCGAAGCTCAACACCGCTGATCACTTCGCGTATGTCCAGGGTTATCCCGACGGCACCGTGAAGCCCGCAGGCAACATCACCCGCGCTGAGACGGCCGCGATCCTCTTCCGTCTCATGGATGATGCGTCCCGCAAGACCTATTACTCCACCAAGAGCGGCTTCCGCGATGTCGCCTCCGGCAGCTGGTACAACACCTACGTTGCGACTCTGAACAACGCCGGTGTCATCACCGACAGCTCCAACGGCTACTTCCGCCCGAATGAAGCCATCACCCGTGCAGAGCTTGCCGCCATGCTTGCCAAGTTCTCCGAGACGACCAGCGCTGCGAACTACTTCAATGACGTGTCCGCCAAGTACTGGGCGGCCAACGCCATCGCCATCTGCGCCAAGCTCGGCTGGATCACCGGCTATCCCGACGGCACCTTCCGTCCGGACAGAAACGTGACCCGTGCTGAACTCATGGCTATGATCAACCGTGCCACCGGCCGTGCACCCAAGTCCGCCGACGCATTCCTGCCCGGCATGAAGACCTGGATCGACAACACCTCCGATAAGTGGTACTACCTCGACGTGCAGGAAGCTACCAACAGCCATTCCTACACGGTCAAGGGTTCCGAAACCTGGACGGCTCTGACCTCCGACCCCAACTGGTCGCTGTACGAGTAAGCCTCTTCGGACGCAATTCCCCGGTATAATCCAAATCAGCCCCTGCCGCCAATTCGGCGGCAGGGGCTGAAAAATTCCCCCGGCGGCGCAGTCCACGACGGACTGCCGCTGGGGGAAGCTGTTTATTTTTGGACGCTGCGCGTTATAACCGGCCCAGACGGAACTGCTCGATCATTTCACCGGTCAGGCTGATGTGGGAGTAATCCTCCGGCAGCTCGCTGCGCAGGTGCCAGTTCGCCTCGGCCAGCTCGGATTCCTGCACGGTGATCCTGTCGCTGCCGTCCAGCTCACAGACGAAGCCCATCAGGAGCGTGTCCGTGAACACCCACGGCTGGGATTTGTAAAAGCGGAGGTTTTTGACCCGGAGGCCAGCCTCCTCCATGACCTCGCGGTGCACCGTGTCCTCAATCGACTCACCGATCTCATTAAAGCCCGCGATGAGGGCATATTTTTTGAACGGCCGACCGCGATAGCGCGTGAGCAGCAGCCGGTCGCCGTCGTGCACCGCGACGATCACAGCCGGGCAGATCTTCGGGTAGACCGTGTTTTTGCAATGCGGGCAGACCATGGCGCGCTCGACCGTGCTTTTCTCCATGCGCGCGCCGCATCTGCCGCAGAATTTCTGGGAATCATACCAGCGGTACAGGCTTTCGCCCGCAGCGGCGGCGAACAGCGCCGGACTCGTCCCGTCCGTCATGGCGCGGAGCGACGAAGAGGGAGCATAGCGGAACGTGTCTGTCTCGCCGGGGTGGGCGGAGACGAGATAATATGCCGTTTCGTCAATGGAAAAGGCGTACTGCGCCTCGCCGCCGTCCGGGATCTCGCACATCCGGGGCAGTGTGAGCGTTTCGCCGCTCAAATTACAGTAAACTGTATGATCCGGCTCAAAAATCAGCGCAATATCATCCGGCGACGGTGCTTTCCACGACATTTCATTGTGATACATATGCGGATACAGATCCTGAAGCATAGCTTTCCCTCCTCAGCGCCCGGCGAAGAACACTTCGATCTCCGCCCGGCCTGCCTGTACGCTGCCCTGCGCGAAAAACGGCTTTCCGCCGCCGCGTCCGTGCAGCTGCGCGTTCAGCTCCTTTACCAGCTGCCGCAGATCGCCGTCCTGTTCGCCGACGGCGTATTTATAGCCATCGGCGTCGCTGCCGGCAAAAACAGCCGCACGACCCCCGCAGGCCGACATGACCAGATCGGTCAGCCGCCGCAGGCTGTCCGGGTTCATCGCAGGCTCAAACAGCAGGACGTTTCCTGCCCCGGCAAGTGCCTGCGCCTTCTGCGCAAACACAGTTTCCTCCAGGCTGGCTGCGCGCTGCTTCTGCGCAGCCTCCGCGTCCAGAAGCCGACGCACGGCGGCAGGCGGTTCCCGCCGCTTCGCCGGCCCCGCCCCGCAGCAAA
>OGQM01002256.1_pt1 | contig 11803 bp, 6 predicted proteins | sample 1553191 | NCBI WGS metagenome assembly OGQM01 (sample SAMEA2579954, study PRJEB22360) | human gut metagenome | biome: human gut; feature: human-associated habitat; material: faeces | place: Denmark | collected 2008/2010 | reverse complement strand
CCATGGCAACATCCTTTGTTTTGGGTTAAACAAAAACCCGCCGAAAAGAAGCGGGTGGATGTTCACAACCGTCATAAACTCAAGCGGTCTGGCTTGTTTGGCACAAAACCTTATTACACCAGCATCCACCCATGGTGGATTACTAGTATGATTTTAGAGTCGCATACCGCGACTGAGTTTATGAAGGGCTGTGACACCCCGGACACAGTCTTTTCCCTGTGTCCGTAAAACAGCATAAAGCAAAAAATCTGAAAAGCAAGAAAAAATTAAACAAGCGGCTTACCGCTCCTCCGATACTGTCGCTCCGTCCTCTCTCCTGTCACTGTCATACTCACGCTGCTTCCTTCTCTTTCTGTCGCCCCACGATTGCCCGCCCCGTCCACCTATAGAGTCATCCCTCATTTTCGTAAGAAAACGTCCAGGGCTCTTCGAATTAATTCTTTCCTGTCACAGGCGACATTTTCTCTCTTCCTGTCATGCCGCAGCATTTTCTCTCTTCCTGTCATACCGGCCTCCGAGCCGGTATCCAGGTTAATATTGATTCCTTAGCCACCTGGATTCCGGGTCAAGCCCGGAATGACAGCAAAAAAACAAACCCGGAGTGACAACAAAAAAACAAGCCCGGAATGACAAAAGGAAACAGGGGAAACGCCGTGCTGTGACAGGAAAAGGAAATTCGAGGATTCCAGGGAATTTTTCGTAGAAAAATGCGGGATGACTTTTTATGGGACATTTTTCTGGCGAAAAAACGAGGGGTGACGGTTATTGGGTGAGTAGAGATAGTGCACATTATAAGCAACGCGGATTCAAGTCCCCGTCCTCTCAGTAGCGAACCGTTCGCCGCGGGGCGTCCCCGCCCTCGGGCGCTGCCCGCGCTCCTGCCGTGCCGGAGCAGGTTTTTGTTGCTATTTTGTTCGGTTGATATTATATTCCGATTCCGGAGAATATAAATGAGCAATGATTCGTATATTGAAATAAAGGGCGCCCGCGAACATAACCTGAAAAACGTGGACATTAATATCCCTAAAAATAAATTAACCGTCATAACCGGGCTTTCCGGCTCGGGCAAATCGTCTTTAGCTTTTGACACGATTTATGCCGACGGCCAGCGCCGTTATGTCGAAAGCCTGTCTTCCTATGCCCGCCAGTTTTTGGATTTGATGAAAAAGCCCGACGTCGATTCGATTGAAGGGCTGTCGCCGGCAATCTCGATTGAACAAAAAACCACTTCCCATAATCCGCGTTCTACCGTCGGAACGGTAACCGAAATTTATGATTATATGCGCCTGCTCTGGGCGCGGGCCGGAACGCCGTATTCGCCGGCAACCGGACTGCCGATTGAGTCGCAGACGATTTCGCAAATGGTCGACCGGATTATGGAGTTTACGCCCGGCACCAAACTGTTGCTGCTGGCGCCAATTGCCCGCGGCAAAAAAGGCGAGTTCAAAAAAGAATTCGAAGCTCTGCAAAAACAGGGATACCAGCGCCTGAAAATTGACGGTTCGGTATATGATATTGAAGAAGTTCCGAATTTAAACAAAAACCAAAAGCACGATATTGAAGTCGTTGTTGACCGTATTGTCGCCAAACCCGGCATCGAAGAGCGGCTGGCGCAGTCTTTGGAAACCGGTCTGAAGTTGAGTGACGGCCTGGTCTATGTCGAAAATGCCGAAACAACCGACCGAACTGTTTTTTCCTCCAAGTTTGCCTGCCCGGTCTCCGGTTTTACCATTGAAGAAATCGAACCCCGGCTGTTCTCCTTTAACAATCCGTACGGGGCTTGCCCGCATTGCGACGGCATTGGCGCCAAGCTGTATATGGACCCGGACTTGATTGTGCCTAATCCCAATCTGTCGTTGAATCAGGGGGCAATAGCGCCGTGGAATGTCGGAAAATCAGCCTTTTATCACCAAACATTAGTGTCTTTGTGCGACTTTTTGAATATTTCGCCGACCACGCCGTGGAAAGATTTGCCCGAAAATGCCAAAAATCTGATTTTGTTTGGCTCCGGCGATGTCTGCGTGCCTATGTATTATTCGCGTTTTGTTTCCGATAAGCCTTTTGAAGGCGTGGTTCCGAATATGGAGCGCCGTTTTCTGGAAACGGATTCGGCCTGGATACGAGAAGAATTTTCCAAATACCAGTCGGCGGCGCCCTGCGAATATTGCCATGGCAAACGCCTGAAGCCGGAAGCGCTGGCCGTCAAGGTCAACGGTTTGGATATTATGGAAGCTTCCGAAATGTCTATCAAAAAAGCCCGCGACTGGTTTAGCAGGGTTGAAAGCAAATTAAGCCCCAAAAAAGCGGAAATTGCCCACAAGATATTGAAAGAAATCATAGACCGCCTCAGTTTTTTGAATAATGTCGGTTTGGATTATTTGTCATTGTCGCGCCAGTCGGGGACTTTGTCCGGCGGCGAGGCGCAGCGTATCCGCCTGGCGTCGCAGATTGGTTCGGGGCTGACCGGCGTGCTGTATGTTTTGGACGAACCGTCTATCGGCCTGCACCAGCGCGATAACGACCGTCTGCTCGAAACTCTTAACCGCCTGCGCGATATCGGCAATACCGTTATTGTGGTCGAACATGACGAAGATGCTATCCGCTCGGCGGATTTCCTGGTCGACATGGGCCCGGGAGCCGGTCAGAAAGGCGGGCATGTCGTCGCTTCCGGTACGGTAGATGAAGTGCTGGCAAACGAAGAAAGCCTGACCGCGCAGTATCTGACCGGAATCAAAGAAATTGCCGTCCCCAAAAAACGCCGTAAGGGAACCGGAAAATTCATCGGGGTCAAAGGCGCCAAAACCAATAACCTGAAAAACGTCGACTTGAAAATTCCGCTGGGAACGCTGACTTGCGTAACCGGTGTTTCCGGCGGCGGCAAATCGTCATTGATTCTGGAAACCTTGTTCAAAGGCTTGAACAAGGAGCTGAACGGCAGCCGTGAACCGGCGGGAATTTATGAAAAACTGACCGGCGTGGAAAATATTGACAAGATTATTGATATCGACCAGTCGCCGATCGGGCGGACGCCGCGATCCAATCCGGCAACTTATACCGGATTGTTTACCTATATCCGCGATTGGTTTGCCGCCCTTCCGGAAGCCAAGGCGCGGGGATATAATGCCGGGCGCTTTTCGTTTAACGTTGCCGGCGGCCGTTGTGAGGCTTGCAAAGGAGACGGCGTTACCAAAATCGAAATGCACTTTTTGCCCGATGTTTATGTTGAATGTGATGTCTGCAAAGGCAAAAGGTTTAACCGCGAAACGCTGGAAGTCAAATATAAGGACAAGTCAATCGCCGACGTGCTGGATATGACCGTAGATGAAGCCTATGCCTTTTTTGAGGCAATCCCCTCAATCAAAAACCGCCTGGATTTGCTGCGCAAAGTCGGTTTGGGCTATATCAAAATCGGACAACAGGCGACAACCTTGTCCGGCGGCGAGGCGCAGCGGATTAAGCTGTCTAAGGAATTGTCCAAACGGGCAACCGGAAAAACCCTGTATATTCTTGACGAACCGACAACCGGGCTGCATTTTGAGGATATTAACAAACTCCTGAAAGTTTTGCACCAGTTGGTAGAGCAGGGGAATTCGGTCGTGGTTATCGAGCATAACCTCGATGTTATCAAAACCGCCGATTATATTATCGACATTGGGCCCGAAGGCGGTGACGGCGGCGGCAAAATTATCGCCAAGGGAACGCCGGAAGAGGTGGCCAAATGCGAAGGCAGTTATACGGCCAAATATCTGCGCCAGAAATTGCAGCCGGCAAAATGACTAAAGAGCCTCCCTGTTTCAGACAAGGAGGCTTATGTTGCTTTTTATTCTTTCATTTTATGCAATTTGATTTTTATTTTGTAATTGAAAACGTGTAAGAGATAATATTGCAGAAAATATAAATCAGAGAAAATGCAAGGGGAGTTTTTTTGGATAAGGGCAAAGTTGCCGTCCTTTTCTCCTGTCCCTCCGGCCACCCTCCCGGAAACGGTTATCCTACGATTGCCCTCTTGCATTCCCCCCATAAAGTCACCCCTCGATTGCAAAGCAATCGTCAAGGGATCTGCGAATTAATTCTTTCCTGTTATACCACAGCGTTTCCCTCTTCCTGTCATACCGCAACATTTTCTCTCTTCCTGTCATGCCGCAGCATTTTTTCTATCTATCATTCCGGGCTCATTTTTTTCTCTGTCATTCCGGGCTCATTTTTTTCTCTGTCATTCCGGGCTTGACCCGGAATCCAGGTGGCTAAGGAATCAATATTAACCTGGAATCCGGCTCGGAGCCGGAGTGACAGTAAAAAAATAAGGCCGGAATGAGCAATATATTGAAGTCATTCCGCATTTTTTTGCGAAAAATGCCCCGGGATCTTTTTCCTCAACCGTCAACATTCGCTTACTCTCATTATGATAAAAAACTCGAATCCCCTCTGACGTTTTTTTTCTGCTTAAAAAATGAGAAGTAACTTTTTTAGAGAAGGATATATATGTCCAACACCGATATTATCAAAAAAATCTCCTTGCATTTTAACTAATTTGCACTAAGCTTACTTTTGCAGTTCAGAGATGAGCTGTGGTGTCTCAAAAACATCATCAGTATACATTGCCTCCTTTTATGGGGAGTGCATGATATAAGCATATTTATATGTCGAATAAATGCGACTGTAATACTGACAGTTTTTGAGCTCCCCGCCGAGGATTTTTCCAAGGCGGTTTTGTTTTAACTCAACAAAACGGGAGCTATAAAATGATTGTAAAAAAATTCACCTATCGGGAAGTCTGCCGGGCTTTAGGCCTGGAGTTGATGAAACTGCGCTGGGAATACCGGGCCAAACTTAAACATGCCGCCCGCTTAGCCGGCATAGATTTCAAAAAGGCCGATGCCGCCGAAATCGGGCGCGGCGTCGGTGAAAGAAACATTCAACGTTTGCTCAGGCTGTATGACGCCGATATCAACATTGAGCTAATACGCCGCAATCCCGAAAAAATTTCGCTCCGCAAGCTCTGACGGCAAAAACGCCCTGTTCCCCAGCCCCAAAAAATTTTGAGGCAATTCGGTAACAGGGCGTTTTCTGAAAAACATAATCACTTATGCAAAGCGATAATCCTTTGGACAATTCGTTGCTTCTCATTATCCGGAAAATATCCGATCCACTCGTTTTCGGTTCGGAGCAGCGTATTGGCGCATAAAAAGCAACGAATTTGGGCAATCGTATCGTTGTTGCCAAAGTAATGCAGTTTAAAACGGCCGTGATAAGTCGGATAAATCAAAATCAGACAGTAATTCTGCTTGTCCTGAAAAGACTTAATTTGAGCCCGGTGCCAAACCACTTCCGGAACAAATTCCGCACCGCTTCCCGTCAGAACGCCGCGGTGTTCGCGAAACTGAATTTGTTCGGAAAAATAAACTTTTTTGCTATCATATCCTCTGGCTTCATAATCATTATACAAGACTTCCAAGAATTCATCACGCTTTCCACATTTTTTCAGCAGTTCGGGGAGGCCTTTTTCTGCATAAATTTGTACGAATTTTAAATACGTATTAAGCGGAATCCTAAGCAAAACGCTAAGGCGCGATAAAATGTTTTCCGAGATCAGAATAACCTTGCCCGGCAATTCAAAATCAATTTTTTGCGGATTTTGAACGATAATAACCGGTCTCATTTTTTTGCTGAGCAATAAATCCAAAAGAGATACAAAATGCGATGCTCCATAACGAAGCTGGCTCTCAAGTTCATGAAAATTGGCGCCTGCCGACCGCATCAGCGCAAAAATTTCCTGAGACAAAAGATCTTTCTCTTTGTCAATAAAGAATACATAATTGTTCATAAGGCTTAAATTTTTAGAGCAAAATAATACTTCAATTTAAAATTAACTTATCATATTAAAAAGTTTTTTCAAGATCTTATTGTCTTTGGCTCGGATTTTCCTTTAAAATTGCCTTGACGCGCTTCAGCAAATCGTCCGTTTTGAGCCTGAGCTGCCGGGAGATTTGCGGCGCTTTTTGAGCCCGGAGCGCCTGTTGGCGCGCTGTCTCAATCGCCCCGATGCCAAAGCTGTATTCCGCCGCAGCGTAATCCGAATAGGCGCGTTCCCCTTGGGCGTCATAAGCTCTGGAAAGCAGCATCCAGGCAAAGGGGCTGGGGTAACGGATAACCGCCTTGTTCAAAAGATTGATAATTTTTTGCAATTCCTCGGGAGAAGGGGAACTTTCCAACGCCGCCTGCGCCCAGTTGATTTGGAATAAAGCGGAATTCGGGAGCAGTTCCAAAGCTTTGGCATATTCCCGTTTGGCCAAATTGCTTTTTCCGGTTTCCATGTACATTTGCGCTTTCAGTTCGCGAAAATAAGGGTTTTGGGGCTCTTCTTTAATCAGGCTGTTGATGCCTTTAAGCGCAGACTGCATGCGCAAGGCTTTGAAATCGGCAATCGAACGGGCATAACGCGCCGCCGGCGAGGTATCGGTGCAGGGATATTTGCGGTAGGTTTCTTCGGGCGTGCTCAAAAAACCGGTCAATTTTGCCTTCACGCGTTTAAACGATTCGTCGTCTCCTGAAGAAGATGCCTTGCTGTTGCGAACAGCCTGTTCCAAAAAGCTTATTCTCTCCCGCGTCACCGGGTGAGTCCGAAAATATGGCGTTTCTTCTATGCCGCTCAAGCGGTTTCCGGTTTGGATTTTTTTCATAAAATTCAACATTCCGGCAGGAGATTGTCCGGTCTCGCTTAAATATTTGACTGCCGCTTCGTCTGCGCTCCGCTCCTGATCCGTTCGAAAGGACGTAAAGCCGGTCAACATGGAAGATTGCCCGCCCAGCGCAATGGCCATTGCCGCATCGGCCCGTCCGCTGGTAACTGCCGCCGCGCTGGCCAGGATAAGAGAGGCCAGGCCGATTTGCTGCAATTCTTCGGCCTGAAGCTTGCCGCGCAGAATATGTCCGCCGGCAATATGCCCGGTTTCGTGTGCAATAACGCCGGCCAGTTCGTTGCTGTTGTCTGCCGCCATAATTGTTCCGGTATTGACAAACAAGTTGTTTCCGTCGCCCACAAACGCGTTCAGACTGTTGTCCTGTACAATAAAAAGGCCGCTCCGGCGCAGGGGAATGCCGGCCGTTTTATAAAAAGGGGCGGCCGTTTTGTAAAGGAGCCGTTCGGTCTCCTCATCGGAAATAATGGTGATTGCCTGGGCGGGCCGGACAAAAAGTGCCAAAAAGGCTGCGAACAGCCATATGCCGCTTCGCAGCCCGGATAAACCTGCGGTTAACTTTAAGCCTTTCAGCCTTTGATAAGTTTTTTCCACCAAGTTGATTTTTCCTTTGTCTCTCCGCCGTCGGGCTTAGTTGCCTCTTCCGGTTTAGATATATTATTGCCGTGGCTGTTATACAAGATTACCGGTTCTTGTTTTTCTTTTTTTGCCGGCGTGGTTTCTCCGGCGGCAGCCGGATTGTCCGCCGTAACCTCGGCATTGCTGTCGCGCCGGCTTCTGGCCGGGCGGTCGCGGCGGCCGCGCTCTCTGCGGTTGCGGCCCGAACGTTCTCTGCGGCTGCGGCGTACGTTGTTTTCAGATTCTGTTTCCGCCGTTTGGACTTCCGCCCCGGTCTCTGCGGTTTCTTCGGCGGCCGCCTGAACCTGGCGTTGTTCTGCTAAGCCTTCGTCAGCCGCTTTCTTTTCTTCGGATTGTATTTTAACCGCCTTGATGCGCTCAATCCTGTAATCGGCAATGTTTTTAATGCTGTCGTCAGCGGAAATGATAACGTTCATTTTGTATTTTTGTTCCAGCTCGACCATATTTTGGCGTTTTTGATTCAGCAGATAAATGGCCACGTCTGTCGGAACAAAAACGTTTAGCTGCGACGAACGGTTTTTAATTCCTTCTTCTTCAATGCCGCGCAAAACCAAAACCGCTCCGGATTCAACCGTCCTGACCACACCCTGGCCGCGGCAGTGCGGACAAACGACGTAGTTGCTTTCCATAAAGGAAGAGTGCATTCTCTGTCGTGAAATTTCCAAGAGCCCGAAACAGCTCATTTTTCCGACCTGAACCCGTGAACGGTCACGCTTGAGCGCTTCTTTCATACGGCGTTCTACGGCATGGTTGTTGGCTGGCTCGTCCATGTCGATAAAGTCAATAACCACCAGCCCGGCCAGATTGCGCATCCGTAATTGGCGTGCAATTTCGTCGCAGGCTTCCAGATTGGTTTTGAGCGCGGTTTCTTCCAGGTCTTTTTCTTTGGTTGCGCGTCCGGAGTTAACGTCAATCGCAACCAGAGCCTCGGTCGGATTAATCACCAGATACCCGCCGGAATCAAGCTGCGCATTGGCTTCGTGAAGCTTGTCAAGCTGTGTTTCAACCTGAAAACGCTGAAACAGAGGCATCTCGTTGTTACGGTAAAGCTTGATTTTCTTAAGGCTGTGCGGCGACAAAATCCGGAAGAAATCTCGAGCCATCTTATAGGCGTTTTCGCCGTCTACCAGGATTTCGGCCACTTCTTTGGTGTAAATGTCGCGCAAAGCCCGCTTAATCAAATTCCCTTCTTCGTGAATCAATGCTGGCGCCTTGGTGCTGAGTGCTGCCAGACGGATTTGATTCCAACTGCGGATAAGATAATTGTAATCGCGGACAATATCGGATTTGGTCTTTTCTTCTCCGGCGGTGCGTACGATGATTGACATGTCAGAAGTCAGCGGCAGCTCGCGGACAATTCCTTTCAGGCGTTTGCGGTCTGCGGCATTGGTAATCTTACGCGATACTCCGCCGCTCTTGATGCGGTTGGGCATCAAAACGCAGTAGCGTCCGGCCAGAGACAAATACGTCGTCAGCGCGGCACCTTTGTTGCCTCTTTCTTCTTTGACAATTTGAATCAGCAAAATCTGGCCTTCTTTGATAACGTCCTGAATCCGGCTGCGGTGATACAGTTTGCGGGCCTTGAGCAATTTGCGCTGCAGCTCAAAATCATATTCCTGATCGTCATCGTCGTCATCGGCGTCAATTTCGTCTTCGCCGCCGGCATCGGAAATTCGTGCCGGAGAAATGTCTTCGGAAATGCTTTCTTCGCTGATGCCTGCCGATTCGTTCATAACTGTCAACGGCTCTGCGGCAGATTTCGACTTTTGTTTGCGGATTCTCTTTTTCAGGATTCGCTTTTTGGTGTGTGCGGCTTCTGCAGCTTCCTCAAGCTCCTGGTCGCTGATTTTTTCTTCTTCGCTGCTTTCCGGCGATGCGCTTTCTTTGGTTCCGGAAACGCCGGATTCTGCGGCTTCTTCTTGGGAAGCTTGTGCAATCTCTGCTGTTTCCCGAGCTTCTTCTGCCGGTATTTTATCGGTTTTTTCCGCTTTGGCTTCCGTTTCCGAAGTTTCAGAAGCCTGAACGGCCGCAGCTTCGGCTTTCTGGCGTTCTGCTTCCGCACGGGCTAAGGCGCGTTCGGCGCGGATCCTTTCCCGTTCGGCCTCGCGCTCTTTGATAGATTGCTTTTTTGCTTCGATAACTTCGTCGACTTCCTTGTCAATCAGCGCCATTTCTTCGGCCGAAACATTGTAGTAGTCGGGATGAATTTCTCCAAAGGCCAGAAAACCGTGTTTGTTTCCGCCGTAATCAACAAAGCAGGCCTGCAGCGAAGGCTCGACCCGCATGACTTTTCCGAGATAAATATTTCCTTTGATTTGACGGCGGCTGCAGGTTTCAAACTCTACATCTTCTAATTTATTGCCGTTAAGAACCACAACGCGTGTTTCTTCGCTGTGGGTGTCGTCAATTAACATTCTTTTGGTCATATAATATAAACTCCCAGCACCTGCGAACAAAGTCGCAGCAAAATAATCCAAATTGGCCGGGCATAATTTTCAGATTTCCAAAAATTTTAAGTATCCAAATCCAGCTTTTCCGCTGTCTGTGTTTACCTTCAAAACCTTTTACAGGCTTTGGCACATTAAAAAATCCTTTTACACAGCGCTTTGCCGGTGAAGTCTTAAGGTTTTGCTCCGCCTCGGCAGGCGCCGTGTCTGAACCCGGCAAAAATCTTTTCCTGCGGTTAAGTGAAGCACGCTTTTCGTAATGATAAAACGGCGGTACCAAAATTAGGTCTTGAAAAAGTCCGAACAAATTTGTAAAAAGGCCTAATCCCGGTAAAAAACACCTAACCAAAAACTACGATATACGATTTGTTTTATAAACACAACCATAAAAATAAACTTTAAACGAAGTTTTTTGTCGGCGTTTTTAACCGATTGGTAATACAAATCCGGTTATACTTAAAAACCAACAGCAGAAACAGTATTAAAGTGCGATGAACAGGACATTGTTAAATATGTGGCGGTCTTTTCGGTGCGGAGTGTGGACTCTGCTGACGGTTTGTCTGTGGCTTCTGACGGTGCAGAATGCCTGGGCCGGAAATGTCCATGCCTTGCGTATCGGGCAGGGGGTCGGCAGCGTCCGTCTGGTGTTTGATGCCGATTCGAAGTTTGATTACAATGTTTTCCTTCTGACTTCGCCCAAACGTCTGGTTGTCGACGTCAAGGATTCCAAGGTTCATTCCAAAATTGAAAAAAATGTTGATAAAAATACTGTGCTGTCGAATATCCGTGTCGGCAAAACTCCGGAAGGCGACGCCCGCATCGCTTTTGATCTCAAACAGCCGGCTATTGTCAAAAAAGCGTTTATGCTGCCGCCGCAAAGCAGTTTTGGCTGGCGGTTCGTAATAGACATGGACGTGTCAACCGAAAAGGAATTTGCCGCCCATGTCGGCAATCAGCACGCTTTTGTAAATAATTCCGCCTCAAAGTCAAAAAGTACCTCCAAAAGCAGCAATTCCGCAGTTGCCAAAAACAGCAATTCCAAACGGATTATTGTTCTTGATCCCGGACATGGCGGACAAGATCCCGGCGCCATCGGCTGTACCGGCGTTTATGAAAAAAACATTACCCTGGCTATGGCCCGCGAGCTGAAAAAAATTCTTGAAAAGGACAGCCGCTATAAGGTTTACCTGACCCGCAACCGCGATGTCTTCATTCCCTTGCGCGAGCGTGTGCGTATTGCCCGCCGCTACAAGGCCGATTTGTTCCTTTCCATCCACGCCGACAGCGCTCTGAACAAAAATGCCAAAGGCCTTTCGGTTTACACTTTATCGGAAACCGCGTCTGACAAAGAGGCCGCAGCTTTGGCCGAACGCGAAAACAAAGCCGATGTTATTGCCGGGCTGAATTTTGCCGAACATTCCAAAGAAGTGTCGGATATTCTGATTAATCTGGCTCAGCGCGAAACAATGAACCGCTCTTCCGAATTTGCCAATTTTATGGTTCAGGAAATGCGCAAATCCGTTAAGCTGCTCGACAATACGCACCGCTTTGCCGGATTTGCCGTCCTGAAAGCGCCTGACGTTCCGGCGGTTTTGCTGGAAATGGGATATCTTTCCAACCGTACGGAAGAAAAACTGCTCCGCCAGGAAAGTTATCGGCGGAAGCTGGCCAAGTCGGCCAGCGCCGCTATTGACCGTTATTTTGAGAATATGCAGCACGCCAGTTTGTTTTAGTCTGAGGCAAAAACTCCCTTATTACAAAATTGACCCATTGGGATGAAGGCAATAGTTGCCGCCTAATGTCGGATGTACAGTAAAAATATCATATGGATTGCCTTTTTCACATTCTGCTGTACATATAACTTTACATTTTGATGCGCCATACAGATTGCTGCATTTTTGTGAACAACTTTCTGTACCCTCCGAAGCTGTTCCCCCGCCGCCGGAGGAAGAGCCGGATGAACTTGAAGAAGAGGAGCCCGAACTCCCGGAACCAGAAGAAGAACTCGAACCGGAGGAC
>OGQM01002255.1_pt1 | contig 11805 bp, 7 predicted proteins | sample 1553191 | NCBI WGS metagenome assembly OGQM01 (sample SAMEA2579954, study PRJEB22360) | human gut metagenome | biome: human gut; feature: human-associated habitat; material: faeces | place: Denmark | collected 2008/2010 | reverse complement strand
ACCCGCGACCTCTGCCTTGGCAAGGCAGCGCTCTATCAACTGAGCTATTCCCGCAAAAATTAAAGCATAACTATAATAGCAAATTTATATAAAAAAGTCAATAGAAAAAACTGGATTTAATTGCTAAAATCTTTTTTACATAATGTGTTGATAAATAACTTAAAATATTGTATAATTAGTATGTATTATTGGATATGGCGTTTAAAAGCATGCTTACTTTAGTAAAAATACTAAAGGGATTTTTATACATATAAAAAAGCTGTATAACTACGGGAATAAGCCAAAAGAACAAGAAAATGAAAAAATTATTATACACATAAAAAAATGTCATGAAAATGTAATATTTAATGCTAATAAAAAACAAAACTCTAAAAAATGGCTTCCGTAAAGGCTTAAAGGACGTTTTTTTACAAAAGAAAAATGCCTAAAAAAGAGGTATTGATTTAATTTTAAAAAAATTTATAATATATATAGTTAGTATTTTGTAAGAAGGAAGGTAAATTATGAAAAGGATTAAGATTTTATTAATGGCATTAATAGTAGCTTTGATTTCAATAGCGGTACTAAACCCAAATGCGATATATGCAGCAGAAGAAAAAAGGGACCTTACATATCAAAGAACAAGACCATATAGTGAAGATAATGGAGATAATAACATAGACAATGAAGAATATACCTTCGCTAGACATAAAGATGGTCAAGAATTTAAGTATTCAATAGTAAAGATATTTGATTATAATAAAAGAGAATTAGAAACTCCATATAAAAAATTCGAAGATAGCTTTTATTGTATAAGAGGAGGAAAGGGCTTTGGTAGTGTGGGATTTGGTGACAATAGTTCTGCAAACTCAACAAAATATACAGTAATAGAAAATATGAAATCTAATGCTAATGAGGTAATTGCCAAGTATAAAGAATTATATAATATTAACCTAGATAGAACAGAGAACATTACTTTTAATGAGAAAACATATAACAATGTTAACATATATAATGCAATGCTATGGATAGCAGATAATGCATATTTACCAGTAAGTACAGATAAATACAATGCACAAGAATATAAAACAGAATTACTAACAAAAATAGGAATTGCAAAAGTAAACCAAGGGATGATAACAGATGATGATTTAGAAGTAATTCAACAGTTAGCTTTTTGGTATTTTGCAAATTATGATGAAAACGGAAAAAATGAATCAGTATCAACAACAAATCCAACACCAGTTAATTGGCTAGCTATAAATGAAAGTAATGATGTGTTTGGAACAAGAAGGGCAAACTATTTAAACAGAATATATCAATATTTTATAGAAGGAGCATTAAAAGAAGGCTCAGATTCAACTAGCACAATAAGAGAAACAACTAATAGTGATAGTGTAAATATAGAATTTGATAAAAATATAAAATTTGAAGTAGAAGATAAAAGTAGTACAGGAACAAAGCCAAATCCATATGAAAACTATTATCTAATAGGACCATTTAAAATTACAACAAATGATGCAAGATACAACGATTTTGAATTAGCATTAAAAGACGGGAAAGGAAATATTGTTAATCAATACTTCTATTTTGAACAAACAGAAGATACATTAAAAAGAATGCAAATTTTTGATGTTATAAATTCAACAGGAAATAAAGTTGAATTAGAAAAAGTTACATATAATAATGAATATTATATTAAATTATATAAATCAGCAATGGAATTTGTTGATATAGACTGCTCAAAATTTTCACTAAAAGTATCAAAAACAGGAAAATGGGCAACAGCAAATTTCTTGTATGCTACAGGAAATGACCAAGCGATAATTGAAATAAAAAGAGATAAAGCAGAGGCAGAAGATGAAATATCAACAGAAGTACCAAAAAGATTTGACTTAGCACTACGTAAATTTATAACAGCAATTAAACGTGCAGAAAAAAATATAGAAGTTGTAGATAGAACACCAAGAGTAGATACAACAACTTTAATAAATGGTATTAAAGATGATAGAACAGGAGAGGTAGAGTATACAGCAACATACACTCATCCAAAAGACAAACAAAAAGTAGAAACAGGAGATATAGTTACATATAAAATAAGAGTGTATAATGAGGGACAGGTAGATGGAACAGCAACAGAAGTAACAGATTACTTGCCAGCAGGCCTAGAGTTAGTGGCTGGAAGCGCAATAAATACTAAATATGGATGGAAAACAGGAGAACAAATAACATTAAAAGATGGTTCAAAAGTGACACCAATAACATCTAACTATTTAAAAGATACAACTATAAAAGCATTTGATAAAGCAAAAACATCAGAAACAACAGAAGGAATTTGGCAAAAAGCAGAAAAAGGCGAAGGCGGATTATATTATGCAGATTTAGAAGTAGAATGTAAAGTTGTAGCAATAGCAAGTGGAGTAGAGCAAAACCTAAGAAATATAGCAGCAATAACAGCTGATAGTGGGGATGATGATGATTCTGTACCAGAAAAACCAAATTTAGATGATTACACTCCACCAACAGACAATAGCACATATCAAGAAGATGATGATGACTATGAAGATTTAGTTTTACCAGGGAAAACATTTGACTTGGCATTAAGAAAATATATAACAGAAGTTAATGGTACAAAACTAGAAGATACTAGAGTACCAGATATAGATATAACTAAACTAGCAAGTGGCGAAGCAACAACAGCAGACTATAAGCATAAAAAGTATCCAGTTGAAGTAAAAACAGAAGATATAGTAACATACAGATTTACAGTATATAATGAAGGCGATATAGAAGGTTATGTATATTCTATAACAGATTATTTACCTCAAGGGTTAGAATTTGATGCAAAATCAAATCCAGAGTTTATAGAAGCTAAAACTTCAGGTGAATACACAGCAGAAGAATTAGAAGGTAAAGAATATATATATAGTATAAATAAGGAAAAAAATACAATTACAATATCTAAGATTCCAGCGCAAGGAGAAACAGGACTACAACCATATTTATTTGGCTTAAATCCATTTGACGGAGAAAAACTAGATAGTAAATCAATAGATATTAAATTCAAAGTTTCTGCAGAAACTTCAGCAAATGATATGGTTTTAACAAATATTGCAACAATGGACTATACATCAGCACCAAGACCACAAGAAGAAAAAATTAAAGATAGAGATTCTAAACCAGAAAACTTTACTGAGCCAACAGCAGAAGATTTATTAGAGCCATTACCAGGATATAAAGGAAACGAAGAAAATAAAAATGATTTAACAGATTCTAAATATCATTATAAAGGTCAAGAAGATGATGATGATTTTGAGAAAATAATTATAAAAGGAACACCTTTTGACTTATCACTTCGTAAATTTATAACAAAACTAAATGGAACAGAATTAAAAGATGAAAAAGATAGAACACCAAAAATAAATACAAGTAAGCTAAATACAATAGATTCGACAACAGGAAAGAAAATAACAACAGCAGAATATGTTCATCTTAAAGATGCTGTAACAGTAAGGAAAGGAGATATAGTTACATATAAAATAAGGGTATATAATGAAGGCGATAGAAATGGATATGCAACAGAAGTAACAGACTACTTGCCAGAAGGACTAGGTTTCTTACCTAACTATACAAATAACAGCATTTGGTCAATACCAAAAACAACAGATGAAGCAACAGGAAAAGAAGTATTGCCAGAGGGAATTGAAATAAAGAACTTAGTTGGAGAAAATGGTTTCTATAAAGACGAATCAGAAATAAACAAAGATAAAATAAAACTAGAGGACTTTAAAGATCCAATAACAGGTGAAGTGCCAACAGATTATAGCCAAATACAAATAGTAACAGGTGAAAGAGCAGCAATATCAACAAAAGCATTAAAAGAAAAATTAATTAAAGCATATAAATCACAAAAAGCTGATGAAGACTTATGGCAACAAAGTACAAATGATGAAAAAGATGGATTATTCTATCAAGAAGTTGAAATAACATGTATAGTTTTAAAAGAAAACACATATAAAGGAATATTAAAGAACGTTGCAGAAATAACAGAAGAATATGATGAAAATGGAAACAAAATAGAACAAAAAGGTGATGACAGAGATTCTGAGCCAAAAAATGTTTATGAAGATGATAAACATACACCAGGCAAAGAAGAAAATGGATATACACCAGGTGAACAAGATGACGATGATTTTGAACAATTACAATTAAAATATTTTGATTTAGCACTTCGTAAATTTATAACAAAAGTAGATGGAGAAGCACCAGAAGCATCAAGAGAACCAGTGCCAGATGTAAGTACATTAATAGATGGAACATATGATAGAAATGGCAAAAAAGAACATACAGCAACATATAATCATCCAAAAGATCCATTATGGGTAAAAAACGGAAGCAAAGTAGAATATACAATAAGAGTTTACAATGAAGGCTCAGAAGATGGATATGCATATGAAGTTTCAGATGATATACCTAATGGATTAGTATTTGAAGCAGATGATGCAACAAACAAAGCATATGGCTGGGTAATGTATAGAGAAATGACAGAAAGCGATGAAAACATTGCTAAAGAAGACATTATAGAATATAATGGTAAAAAATATGTTATAACAACAAAAGCAGAAGAAGCAACAATGATAAGAACAAGATACTTAGAAAAAACATTAATAAAAGCATTTGACCCAGAAACAAAAACATTAAGTTATGCAGACGTAAAAGTAGTATTTACAATAAAAGAACCAAAAGACTTTGATAAGGATAGAGTAATAATAAATCAAGCACAAATTACAGAAGATAGTGGGGATGACGAAGATTCAACACCAAACGAATGGCAAGATGAAGATGACGAAGATATAGAAAAAGTACGTATACCAATCTTTGATTTAAGCTTATTAAAATGGGTAACACAATCAGTAGTAACAGTAAATGGAAAAACAACTACAACAAATACTGGATTTAAACCAAATAAAGGCTTAACAGAAAGCACTGGAGAAGGAATAAGAAACAACAACGAACCAGAACCAATAGCAAAAGTAGAATTAGACAAGAAAAAATTAAATAAAACTGTTGTTAAATTTGTATACAAAATAAGAGTAACAAACGAAGGAGAAATTCCAGGATATGCAACAGAAGTAACAGACTATATTCCAGAAGGATTAGAATTCCATGTAGAGGATGGAAACAACAAACAATATGGATGGGTAAAATCTGGAGATGACAAAATAGTAACAAGAGCACTAGAAACTGTATTATTAAATCCAGGAGAATCAAAAGAACTAGAAATAACATTCAGATGGATAAATAGTGAAAAGAATCTAGGACAAAAAATAAATATAGCAGAAATATCAGAAGATGCAAACGACTACAATACAGATGACATAGACTCAACACCAAACAACAGAGAAAACCCATATAAAGAAGAACAAGAAGACGATGACGACTTTGCATTAGTAATTCTATCAATAAAAACAGGTGCAACACAATTTATGAGTTACTTTACATTAATAACAATAACACTTGCAATCGTAGGTGGAGGAATAATCTTAATAAAGAAATATGTATTAAAGTCATAAATGAAATAAGAAGAGATTAGAATTTAATTCTAATCTCTTCTTATTGTATAGAAAAAATCGACTTTTATCTTGACCTCATGTAAGATTTTTCCGTATACAACAAGGTTAGGCTACCTTAAAACGCCCGAACGAAGTGAGGGATGAATTCCAATTTGTATTATAATGGAAATTTTTTAAATTTATTTACAAATATAATTTTATTATGTTATAATCTGTTTTATAAGGAGAAGATAGAATGAATCAAATATTATCAACAGAAGATCCAAATAAAAAGAAGACAAAACAAAAAATGAATTCACCAGAATTTAATAAAATAGTTAAAGTTTTTGCTATTGCAATTTTTATTTTTGGCGCAACTTTGATAGGCGTTTATTCATACAAATTAATAAATAAAAGTAAGATAAATAAAATAGCAAAACCAGAAATAGTTTTAGACCAAGTGGAAGATGAAGCTACAATTTCTGCAAAGGCTGAAGGCGGAATAGAAAAAATCACATATTATTGGGATTTGAATGATAAGACTGAAAAATCATTAAACGGAACAAGTGAATACAGTGAGTCTATTGCAATACCAAAAGGAACAAATACTTTAACTGTAAAAGTAATTGATAGAAATGCTCAAGAGTTTGAAACAAGTAAAGAATATACAGGAACAAAAGACACAGAAAAGCCATTAATAGACTTGGACAAAACAGATGGAACAAATATAACAGTAACAGATGAAACAGAACTTGCATATGCAACATATAGATGGGAAGATGAACCAGAAGAAAATACTGTTAAAGTAGAAGCAGAACCAAAAGAAGGAGAAACTGTTGCTAAGGAAATTAATATAAAAATAACTGCCAAAAAAGGAACAAATACATTAATAATTACAGCGGTTGATGCTGCTGGCAATACAGAAATATCAAGAAAAACATATGTGGGAAAAACAGACCCAGAAATAGACGTTTATAGAGAAGGAGATAAATTATATTTAAAAATTACTCATGAACTTGGATTTAAAAAAGTTGAGTTTTCAGTAAATGGACAAACTTTAGCATATGATCAAAACTTTAGTGGATATGATGCTACAAAGAAAGAGTTATTCTATTATTTCAATTTAAAAGAAGGAAAGAATGAAGTAGCAATAGTAGCAACAAGTAATGAAGATACACAAAAAACATATGTAGGGCAATGCCAGTACCCATAAAATACTAATGATAGGAGAAAAAGATGATTAAAGAAATACATATTATAGACTGTAATAATGATTTAATAATGACGTTAAGAGAACTATTTGAAGAGGAAAGAACATTTAGATTTAGAAATATAAATCCAGATAAATTAGAGCTTTCTCTAAAAAGTATTCCAAGTCTTATAATAATTAATGAAGAATCAATTAATGAAGATGTATTAGAATTATGCGAAAAAATAAGAAAAAATGAGGATAATAGTATTACTCCTATAATAGTAATAACAGCCGATGATTCAAAAGAGCATAAAATAGATATTTTAGGAAGATCAGTAGAATATGTTATTTCAAAAAAAGAGATTAAAGATTATTTGTATTATATAATAAAAAATCTATCAAGATTATTAACTGTAAATAGAACCGTTAGTCCGCTTACAGGATTACCAGGGAATTTGCCAATACAAACAGAACTTAAAAAAAGACTATTAAAAAAAGAACCATTTGTTGTATTGTATATTGATTTAGATAACTTTAAAGCATACAATGACGTATATGGATTTTTAAAAGGCGATGAGATAATAAAATTAACTGCAAAAATAATAACAAAACACATACATGCATTAGAAAGTACAGATGCATTCGTTGGCCACATAGGTGGTGATGATTTTGTTGCAATAACAAATGATGATATAGACTATGAAGCAATATGTCAAGATATAATTGCAGAGTTTGACGTGGAAGTTTTAAAGCTTTTTAACGATACAGATATAGAAAGAAAATACATAGAAGTTCAAAACAGAAAAGGAGTAATGGAACAATTTCCACTAACATCTATTTCAATAGGAGTCGTGGTAGCAGATGCAAAGAGATTTTCAAATATTTTAGAAATAGGAGAAGTAGGAGCACAGGTTAAGCATCTATCAAAAACAACAATGGGAAGTTCTTATGCTATAGATAGAAGAGAAGAAAATGATTAATAAAAAGAATAACATTAAAAAACACTTCATATATATTTTATATGAGGTGTTTTTTATGGTAGTAATAAATAGAAAAAAGATAATATTTTGGGCGGGAATAATTGCGACATTTATGTTTTTGTATTCAATTACAGCATACAATGTAAATAATACAAAAAATAAAACAGTTGCAACAGTGGCTTTACCAGTAAATAATAAAGTGATTGTAATAGACGCAGGACATGGAGTTCCAGATGAAGGTGCTCAAAGTAGTAATGGAACAACCGAAGCAGAAAGTAATTTAAAAATAGCGTTAAAAGTGCAAAATCTGCTAGAACAATCTGGCGCAACTGTAATACTTACACGCTCAGATGAAAATGCAATATATGATTTGGACAGTAATACATTAAAACAAAAAAAGATATCAGATATTCATAATAGAGTAAAAATAGGCAATGAATCAAGTGCAGATATATTTGTATCAATTCACTTGAACAAAATACCACAGCAACAATATTGGGGATGGCAAACATTTTATAAGCAAGAAAGCCCAGAAGGACAAAAACTAGCAACATGCATACAAAACAGTTTAAATCAAACAATACAAAAGCAGAATGATAGAGTACCACTTAAAATAGATAATGTATATATAATAAAGCATGTGGAAATACCAATAAGTATAGTAGAGTGTGGCTTCTTGTCAAATCCAGAAGAAGAACAACTGTTACTAACAGATGATTATCAAACAAAACTAGCTTGGGGAATATATACTGGAATAATGGATTATTTTTATAATATGTGATAAAATAGCCCTGATGAAAAATGTTCATCAGGATTTTTTTAAAGGATGAAGATATGAAAGATTATATTAATGTTATTGGAGGGGGATTAGCTGGCTGTGAGGCCGCTTACCAGATTGCTAAAAGAGGTATTAAAGTAAAATTATATGAGATGAAACCTAGTGTTTTTTCTCCCGCTCATTCTAATAATAATTTAGCAGAGATTGTTTGCAGTAACTCTTTTAAATCAAATGCAATTACAAATGCATGTGGATTACTAAAACAAGAGTTAAGAGAACTTGACTCACTTCTTATAAAATGTGCTGATTTAACAGCTGTTCCAGCAGGACAAGCGTTAGCTGTAGATAGAGATGAATTTTCTAAATTAGTAACTAAAAAAATAGAAGAAAATGAAAATATAGAAATTATAAGAGAAGAATTTATAGGCAATTTAGAAAAAGATGCTATAACTATTATCGCAACAGGACCACTTACATCAGACAAAATGGCAGAACAAATTTTAAAAATAACAGGGGAAAATAAGTTATATTTTTATGATGCTGCTGCACCAATTGTGGAAAAGAGCAGTATTAATATGAATATTGCTTTTTATGGAGATAGATATTCACAGGAAAAGAAAAAAGAAGAAAGTATGCAAGAATGGAAAGAAAGACTAAAAAAGCAAGAAGATACAAGCTATATAAATCTTCCGTTTAATGAAGAGGAATATTTAAGATTCTATAACGAACTTATAAACGCGGAGGTTGTAACTCTACATGAGTTTGAAAAAAGAGAAATTTTTGAAGGATGTATGCCAATAGAAGTAATGGCAAAAAGAGGGGAAGATACAATTAGATTTGGACCATTAAAACCAGTTGGCTTTGATGATCCAAGAACAGGTAAAAGGCCATATGCAATTGTACAATTAAGACAAGATAATACTAGCGGTACATTATATAATTTGGTAGGATTTCAAACTAATTTAAAATTTGGAGAGCAAAAAAGAGTATTTTCTATGATACCAGGACTAGAAGATGCAGAATTTATAAAATATGGTGTTATGCACAGAAATACATATATAAATTCACCAAAATTGTTAAACAAAGAAGGTAATTTAAGAACTAATAATAATATTTTCTTTGCGGGACAAATAACAGGAGTAGAGGGATATGTAGAATCAATTGCGTCAGGTTTATTTGCTGGAATAAATGCAGTAAAAGAACTAAAACAAGAAGAAAAAATAATTTTCCCAAAAGAAACAGTAATAGGAGCATTAACAAATTACGTTTCTTCACCAAATGAAAAATTTCAACCAATGAATGCAAACTTCGGAATACTACCACCATTAGAAGAAAAAGTTAAAGATAAAAAGAAGAGATATGAGAAAATGGCCGAAAGGTCTTTAAATAAGATTATACAATAGTAAAGATATTACACAAGCATTACAGACATGTTAAAAAACAATGACTTTACATAAAACCATTGTAAAAAATGTTAAATTATGTTAAAATATATTATATGAGTGTCATATTAGGAGGTAAAATATGAATAAATAGGAAGATAAATATTCAAAATTAAAAAATGGAGAATTTGATGCAAGAATAGATGAGTTGAAAGATAAAGCAAACAATAAAACAGCAACAAAGGAAGAATATAAGGAATATGAAAAACTATCAAAATCTAAAAATAATTTAGGAAAAGTAGAAAATGTATTAGAATACAGAGAAAAACTAAAAGAAGAGTTAAATGAATTAAAACAAGAAGTTGAAACAAGAAAAGATGCTGTTTTAGCAAATCAAGAGTCTAAGAAACTTGAGGAAGAGTTAGTTAAAATAACTGAAGAAATAATAAAAACAGAAAAAGAACTAAAAGATCCAGAAATTAAAGAAGATAGAAAAAATGAATTACTTGCAAAAAGAGAAGAATTATATGGAAAAAGAGATGAAAACAATTCTAGATATGCAAAAGCTCAAAAAGCCCTTGAAGGAGAATTTAGTAGAGAAGGTGAATTAAAGAATTTATCAAAAAAAGAAATAGAAGATAAAGCACTTCTATTAAAAACAAGAATGAGCAAATGTAATATGGTTGCTAAAAACTTACTAAATGGTTCTAGTTGGGATACTATAGATTTAAAATTAGATAATTGGGACAAAAAGTATACAAAGAAAAAAGATGTTGAAAAGACAAAAACTGAGAACGAAAATTCAGGTAAAGAGGGAGAAGTATCTGCAAAACCTTCTTTAGAAAATAAGTTAGGAGAATTTTCAGAAGAAGATTTAATTTCTGACTCAAGTGCAGAAAAATACAAAAAAAACAAACAATTAATGTCTGAAGATAAACATCCTAGATTAACTAAAATTAAAAATTGGTTTAAAAAGATATAAAAAAAAGAAGAAAAGATGCTACCAGAGCCAGAAGAAAAGGGAAAATCAGAAAAAATTAAAGCGGCAAGCGCATTAAATAAAACTGAGGAGTCTAAAGAACAAGACGAAGACAAGTCTTTTAGAGAATATATAAAAGCAGTAGCAGAAAAAGGCATGGACGGAGTTTCAATGGAAGAAAAAGTAGCAAAACAAGAAAAATCAGAAAGAAAGCTTGCTGAAATGAGAAAAGCAAACAGAGCCGCAGAAACAGAAAAATTTGGACAAGATTATGCAGAAAAATCAGATTATAGAAATAAAGATGATGGTGAAGAAAGATAAAATTAATAAAGCTCATATAAAAATATGGGCTTTATTTTTTTGCAAAAAAATTAAAAAACTTTGCAAAAAGTATTGCATTTTATAATCTAATCGTATAAAATAAGTTCAAAGTGGAGCGAAGTGGAGGAAAGTGGAATAAAAATCCTCAAAAGTGAAAAGAGGTGGAACATTTGTTAATAGGCGAATATGAGCACTCAATTGATACAAAAGGTAGACTTATAATGCCTTCTAAATTAAAAGAAGACATTGGAGAAAAGTTTGTTATAACACAAGGCCTAGATGGATGCTTGTTTGTATATTCGCGGAAACGAATGGAAAAACTTCGAAGAAAAATTAAGAACATTTCCACTTACAAATAAAGATGCAAGAGCATTAAAAAGATTTTTCTTAGCAAGAGCTACTGAATGCGAACTTGATAAGCAAGGAAGATTTTTAATAAATAGCAATTTAAGAGAGTTTGCAGGACTAGAAAAAGAAGTAGTTATAATAGGAGTATTAGACAAAATAGAAATTTGGAGCAAAGAAAAATGGCTTAAATATAGTGAAGAAGAAAATCTAGCAGCAGATGAAATTGCAGAAAGAATAGAAAACTTAGGTATATAACTTGGAAAAGTTTATATAAAACACAAAAGATAAAAAACA
>OGQM01002228.1_pt1 | contig 11911 bp, 9 predicted proteins | sample 1553191 | NCBI WGS metagenome assembly OGQM01 (sample SAMEA2579954, study PRJEB22360) | human gut metagenome | biome: human gut; feature: human-associated habitat; material: faeces | place: Denmark | collected 2008/2010 | reverse complement strand
AAAAACGGCAGGAAAGAATCTGGCATATACTGCACAGCTTCTTTCCTGCCGCTTTTTTGCTTTATAGAAAAATGCGTTCTCTGAAGTAACCTTACGCCTTCTCAAAGAAAAAGGACTTGTCTCTCTCAAATCCGATCTCCCGGTAATTCATGATCTGCTCCGTGCTTCCGATGAAAAGCACGCCGCCTGTTGCAAGCGCCTTATAGAACTTCGCATAAATCTCGTCCTTTGCCTCCTCGGTAAAATAGATCACAACGTTCCGGCACACAATCAGATTGCATCCGCCTGGATACGGATCTTTTAAAAGATCATGCTCCTTGAATTCCACACGTTTCTTGATTTCATCCGAGATCTGATACGAATTGCCGACCTTGGTAAAATACTTCTTCTTCAAGTCATCCGGCACACTCGCAATACTCTTCTCATTGTAGAGTCCCATCCGCGCCGTATCGATCACCTGCTTGTCAATGTCGGTCGCAATCACCTTGATGTTTGCAAGCGGCAGGTGTCTGGACAATGCCATTACCAGCGAATACGGCTCATCTCCGGTCGAGCAGGCAGCACTCCAGATTTTCAGATTCTTGCCAAACTTCTGAATCAGCTTCGGGAATACCTCATTCTCCAGAATCTTCCACTGATCCGGATTGCGGTAAAACTCCGACACATTGATGGTCAGGAAATTGATAAACTGTTCAAACTTCTCTTTGTCCTTCTTGATCAGCGCCACATACTCATCATATGTCGCAATATGATTCTTCGTAATCAGCGTGTTGATTCTGCGCCGCATCTGCTTTTCCTTATAAGAATTCAGATCAATCTTTGCAAGCGCTAAAATATCCTTTTTAAACTTTTCATAATTGTCCGTTTCCAGCATATTTTATCCCTCGGCTCTCTTTGTTATCTACATGATGCAAATACAGAAATAGGCTTCCACCAACGTGCAAGCCTATCTGTAACTCTACAATCATCGAAATCAGAGATTACTCCTCTTCCTTTGCAACCGCATCAATATCTACATCTGCAACATCTGCATCCGCATCTTCTTCCGGTGCGAGCAGTGCCTTCATAGATAAACTGATCTTCTTCTCTTCCTCGTTGAAATCAACGATCTTTGCCTCGATCTCCTGTCCAACTTTTAATACGTCGGACGGCTTCTCTACATGCTCCTTGGAAATCTGGGATACATGAAGGAGTGCATCCACACCCGGTGCAAGCTCAACAAATGCGCCGAAGTCTGTCATTCTTGCAACTTTGCCCTTTACAACGTTGCCGATTGCGAACTTCTCTGCTGCGCCGTTCCACGGATTCTCTGCCGGGAACTTCATGCTGAGTGCAATCTTATTCTCATTGATATCCTTGATGAATACGCGAACCTGATCGCCTACCTTGAATACCTTCTTCGGGCTCTCTACTCTGCCCCAGGACATCTCGGAAATATGAAGCAGACCGTCTGCTCCGCCAAGATCAATAAACGCACCGAAATCTGTTACATTCTTAACTGTTCCCTCTAATACATCACCGATCTTGATTCTTGCGAACAGTTCTTTCTGCTGCTCTAACTTCTTAGCAACCAGAAGCTGCTTTCTGTCGCCGATGATTCTTCTTCTCTTCGGATTGAACTCGCTGATAACGAACTCGATCTCCTGATCCTTGTATTTGGAAAGATCTTTCTCGTAGGTATCTGATACAAGACTTGCCGGAATAAATACTCTTGTCTCATCTACGTTTACGCATAATCCTCCATCCAGTACCTGTGCAACCTTAGCGGTCAGCACTTTCTTGTTCTCAAATGCTTCCTCTAATCTCTTGCTTCCTTTCTCGGCAGCCAGACGCTTGTATGTCAGTAATACCTGACCCTCACCGTCATTTACCTTTAAAACCTTTGCTTCCATGGTGTCGCCGACGGATACCAATGTGGTAAGGTCTACGTTTGCTTCGTTTGTGTATTCATTACGAGTAATGATTCCGTCTGCCTTGTAGCCGATATTCAGAACGATCTCATCAGGTTTCACATCGATAACGGTACCCTCAACTACCTCTCCATTTCTTATTGTTTTAAATGATTCTTCCAGCATTTGTTCAAAGCTCATTTCTGACATTCTTTTGAACCTCCTCAATAATATTGTTTAGAAGCCCCTGCGGTAATACCTACGTTATCGACAGACCTGACTTCGGCAAGGTCAAGATCCTTTACAGTTTGTATATAGTAAGTATTTTTGCATTCGTTTTTACATATTTCAAATAGCTTCTGCGTGTTGGAGCTGTTCCTGCCACCGATCACAATCATGGCATCCACCTGCTCCGCGATTGCCCGGGCTTCCATCTGACGTTCCTCCGTAGCATTGCAGATTGTATTTAAAACAATTATATCATAACCTTTTTCTTTTATAATTTCAACTAATTCTTGAAATTTATTGTAATTAAATGTCGTTTGTGATACAATGCACACCCGCCTCTGGGAATCAAGTACCAGATTTTGTGCTTTTTCTGATGTATCAATCACATATGTATCAGAAAGTGACCATCCCATAATTCCCTCAACTTCCGGATGATTCTCATTTCCTATTATAACAATCTGGCTTCCATTAGCACTTTCTTCCTTTACAATCTTATGTATTTTAAGGACAAACGGACATGTTGCATCAACAATATTTACATTTTTTTCATGTAATGAATCATACACATCTTTGGAAACACCATGTGAACGGATTATAACCGTTGAATCATCATTTATCTCGTCAGCCGAATTAATAACATGCACACCTTTATTTTCAAGATCTTTTACAACTTCTTCATTGTGTATTATCGGTCCATATGTAAATACATTTTTTCCACCACACTGATTGTATACAGTATCAACTGCTCTCTGTACGCCAAAACAAAATCCAGCTGATTTTGCAACTATTACTTCTTTCATATCGCCTCACCTGTTATTTACGCTCATTTATAATATTTTCAATGCACTCTACCACCTGCTCAATATTCATATCTGATGTATCTACTAAAACCGCATCATCAGCCTGTTTCAAAGGCGATATTTCCCTGTGCATATCCTGATAATCACGCTGTTCAATATCTTTTTTTATGATATCATAATCACATTTTTCACCTTTCTGTGCAAGCTCATCATATCTTCTTTTTGCTCTCGCATCTACACTTGCAGTAAGGTAAATTTTGCAAAACGCATCCGGAAGCACAGTTGTTCCAATATCTCTTCCATCCATTATAACATCTGTCTTTTTTGCAAGTTCTCTTTGCAATTCAACAAGCTTTCTTCTCACAGCAGCATATTTTGATGTTTTTGAAGCCATGCTTCCAATCTCTTCTGTTCTTAACATGCCGGTAACATTATCACCGTTTAAAATCACCTGCTGCACTCCGTCCATATACTCAATTGTTATATTAACACCTGTGACAGCTGCATTTATCTCTCTTTCATCATCAGGATTAACATTATTCTGTACAAAATAAACTGCCATTGCACGATACATTGCACCCGTATCAACATATATATATCCCATTTTCTTTGCAAGAAGCTTTGCAATTGTACTTTTTCCGGCTCCTGCCGGTCCGTCTATAGCTACTGAATAACTCATATTTTCCTCCATAAATCAATTATTTCCCGCGGCGTACCCAGTTGACCATGCAACCTGAAGATTAAATCCTCCTGTAACTGCATCCACATCCAGCACTTCACCTGCAAAAAACACATTACTTACTATCTTTGACTCCATTGTTGACGGATTAATCTCTTTTACATTAACACCACCCTGTGTAATTATTGCCTCGTTAAATCCTCTGAGTCCTGTTAGTGTCATTCTGAAATCTTTCAATGTATCAACAAGTTTTTTCCGCTCCTCTTTTGTTATCTCATTAACCTTTTTGTCTTCTGAAATTCTCGTAAGCATTATCACAACCGGAATTATTTTTTTCGGAAGAAGCTTATCAAGTGAATTTTTAAATGATTTATTTTTATTTTCTTCAAAATCACGTAAAACTCTCTCGTCAAGCTGTTCATAGGTCAGTGCCGGTTTTAAATCAATAGAAAGTGTAAGATTTTTCTGTTTTATAATTCCGGCAGCGTAACTGCTGGCTGAAAGAATTGTCGGTCCACTCACACCGAAATGAGTAAAAAGCATCTCACCAAAATCTGAATACACTTCTTTTTCTCCATCAAGAATCCGTACATTCACATTTTTAAGACTCAGTCCTTGAAGTTCCCGCTCCCACTCTTCTTTTACATTAAACGGTACAAGAGCCGGAAGTATAGGCGTTACAGTATGTCCAAGTGATTTTGCAAATTTATATCCGTCGCCAGTTGAACCTGTGCTCTGATATGAATTGCCTCCTGTTGCTATTATCAGCTTATCACCTGTGATAACTTCTTTTTTCCCGATTTCATTTTCAACTGTAAGGCTTTCAAATTTTATTTTTCTTTTATCATTATTGTTATCATCATTTTCCATTATCATAAGGTACTACAGAACTTGTATTTATATTTACAGCTTTTGTATTAAGTCTGATTTCAACACCTCTATTTTTCATCTCACGATTAAGTGCTGATATCACATCAGATGAATGGTCTGACGTTGGAAAAACTCTGTTTCCTCTTTCGACTTTAAAATCCAGCCCAAGTTCTCCAAAGAAACCCATCGCATCATAATTAGAGAATTTATTAAGTGAACTGTACATGAATTTTTTATTTGTCACAATGCTGTTCATAAGGTCATCTGAATCACCTGCATTAGTAAAATTGCATCTGCCTTTTCCGGTTATAAAAATCTTTTTCCCCAGTTTCTCGTTTTTTTCAACAAGAACAACTTTATTATTATTTCCGGCCGCTGTAATTGCTGCCATCATCCCGGCAGCACCTCCGCCTATAACTATAATTTTTTTCATTTTATTACTCCGAATTTATTTGTTATTTTCGTTTATAAACAAAAGAAACTGTCGTGCAGTAACTGGTTTTGAAAAATAATATCCCTGAACAAAGTTTATGCCAAGCTTTGCTATATTTTCAAAATGTTCTTTTGTCTCTATTCCTTCTGCCACGATCTCAAGTTTCATTCCCTGTATCATGTGCATTGCAGCATCCATTACATATTTTGCCCTGCCATTTTCAAAATAAGCGTCAAGCATACCTTTGTCAAACTTAACAATATTGACAGGCATGTCAACTATGTAATTCAGGTTAGAATGTCCGGTGCCGAAATCATCAAGTGAAAACTTCACTCCATATTCCATCAATCTGTTCATATTGTCAAGCAGATTTGTCTTATCTTCCATCAATGCTGATTCTGTTATCTCAAGATTGATATTACACGGATTAATATTATATTTTTTCATAATATTTATATAATCATCGCTAAGTTTTTTATATGCACACTGAACCATAGAAAGATTAACTTCTATATATTCCATCCCCATTTTTTCTAATGGATTGTCCTTTATGAACTGGCATACTTTTTCAAAAACTATCAGTCCAAGACGTATAATAAGTCCGCTTTTTTCAGCTGTCTCTATAAACATCCCCGGCAGCATAAGACTTCCGTCACGCTGCCTTATTCTCACAAGAGCTTCTGCACATGTAAATCTTTTTTCTTTAACAGAGTAAATCGGCTGAAAAAACACTTCAACTCCATTCTGGTCCATTGCTTCTACAATCTGTCTTACTACATTACGCTGATTATACATATTTTCAATTATATCATTTGTAATTGAAATAAAATGCTGGTCAGAACGTCCCATGTAATCAGATTTTATATGTGCAATAAAATGAAGTATATCTTCCGCTCTTTTTATACCTGATGCATTTCTTAAATATACTATAAACGGATGAAAAATTATATTTTTTCCGGGACCCCATCCTTCTTTAAATCTTTTATCAATAATTTTGCCACATTCTGCAGCATCAGATTTATTTTTATATACCATTATGAGCTCATCTTCATAATTTCTGAATACCATTACTTTATCTATGTCTGAAAGAAATCTGATAATCTCCGATTTTGCAGTATCTATGTATTCAAAGCTCACATTTCTGTTATACCATCTTTCAAATGAAGCAGAAACTATCGAAATATCTTTATTGCTGCTTAATGCATTATTTACATATATAAGGAATGCTTTCTGATTATATAAACCTGTCGCTCTGTCAATATTTAATTCGGGATTCTCAAATTTTATATATATTACCATAACGCCAAGTGCACTTGCAAATCCCACTATAAGTATATGGTTTCTCATAACTGCCTGTATAACTGCCGCAATGCACCAGAAGCCAATCCATATAAGAACAGATTCAAATCTTGCTGAACATATAGAAGTTCTCATGTCAAAAGCAGTATAAATTGTATTGATAAGTATTACAAAGACAGTTATATAAGTCATTATCACGCTATATCCTGAAGACCAAACCGCACCTGTATCTGCATTAATATTAAAATCAATCGGAAGAACACTTACAAGCAATACACACATTGTAATAATTGCATATCTTATGAATACGCCTTTTTTCCCGTCAACAGCAACATAATTCACATCAGATAATACATATATACGGCTCACAAATGCAAGAATAATTAAAGGTATAAGATATGTTTTTGAAATAACCAACACCAAAAGCCCCGGACAGCTTTCTTTATAATAGATTGCTGCCACGGAGCTGATATCAAACACAAGGCTTATTAATGTTATTATTAATATTTCTAAAAATATTCTCTCACTTCTTGTTCCAAGTTTTTTCTGTCTCGAAAAAATTATCGCAAGAAACTGCACAATAATTATAGAACATACCTGTATGGAAATATGCATTCAATATACCTACCTCTTTTTACGTCTTTTACATACAGGCTGTGACAATATTTCGTGTATAATCATTGCATTTCTCAGATTATCATGACTTCTTAAAGATGGTATATATTCATTGTTTACAATCATTTTTATTCCGTGTGATTTTTTCTGTCCAATATCACAGTAACTATTCTCAATGTCAAGATTATGCTCATGTACCATCTGCTGCTTCTTAATGGTCTGTTCTGCATGTCTTGCCTGCTCACATCCATCTTTAATGTCATTATCCGTCTGACTGCTTCCATTACATGAAGGATTAACTATCTGTTTGTATTCCGAAGAAACACGTTTTGCCAGATTATTAACCTTCTTACTGCTGCTCATTATAACCGCCTTCAGTAATAGTCTGTGTACTGTCATCACCTGCTATACTATCTCTCATTTTAGTATCTGCTTTGAGATTTTGCAAGTCATAATAATCCATTATTCCCATTTTTCCTTCGCGAAGTGCATAAGCAAGTGCCTTTGGTACTTCTGCTTCTGCTTCAACAACATAAGCTCTCATTTCCTGCTCTTTTGCTACAGCCATAGCTCTTCTCTCTTCTGCCTTTGCCTGGGCGATATTCTTATCAGCCTCTGCCTGAAGACTCTGAAGATGTGCACCGATATTACGTCCGATATCAATATCTGCAATATCAATTGAAAGAATCTCAAATGCTGTTCCGGCATCAAGACCTTTTGCAAGAATAAGCTTTGAAATATCATCAGGATTTTCAAGAACGCTCTTATGTGAAACAGCAGAACCAACTGTAGTTACAATACCCTCGCCGATTCGTGCAATAATTGTTGATTCACCAGCACCACCGACAAGTCTTTCAAGATTTGTACGAACTGTAACTCTCGCTTTTACAAGAAGTTCAATACCATCTTTTGCAACTGCTGAAATATTCGGTGTTTCAATCACTTTAGGATTTACACTCATCTGAACAGCCTCTAAGACATTACGACCTGCAAGATCAATTGCTGCTGCTTTTTCAAATGACAAATCAATTCCTGCTCTTTCTGATGCAATAAGTGCATTAACAACTCCATCAACGTTACCACCAGCCAGGTAATGTGCCTCAAGCTGGTTTACACTGAGTTTAAGTCCGGCTTTTGTTGCCTTTACAAGAGGAAGAATAATTCTTGACGGAACTACTCTTCTTAATCGCATACCAACAAGACTGAAAATTCCGACATGAACTCCTGCTGCCATCGCCGAAATCCAAAGTCCGATTGGAACAAAGCTGAAAAACATAATCAAAATAAATAAAACAACTGCTGCAATAACTATTAAACTTATCATAGTCTTATTTCGTACATGTATAAATGTACTTTCCCCTTTCATATTTTTTGCTTTATCAGATTTAAGTGTTATACACAGAAATCCATGTTATTCCTGAATAAACAGTTCCTTAAAATATGGAAGTTCTGTTACCCAGTCACAAAATGTATGCCATTCATCAAGTTTGTGATTCTTTCTTGAATAATACATGGCAACTGCATTTTCATAGCTGAACGTGCATGTTCTCATCTGATTATAACTCTCAGGAAGAAGCTGTATAATGCTGTACCAGAGAGTCTTATCCTTTGTATCATTATACTTGACACGCAGATTCTCAAGGAATTCAATATTTTTTTCCATAAATTCTATTGTTTCCTCATTCATGTGGTCAGTTGAGAAATCGCTCATCTCGAATGACTTACTGTGTATCTTATGCATTGTACTTGTTGAATTTGCCACTGTTCCGACTTTATATGTATCATATTCTTTCCACCAGTATAAAGGTGCAGTTATATCTACAGTTATAAATATCTGTCTGATAAACTTTCTGTGGTCAGAACCTGCTTTACACAGACGTTTTGCAAGATCCAAATCGTTAGGTCCAAATACAAATTTACCATCAACAATGCTGCTGTCCATGCGTCCCCAGCTGTTCAGCGGATTTCTTGCTCCGCGTATGGCATTTTCAAAATTCATTACATTGCATCTTTCGAGCTTAATCATATCACTTTATTCTCCTCATTAAATACTTATTTGTTTAAATGTCTTTATTGCCCAATCAAATGACAATTTTAACGGCGGTGAACCGATTTTGAAAACAGCATGAACATCGGAAATATCTCAAGTCGTCCCGTGAGCATGGCAACTGAAAGTATAACCTGTGCCCAGTCGGCATAACATGAGAAATTTGACATTGGACCAACAAGATTAAGTCCCGGTCCTATATTATTAAAACACGATAAAACTGCTGTCAGATTTGTTGTAAAGTCAAGTCCGTTAAGTGATATGACCAGTGTAAACAGACAAATCAAAATAAAATACGATGCTACATAAACTCTCACCGCTATAAGTGTCTCTTTATCCATAGGCTTGCCATTTGTCCTCACTGCTGTAACAGAGCTCGGATTGATAATATGCCTTATTTCATTAAAAAAGCTCTTTACCATAACAATAACACGCGATACTTTGATTCCACCGCCCGTTGAACCTGAGCATGCACCGATTATCATCAGTAGAACAAGAAGATGCCTTGAAAACTCAGGCCATTTATCAAAGTCAACCGTTGCAAATCCCGTCGTTGTTATAATACTTGACACCTGGAAAAACGCCTGTCTCAAAGACACGGAAACTGCCGACAGGCTATGGCATATATTGATTGCTATTGCAATAACTGAAACTCCTACAATTCCAAAATACCATTGAATCTCTTCAATCTTTAACGCATCTGTAAATCTCTTTATAAGTATAAGATAATATGCATTAAAATTAACACCAAATAAAAGCATGAAAATCCCGAGTACAATCTCTATATATGCACTGTCATAACCTGCTATGCCTACAGATGATGTTGCAAATCCACCTGTTCCCGCAGTACCAAATGCTGTTGCAAAAGCATCAAACACATTCATGCCGCCAAATAACAATAAAACAATAAGTATTGCTGTCATAGCAGTATATATTCCATATAAAATTATTGATGTTTTTTTCATTCTGGGAACAAGTTTTCCGGCTACAGGTCCCGGAACCTCCGCTCTTATAAGATGCATTGAATTTTCATTTTCCATAGGCATTATCATAAGTACAAATACAAGAACGCCCATTCCGCCAACCCAGTGCGTAAAACTTCTCCAGAAAAGTACACCATGTGGCAGATATTCAGGATTTGAAAGAACAGATGCACCTGTAGTCGTAAAACCCGAAACTATCTCAAAAAGTGCAGACCAGTAAGACCTGAACTGTCCTGTAAGAAACAACGGAACAGCACCTATTATGCATATAATTATCCATGCAAGTGCAACTATACAGTATCCATCCCGGCTACCCATCTTACGTTCCGGTGCTTTTACACATGAAAGGATAAATCCTGCTATTGCCGCAAATGCAATTGTACCAATAAAATACATAGCGTCACCATCGCCATATATCAGTGAAACTATCAGAGACGGTACCATAAGCATCGCCTCTGTCATAAGAATTTTACCAAGAATTTTAAGAACTCTTCTTCTATTCATCGCCCTATACTCCTGCAAAAATGTCCTGTAATCTCAAAATACTCTTATTTACAGTACATACTAAAACTGAATCACCCTTTTCAATTACATCATCACCTCGAGGCACAATAAGCCTTCTGTTTCGTATTATAGAAGCAATAATATAGCCTTTTTTAACTTGTAATTCCTTTATCAGCTTGCCAAGATATGCCTCATCTGATGTGACTTTAAACTCAACAAACTCAAGTTTTCCATCCATAAGCCTGTAAAGTGAGGAAATAGCATCAAAATTTTCTGCCGCAAGAAGCGATCTTGAATAACCGATAATAATATCTGTAACAGCACTCTCTTTGGAAACGCTGCATATTTTTGTATTCATCTGAAGTTCTTTTAATGCCGAATGTGAATTCATCTTTGTTACAACCTTATATACATTGCGTTTTTCAGCAAGCATGCCCGCAATAAGATTATATTCATCATTATTTGTAAGCGTAACGAAAGCATCTGTATTTTTGATGTCTGCCTCAGACATACTCTCAAAATATTCCATTGCATCACTGCACATAACTGATACTCCCGGTACATTGCCTGCAAGTTCAGCTGCTTTGCTGTGAACTTTCTCAACAACAGTTACATTAACACCATCTTTTTCAAGCATCTTTGACAGATAAAATCCAATTCTGCTCGCTCCGGCAATAAGTACTGAACTGATACGTCTTACTTTTATATTCATTTTCTCAAGCGACTCATTTATCGCCTTAGGAGAACCTGTGATATAAAGCACATCGCCTTCTTTTACAATATCATCACCATTTGGTATAAATATATTCTTATCACGCACTATTGCACATATAAGAATATTCATCTTCATTTTTTGGTTTATCTCAAATAATGTCTTGCCAATTATTGCATTGCCATGTTCTATTTTCATCTCGGCAAGTTCACATCTGCCTTTGCCAAAAAGTTCAATCTTTGTAGCCTGTGGAAAATGCAGTAATCTTTCTATCTCCCTTGCAGCTGTAAAATCAGGATTTATTGTCATTGACAGACCAAATTTTTCCATATAAAATTCTGACTGCACGGCATATTCTGCATTTCTTACTCTCGCAATCGTATTCTTGGCACCGAGCGAATGTGCTGTAAGACAGCTTAATATATTAAGTTCATCTGAACCTGTGACAGCAATAAATATATCAGCCTCTGCAGCACCTGCATCCTGCAATATCGTAAGCGATGCACCATTACCCTGATAGCAGATTACATCCATAGCGTTAGAAATCTTATTTATCAAATCAAGATTAGTATCTATTACTGTTACTTCACAGCCATTATCTGTAAGCTGGGCAGCTATCTCTGAACCTATCTTTCCTCCGCCAACAACACAGATTTTGACATTCTTTTTTTTCATGTCTTTTCATTCCTCCGTCATAAATTAAACAATTAAAGACTATGTATGCTATCTTATCTTATCACAGTGAATGTTTATTTACAAGTTCCCATGTCATGTAAACTAAACATAAAAATGGCAGCACCCGTTAATTTTACGGATGGTGCCCACAAAACAGTTTTTTTTAAGCAACACCTA
>OGQM01002227.1_pt1 | contig 11914 bp, 7 predicted proteins | sample 1553191 | NCBI WGS metagenome assembly OGQM01 (sample SAMEA2579954, study PRJEB22360) | human gut metagenome | biome: human gut; feature: human-associated habitat; material: faeces | place: Denmark | collected 2008/2010 | reverse complement strand
CTCGTCAGGTTTTCCGCGTAGGTGCGCGCATACTCGATGGATCCGGACTCGACCATGATGTCCACCGCCTCGGCGAGAACGGCAGAGTCCTTCTCCTTCGAGGAGAGGATCTCAATCAGGCGCTCGCGCTTCGGGGAGTTCTGCAGCGCATGGACGACCATGAGCGTGCGCTTGCCCTCGGTGATGTCGCTGCGGAAATCCTTCTTAGCGGATTCCTCACTGCCGATAAGGTTCAGCAAATCGTCTTGAATCTGGAAAGCGAGCCCGGTGTCGAGGCCGTAAGAACGCAGCGCCTCGATTTGCTGCTCGGTGCCGCCGCCCACGATGGCACCGATCGCTAAGGGCACCGCGCCCGAATAGTGCGCGGTCTTGTGCGTCGCCATGTCCAGGTAGTCATCAACCGAGATATCAAAGCGCCCGTCGCGGACCCAACCCAGGTCGAGTGCTTGACCCTCGATGGTGCGGACGATCATCTCGGTAAGCTCGTGGAGCACGCGCAGCTTCACGTCGGACTCCAGCGTAGGGTCGTCGAGAACCGTCTTGGTGACCATGGTGAGCGCCAGGTCGCCACAATTGATGGCAAGGCCCGTGCCCTCGGTAAGGTGCATGCAGGGCTTGCCTCGACGAAGCTGTCCGTTGTCGGCGATGTCGTCGTGGATCAGCGCGCCCGACTGGAAATGCTCGATGGCTGCCGCGGCGCTGCGGGCGCTCTCAAAGCTACCGCCCACTGCGGTTGCGGCGAGCATGCAGATAAGCGGGCGGTGGCGCTTGCCGGCGTTGGCCGTAAAAGCCGAGAGCGGCGCATACAGGTAGCGCTCGATATCGGCAGAGGTCGCCTGTCCGTCAAAGAACGTGGCCAGATAGTCGTTAATCTGGTCAAAGTGCTGGGCTAAAAAGCTGGTAAACGGACTGGACACGGGTTCTCGCATTCTTTCTTGGGTTACATCGTTGCGGTGTGCAGATACCATATTGCCACATTGGAGTTGCCGGCGCGTCTGTTTTGGCGATTTGGAGAAACGGGACGCGTGCGCGTGCCGGCTGCTTATATAAGCCTAAAGTGCTCGAGCGCCTTGACGACGCCATCTTTGTCGACCGAGTCGGTGATGTAGTCGGCGCGCTTTTTGAGATAGTCTGGCGCATTGCCCATGGCGATACCGACATCGACGGCGTTCATCAGCGAGACGTCATTGCTGGCGTCGCCGATGCCGTACACGGTTCCGTGGTGGGGATCGAGGGCGTCGAGTACAGACTGGATGCCCCCGCGCTTCGTGCATTCGCGGGGCGAGATTTCGGTTACCTCGAGTTCGAGCTCGTTAAAGCACAGCAGCGGCTCAAGTGCCTTATCTTGAGCGATGTGGTTGGCGAGCGATGTAGACATCAAGATCTTGTAGACACTGTAATGTTGCAGCTGCGTGACTGCGTCGCCCAGGGTGCGCGCGTATCCGGGAGCATCGGGGGCATCGGCACTCATGCGCACGACGCCGTTGAGGCCCTCAAAGCGGATGACCTCGCCCGATTGCTCAAGGTAGGGGGCAAGACGCTGCAGCATACTGGGCGTCATCGACAGATCGCGAATTGCGTGTCCGTCGATCTCGGCGTAACCGCCCGCAAGACAGACGATGCCGGTCCAGGGCAGCTCAAGAAGTTTGGGGTGGATGCAGCTGAGGGTGCGTCCTGTGCAGATAAAGGCCATGTTGCCGTTTGCAACGAAATCGCGGATGGCCTGCGAGACCGCCTCGTTGGGATAAGGGGACAGGTCACGCTCGCTCTCGGGAAGCTCTTGTGCCACTCGAGGGTCTTGCCAGGCGAGCGTTCCGTCGATATCGAAGAAGCAGATATCGCCGCGCTTATGGGCTGCGCTGGCGGCAGGGGAGGCCGAGGTGGCGGGCACAAATCCCGGCTCGAGGCCCATGATCTGGTCAAAATGCTCTTTAACGCGGGGAACGGAGATGCCGATGATCACCTGGGCGGTCTTGCCCGTAATGATGAGGCCCTTGGCGCCCACCGCGACAAACGACGCGTTATCTGCAACGATGGAAGGGTCTGCGACCTCGACGCGCAGGCGCGTGGCGCAGTTGGTTGCGCCCACGATATTGCCAACGCCACCTAAAAGCTGAATTACCCGCTCAGCGAGGACGTGATCTTGATCGGATCGACTATTGACCTCGTCATTGGGAGATTGCTCTTTGGCAAAGTCGCTTCCCGTTAAACAATCGATTGCCGCGCGATTGGCGACATGATTCTCGCGGCCCGGCGTCTTAAGATCATAGACCAAGATGAGTGCTCGAAAACTAACAAAAAAGATGAGGCTAAAGGCAAGGCCGATACCGAGCGCCAAAAGATAGGCACCGGCATGCGTGCGCATGAGCGGAATAAAGTTGAAGGCTGCCATCTCCATGAGGCCGCCCGAGAAGATGCCGACGATGCCAAAGAGATTCATGGTTGTGGCAAGGCAAGACGATAAGACGGCGTAGAGAAAAAAGAGCCCGGGGTGGGTGAACATAAAGAGAAACTCGAGTGGCTCGGTAACGCCGCAAACCACCGAGGCGATGATGGCGGGAACAAGGATGACCCTGAGGCCGGCGCGGCGCTCGGGTTTTGCGGTGGAGTAGAACGCGGCTGCGATGGCAGGAAGGCCAAAGAGCTTGACCCAGCCAGTGGCGGTAAAACCGGCCCACGGCGCAAGCTCATTGAGGGGGCGCGTGCTATGGGAGAGAATGGGGAGCAAATTGGTCCACGTGGCGTAGATGCCGTCGTTAATGACCAGGTTGTCGTAGTAGATCGGCATGTAGAGCAGGTGGTGCAGACCAAAGGGCTCGAGTGCTCGTTCTAAAAAGGCAAAGATGCCTACGCCAAAGGGACCGACGCCCGCAAGCGCGTGGCGCAGCGTTTCGGTTACATCGTATACGTAGGGCACCGTGACAGCCGAGAAAATGGCAAGACCGAGTACGGCGAAAAAGCTGATGAGATAGACCAGCGAGGAACCCGAGAAGGTGCCGAGCCAATCGGGAACCTTGGCATCGTAGAAGCGGTCATGGATGGCGACGACGGTTGCCGATACCACTAGCGGGCCGATAATGCCGGTGTCGAGCGTCTTGATGCCGTCGATGATGGTGATGCCGCTAGCGGAGGTCAAAGACGACGGGTACTTAAGTCCAAGGTTGTCTCCGCTCAGCTTAATGATCTCGCTCAAAAAGAAGCAGTAGGCAAAATAGGCGACGAGCGCCTCGAGGCAGCAACGCGCCGGCTGCTTTTGGGCAAGGCCGATGGGCAGCGCTACGGCAAAAAGGAGCGGAAGGCGCTTAAAGACCGTCCACGAGCCACGCTGAATGATAGTCCAAAAAACGTACCAAGGGGTTCCGTATACGGCGAGATCGCCGACGATATCCGCAGACGTTGCGAGGGCGGAGACGCCGACCATGAGGCCCGATATAGAAAACAGCATGGCGGGAGCGAACATGGCCCCGCCAAAGCGTTGGATTTTTTGCAGCATGTTCTGCCTTCCGAATATCGAGGCGCGTTGCGCGTGGGGAAACGTTTAAACAATGGATTCATTGTAGAGGACCAGACGATTGTCGTATCGGCAGTTTTGAGCGAAACCGATTTGGGCACGACAGAAACCGTCAACGGTTAAATCCTGTCGCTTTACCGATATTCGGTTTAAACAACTTTAAGAAATGCTATCGTGCCTAGCCGGAAATAAATAATGTAGAGGTGAAACAATGCCAAAAGCGATATACGAAGGAATCTACCGTGAGATCCGTTCGCGCATCATTAACGGGACCTATGCGTTTCAGGAGATGCTGCCAACCGAAACCGAGCTGACCGCGGAATTTGGCTGCACGCGCAATACCGTCCGTCGCGCCTTGGGTATGCTGGCCGATGGGATGTTTGTGCAGCCCATTCACGGCAAGGGCGTGCGCGTTATTTGGCTTAAGGGCGAAACCGACATGTTGGGCGCACTCGAAGAGGTTGAGTCGTTTGGCGAGTTCGCAAAACGCAACAATGCCGTCGCATCGACCGAGGTCAAGTCTTTTGAACATTTGATTTGCACTGAGCAACTCTCTCGTCGCCTGGGCTTTAAGATGGGCGAGGAGTTGATTCGCGTGGTGCGTGTCCGAAGCCTTAACGGCAATGCGCGCCAAGTAGACCATGGTTACTTTTTGGAGTCGATCGCCAAGGGTCTGACGCCCGAGATCGCCGCAAAGTCAATTTACGACTATCTGGAGCACAAACGCGGCGTCAAGGTGATGGCGAGCCGTCGTACGGTGAGTGTCGAGCTCGCCAACGATGAGGACTGCAGCTATCTTGACCTTGGTAAATACAACTGCGTTGCCGTCATGGAGAGCCAGTCGTACACCTCGGACGGCATCCTGTTTGAGGTCACGCATGCCCGCACGCATCCCGAGATCTTCCACTACCGCGTCAACTCCAAGCGATAGCCGGCTAGCTCGCAGCCTGACGAGACTCATGCCCTCAAAGCGAAAACGCCCGGTCAAACCGACGATGCATCGGCTTGACCGGGCGTTTTCTCTGCATTTGATAACAAATAATTGTTTATACAAAACTTGTCAAGTATCAAGTTGAAATTACCGTTCACCGAAGTTTTTCTACCGCTCTAGTAATACTTGTTCAAACAACTAGCCAAATAGCGTATTGTACAAATCAGCAAAAGGGGCAAAGTCCCCGAGCCAATCTCCGAAGGCGGCGGCAAAGGGTGCCGCCACGGTGTGAAAGGGTGGATTGTAATGAAGAACGAAATGAGCAGAAGGCAGTTCCTGGGCTTTGCTGGTTCCGCGGCTGCGGTTCTTGGTCTGGGCCTCGTGGGCTGCGGTGGCTCCGCCGGCTCCGGCTCCTCTGCTTCTGGTGGCGCTGCCGAGGTCTACTTCCTCCAATTCAAGCCCGAGGTCGACAAGGAGTGGAAGGAGATCGCCAAGGCGTACAAGAAGGAGAAGGGCGTCGAGGTCAAGATCGTGACCGCCGCCTCCAACACCTACGAGGAGAAGCTCAAGTCCGAGATGTCCAAGAGCTCCGCTCCGACCCTGTTCCAGGTCAACGGCCCCACCGGTCTTAAGAACTGGAAGGACTACTGCGCCGATCTGTCCGATACCAAGCTCCGCGGTGAGCTCATTGACGACTCCCTGGCTCTGCAGTCCGACGGCAAGGATCTGGGTATCGACTGGGTCCAGGAGAGCTACGGCATCATCTACAACAAGCAGCTGCTCGAGAAGGCTGGCTACAAGGCCGAGGACATCAACTCCTTCGACAAGCTGAAGGCTTGCGCCGATGACATTCAGGCCCGCAAGGACGAGCTTGGTGTTGAGGGTGCCTTTACTTCCGCCGGCATGGATGACTCCTCCAGCTGGCGCTACACCACCCACCTCGCCAACCTCCCGCTCTACTACGAGTTCGAGAAGGAGCACAACCAGGAGGACGACGAGATCAAGGGCGAGTATCTCGACAACTTCAAGCAGATTTTCGACCTGTACATCACCGACTCCACCTGCGATCCTTCGCAGCTTGCCTCCAAGACCGGCGACGACGCTACCAACGAGTTCGCAACCGGGAAGGCCGTCTTCTATCAGAACGGTTCTTGGGCCTACGCCGACCTCACCAAGGCCGGCATGACCGATGACCAGCTCGGCATGCTGCCGATCTACATCGGCGTCGACGGCGAGGAGAACCAGGGCCTGTGCTCCGGCGGCGAGAACTACTGGTGCGTGAGCTCCCAGGCTTCCGAGGATGCCCAGAAGGCCACCGAGGACTTCATGTACTGGTGCGTCACCGCTGACACCCCGACCAGCATCATCGCCGACAAGATGGGTCTGACCGCTCCGTTCAAGAGCGCCAAGGAGACCACCAACGTCTTCTCGCAGCAGGCCGTTGCCATGGCCAAGGACGGCAAGAAGACCGTCGCTTGGGACTTCGTCTACATTCCCTCCGAGGAGTGGAAGAAGAACCTCAAGCAGGCTCTGATCGCCTATGCTGCCGACAACAGCAAGTGGGATGGCGTCAAGAACGCCTTCGTCGATGGTTGGAAGACCGAGAAGGCTGCTTCCGAGTAAGTAGTTGCTGCCCAAGCTATCTGATTAGCGACAGGGGGCGGGCAGACGTTGGTTTGCCCGCCCCCTGCATATTGAAAGGACCCTTCTATGGGCAAAGCACTCAAGCGCTGGTGGCCGCTCTTTATGCTGCCCACGTGTCTGGCGTTTATGATCGGGTTCGTGATTCCCTTTATCCAGGGTCTCTATCTCTCGTTCTGCCAGTTTATTACCATCAACAACACGCACTTTGTCGGTATCGAGAACTACGTGCGCGCACTGTCCGATCCGCAGTTTGCCACGTCGTTCTTCTTTACCGTGGCGTTTGCCTTCCTGTCGACGGTGCTCATCAACGTGATTGCCCTCGCCATCGCGCAGGCGCTCACCCGCAAAGCGCTCAAGGGCACCAACATCTTCCGTACGATCTTCTTTATGCCTAACCTGATCGGCGGCATCGTGCTGGGCTACATTTGGCAGATTCTGATCAACTGCCTGCTCTCCAACGTGGGTGCCCAGCTCATCGCCCTTAACTCTGCTGCTGGCTTCTGGGGCCTTATCATCCTGACCCTGTGGCAGCAGGTCGGCTACATGATGATCATCTACATCGCTGGTCTGCAGTCCATTCCGTCCGACTACATCGAGGCCGCCAAGGTCGACGGTGCCACGGCATGGCAGACGTTTTGGAAGGTTAAGATCCCTAACCTGATGCCGACCATCACCATCTGCCTGTTCCTGTCCATCACCAACGGCTTTAAGCTGTTCGACCAGAACCTCGCCCTTACCGGCGGTGCCCCCGCGCACTCCACCGAGATGCTCGCCCTGAACATCTACAACACGTTCTATTCTCGTGCCGGCATCGCATGGCAGGGCATTGGCCAGGCCAAGGCAGTCATCTTCTGCATCCTGGTCGTAGCCATCTCCATGATTCAGCTTAAGGCCACGAGGTCCAAGGAGGTGCAGCAGTAATGAAACGCGATAAGGTTATCAACCGCGCGCTCTCAATCTTCTTTACGATTCTGTCGCTCGCGTGGATCTACCCCGTGTTCATGATCGCGCTCAATTCCTTTAAGAAAGCGACCGCAATCAGCACCACCACAGCGTTCGATCTGCTCACGCCCGAGACGTTCAACGGCCTTGCAAACTACTTGCACGCTCTTAACGAGCAGGGCTTTGCCTCGGCATTTATGTACTCGCTCATCATCACAGTCACGTCGGTCGTGCTGATTTTGGTGTGCTGCTCCATGTGCGCTTGGTATGTGGTTCGTGTCAACAACAAGATCTCGAACTTCTTCTATTACCTGTTCGTCTTCTCGATGGTCGTGCCCTTCCAGATGCTCATGTTCACGCTGTCCAATTTGGCGGACCGCATCGGCTTCAACACGCCGTTCAACATCTGCTTTATCTATCTTGGCTTTGGCGCGGGCTTGGCGGTCTTTATGTTCGCCGGCTTTGTAAAGAACATTCCGCTCGAGATCGAAGAGGCGGCCATGATCGACGGCTGCAATCCGGTCCAGGTGTTCTTTAAGATCGTCCTTCCCATCATGAAGCCCACCTATCTTTCGGTCGGCATTCTCGAGACCATGTGGGTCTGGAACGACTATCTGCTGCCCTACCTTACCCTCGACTCCACCAAGTACAGGACCATTCCTATCTTGATCCAGTACTTCCGCGGCGGCTACGGCCACGTCGAGCTCGGTCCCATGATGGCCTGCATCATGATGGTCGTTATCCCCATCGTCATCATGTACATCCTCTGCCAGAAGTACATCATCGACGGCGTGGTGGCGGGTGCCGTCAAGGGCTGATGCCGTAACTGTTTTGCAAGTTTCTGCGGCGCCCCTCAGCGCGGCGCCGCATATCGAAAGGTAAAGACATGGCCGAGATCGTTCTCAAACATGTTCAGAAGGTGTATCCCAACAACGAGTCCAAAAAGAAGGGCTTCTTTGGCAAAAAGAAGAAGACCGAGGAGAAGAAGCACAACCTCAAGGTTACCGAGGACGGCGTGCTCGCGGTGGAGGACTTTAATCTCACCGTGCATGACCAGGAGTTTGTCGTTCTCGTTGGCCCGTCTGGCTGCGGCAAGTCCACGACGATGCGCATGGTCGCTGGCCTGGAGGACATCACTTCGGGCGACGTGCTCATCGACGGCAAGCGCGTCAACGACGTGGCGCCCAAGGACCGCGACATTGCCATGGTGTTCCAGAGCTATGCTCTGTACCCCAATATGACGGTGTACGAGAACATGGCGTTTACGCTTGAGCTCAAGAAGGTCCCCAAGGACGAGATCGACCGTAAGGTTCGCTCTGCTGCCGAGATCTTGGGTATCACCGAGTACCTAGACCGTAAGCCCAAGGCGCTTTCGGGCGGCCAGCGCCAGCGTGTCGCCATCGGCCGCGCCATCGTGCGTGATCCGAAGGTCTTCCTGATGGACGAGCCGCTGTCCAACCTGGACGCCAAGCTGCGCAACCAGATGCGTGCCGAGCTCATCAAGCTGCGCCACGAGATCAAGGGCACGTTCATCTACGTCACTCACGACCAGACCGAGGCTATGACCCTCGGTGACCGTATCGTGGTCATGAAGGACGGCGTCGTTCAACAGATCGCCACCCCGCAGGAGGTCTTCAACCATCCCGCGAACATCTTCGTTGCCGGCTTTATCGGCGTGCCGCAGATGAACTTCTTCGATGCCCAGCTGGTTCGCTCTGGCAACGGCTTTACCGTCAAGACCGAGGATATGAACGTGGCGCTCGCCCCCGAGACCTGCGCTCAGCTTGCTCTCAACTGGGACGGCGGCGACGTGAAGGAGATTACGGCCGGCGTGCGCCCCGAGCAGATCCTGCTTGCCGACAAGGACGAGGAGGGTGCGCTCCAGGGTACCGTCGAGGTGACCGAGCTCATGGGTTCGACCGAGCACGTCCACGTGACCGCCCCCGACGGCCAGTTTGTCCTGATCATCCCCGTTGTCGACCTTGAGGCCAAGGGCGCGCTCAAGGCGGGCGACACCATCTGGTTCAAGTTCGAGAAGAACGCGACCCATCTCTTCGATAAGGTGTCTGGCAAGAACCTTATCTAGGCCCGGTGCATCCAGGCCCTCCCTTTGGGCGACTGCGGTATTGCCATCCTTTTGCCGCGGTCACATATAAGGCTCCCCTCCCGTCCACTGGGCGAGAGGGGAGCCTTTCTTTGTGCTGGGATTGTCTGACCGGTCGTTTGTCTCGATCTGTAACGGGTAGGGCCGATTTCGGACGTTAGATGTTACAGATTGAGATAAACCCAAGGGGAGGGGCCGGTATGTCTCAATCTGTAACAGCTGGGGCCGTTTTTACCGAGTAGCTGTTACAGATCGAGATTCTTCGGTCGAGTCGGGTCACAGGATAACGTGCGGGCAAAAAAACGGAGCCGTGTTGCCACGACTCCGTTTCTCAAGAGGATGGGTAAGGGAAGTGAAATTAGTTCAGGTGCCAGATCTCGTCGTTGTACTGGGAGATGGTGCGGTCGGACGAGAAGGTGCCGGCGTTGGCGATATTGATGAGCGCCTTGCGCATCCAGGCGTCCTGGTCCTCGTAGTCGGCCAGCACGCGCTCCTTGGTCTGGATGTACTCCTCAATGTCGAGCAGGGCCATAAACCAGTCCTTGCCCTTAATGTCATCGTGCAGGCGCTGCAGGCGCTCGGCATTGCCGGTCGCCATAAAGGCCGGGTTGGTGATGAAGTCCACCAGCAGTTTAATGCCGGGCTTGCGGTAGAGCACACCGGCGTCATAGGTGCCGTCGGCATAGAGCTGCTCGACCTGTTTGGACGAGGCGCCAAAGGTGTAGATGTTCTCGTCGCCCACGAGCTCGGCAATCTCCACGTTGGCACCGTCGAGCGTGCACAGGGTTAGGGCGCCGTTGAGCATGAACTTCATGTTGGAGGTGCCGCTCGCCTCCTTGGAGGCCAGGCTGATCTGCTCGGAGATGTCAGCGGCGGGGATCACGTGCTCGGCGGCGGTGACGTTGTAGTTCTCGATCATGACAACCTGCAGGTAGGGAGCCACGTCGGGGTCGTTTGCAATCCACTGCGATAGCGTCAGGATCAGATGGATGATGTCCTGCGCGATAGTGTAGGCAGGCGCCGCTTTGCCGCCAAAGATGATGGTGACGGGGTGCTTAGGTCTGTTGCCGTTCTTGATATCGAGGTACTTCCAGATGATGTAGAGCGCGAGCATCTGCTGACGCTTGTACTCGTGGATGCGCTTGACCTGGACGTCGATGATGGCGTTGGAGGGAATGGTCACGCCCTGCTCGAGCGCCATGAACTGGCGCATGATGGCCTTGGCCTCGACCTTGGTGGCGGCCAGGCGCTCAAGAACGTCCTTGTCGTCGGCGAACTTGGCGAGTTTGCTCAGATCGCCGGTGCTGCGCCAGTCGGTGCCGATCACATCGTCGAGCAGGCTGGCGAGCGCGGGGTTGGCCCCATGGATCCAGCGGCGGAAGGTGATGCCGTTGGTCTTGTTGGAGAACTTCTTGGGATAGATCTCGTAGAACGGATGAAGCTCGGTGTCCTCCAGGATCTTGGTGTGGAGGGCGGCTACGCCGTTGATGGAGAAGCCAAAGTGGATGTCCATGTGGGCCATGTGGACGGTGTCGTGCTCGTCGATGATGGCGACGCGCGGGTCATCGTGCTCGGCCTTCGCGATCTCATCGAGCTTGACGATAATGTCGGCGATGGCAGGGGAGACCTTCTGCAGGCTGGCGAGCGGCCACTTCTCGAGCGCCTCGGCAAGAATCGTGTGGTTAGTGTAGGCGACCATGGAGCGTACGATGGCCACGGCCTCGTCAAACTCGATGCCATGCTCGGTGGTGAGCAAGCGAATGAGCTCGGGGATGACCATGGTGGGGTGCGTGTCGTTAATCTGGACCACGGCGTAGTCGGCCAGATCGTGCAGGTTGCTGCCGCGCTCGATGGCCTCGTCGATCAGGAGCTGGGCGGCGTTGCTTACCATGAAGTATTCCTGGTAGATGCGAAGTAGGCGGCCCTGCTCGTCGGAATCGTCGGGGTAGAGGAACAAGGTGAGGTTCTTGGCGATCTCGGTCTTGTCGAAGTCGATGGAGCTGCCGGGGACCAGGCCGTCGTCGACGCTCGCCAGGTCGAACAGGCGCAGGCGGTTCTTGGTGGGCTGGCCGTAACCGGGCACATCGATGTTGACGAGCTTGGAGGTAACGGCAAAATCGCCGAACTCGACGGTGTAGGAGCGGTCATCGTCGACCAGGATGTCCTGCTCACCGAGCCACTCGTCGGGGACGGCCTTCTGCTGGTTGTCGACAAAGCGCTGACGGAACAGACCGTAGTGATAGTTGAGGCCCACGCCATCGCCGGTCAAGCCCAGCGTGGCGATGGAATCCAGGAAGCACGCGGCCAGGCGGCCCAGGCCGCCGTTGCCGAGCGACGGCTCGACCTCGAATTCCTCGATCTTGTTGAGGTCGTGGCCTGCGGCGGTGAGCTGGTCCTTAACCTCGTTGTAGATGCCGAGGTCGATCATGTTGTTGATGAGCAGTTTGCCGATCAAAAACTCAGCAGAGATGTAGTAGAGCTTTTTCTTACCATTGTTGAGCGGACAGGCGGCAGAGCGCTCCTGCACGAGTTTGACCAGCAGCTTGTAAATGCGACGGTCGTCGAGCTGCTCGAGCGAGGTGCCAAAAGACTGCTCGGCGAGTTCCATGAGGTTAATTTGGGGCATGTTTTCTCCTGTGATGGGTTGTTTCATGTCTGCAATTCATAAGAAGCCCGCGCGAGCGGATTGGGGTGGCCTCGCGCGGGAAAAGCAAGCGCGTCCGCACGGTGGGGAGGGGCCGGGCGCGGTAGCTCCTATTGAGGAAGCTCGATTTCGGCTTCC
>OGQM01002214.1_pt1 | contig 11985 bp, 6 predicted proteins | sample 1553191 | NCBI WGS metagenome assembly OGQM01 (sample SAMEA2579954, study PRJEB22360) | human gut metagenome | biome: human gut; feature: human-associated habitat; material: faeces | place: Denmark | collected 2008/2010 | reverse complement strand
CGCAGCGCAGATACGTGTGCGCGGTATCGGCACCATCAACAACTCTGACCCGCTCTACATCGTAGACGGAATGCCTATCACCGGCGGACTCGACTACCTCAACCCGAGCGACATCGAGAGCATCGAGGTGCTCAAGGACGCTGCTTCGGGCGCAATATATGGTGCGCGTGCTGCCAACGGTGTTATTCTCGTTACAACCAAGAGCGGCAAGATAGGCAAGACACGCGTCAACTACAACTTCTCTTACGGATGGCAGAACCCGTGGAGAAAGCGCGACGTGCTCAACGCAACCGACTATGCCATAATGATGAACGAAGGACGCATCAACTCAGGACAGGCTCCTCTCTACAGCGATCCTTACTCTTACGGCGAAGGAACAGACTGGCAGGAAGAGCTCTTCAACGACAATGCGCCCGTGTCAAACCACGAACTCACGGTGAGCGGTGCTTCTGAAAAGCTCAACTACTACCTGTCTCTCGGATACTACACACAGGAAGGTATCATCGGCGGCGACTACGACCGATCTAACTATAACCGTCTGACGCTGCGCAGCAACACCAAATATACTCTCTTCGACGAGAGCAAGACGCGCAACTGGCTCAACAAGCTCGACATCACGGTCAACCTCTCTTATGCCCGCGTTAAGAGCAAGAGCATCGACGCCAACTCTCAGTGGGGCTCGCCGCTGGGCAGCGCCCTGGCCATGTCGCCTATCCTCACGCCTACCCTTACAGGCGAGGCTGCCGATGCACAGAACGACAAATATGCCGGAACGGCAGGCTATGTGCCCATGTATGACAAGAACGGCAACCTCTATACTCTTGCCGGTCCTGACTATAACGAGATGACTAACCCGCTGCAGAACCTCTCTCTGCCGGGCGCAGCCAACTGGTCGCATAAGTTTGTTGCCAACTTCATTGGCGAGCTGCAGATATGGGACGGACTTAAGTTCCGCACATCTTACAGTGCCGACATGTCGTTCTGGGGCAACGAGTCGTACACTCCGGTCTACTATCTCCGCGCCAACCAGTTCAGCGAATTCTCTAAAGCATCGTCTGAAAGCGACCGCGGCACGGTATGGCAGATTGAAAACGTGCTGACATACGACAAGACAATAGGCGACCACACATTCAACGTCGTGCTCGGACAGAGTGCGCTGAAGAACACAGGCTGGACTCTCGGAGGAAGCCGCAACTACCTCATTGACATCAACAAGCCTTACATCGACTATGCCAACGGACTTGCCGAAAACGGCGACCAGACCGTCTACGGCGGATATGCAGAGCCTTACACAATGGCATCTATGTTTGCCCGACTGAGCTACAACTACGCTGAGCGCTACATGGTGCAGGCCACTGTACGCCGCGACGGCAGCTCACGCTTCGGTGCCAACAACAGATACGCCACATTCCCGTCGTTCTCTCTCGGATGGAACGTAACCAACGAACCTTTCATGCAGAACCGTCCCGACTGGCTGTCTAACCTCAAGGTGCGCGTAAGCTGGGGTAAGAACGGTAACGACAACATCGGTAACTTCCAGTATCTGTCGCTAACATCTGTCAACAACAACTACATCTTCGGACGCGATGAAGCCGTAACCAACGGTATAAAGGCAAGCATCATTCCTAACCCTGACCTGAAATGGGAGGAATCTGAGCAGACAGACATCGGCCTCGACTTCGGCTTCTTCAACAACGCCCTTACCTTCACGGTAGACTATTACAAGAAAAAGACCAACGGAATGCTCATGACTCTCTCTATACCTTCATACGTAGGCGAGAACAAACCTTACGGAAACGTGGGCGACATGGAGAACAGCGGAGTTGAGTTTGAGGCAGGATACAAGTTCAATGTTGCCGACGCTCACTTCAGTCTGAAGGGCAACGCCTCTTATCTTAAGAACAAACTGATAAAGCTCGGCAACGACACCGGCTTTGCCAACTACGACAGTTTCCAGACAGCAGGCACGATAACACGCGGTGAGAACGGACAGCCGTTCCCGTTCTTCTACGGCTACAAGACCGCAGGAATATTCCAGACACAGGAGGAAGTCAACTCTTATGTCAACGACAAAGGCGAACTCATACAGCCGGATGCCAAACCCGGATACGTAAGATTTGTCGACATTGACGGCGACGGAGCCATCACTGCCAACGACCAGACCAAGATCGGAAAGGGAATGCCCGACTGGACATTCGGTATAAGCCTCAACGCTGAGTGGCGCGGATTCGACTTCAGCATGATGTGGCAGGGCGTTGCAGGCGCCGACGTGTTCGACGCTACACGACGTGTGGACATCGCCGCATCTAACCTTCCTTCATGGATGCTGAGCCGCTGGACAGGTCCGGGCACATCAAACAAGTATCCTATGTTCATACTCGGCGACAACGTCAACTGGGTTTCATCAGACCTTTATGTTCATGACGCCTCTTACTTCCGTCTGAAGAACATACAGCTGGGCTACACTCTGCCGCAAAGCCTCACACGAAAGGCATTCATCGAGAAGCTGCGCGTGTATGTCGCAGCCGAGAACCTGATAACGTTTACAAAATACTGGGGCTTCGACCCGGAGGTTGCATCAAGCGGAACATCTCTCGGAGTTGACTATGGCGTATATCCGCAGGCACGCGTATTCACCGTAGGTCTTAACCTGAGCTTCTGATAAAGATACTGACTAATAAATCTTTAAATAAACGAAAAAACGACATATCATGAAATCTAAAATATTGTTTGCATTCGGAATGCTTTCAGTGTTCACCCTGTCAGGATGTAGCGACGACTTTCTTGACCTGACACCTCCTACCGACACAGTGGGTGAATACTTCAACACACAGGAGCACGTTGAGGAGGCTCTGGTGGCTGCATACAATCCTCTGCAGTGGCCCGACTGGGGCAACGGCTACTATTGCCCAATCAACCTGATGAGCGACATCATGGCCGACGACATCTGGGTGGGCGGCTCGAGCAAGACCGACAACCAGTTCTGGCACCTCATGATGAACTTTGAGGCGCTGCCAAACCAGACTCCCGCAGGCTTGTGGACCGACGAATATTCAGGCGTTAAGCGCGCCAACGACGTGCTGAGCTATATCAACGACTCGCGCGACGAGCTGAGCCAGGACTTCATCGACAAGGCTTCGGCAGAGGCACGCGTGCTGAGAGCCTACTATTATAATAACCTTTGGAAGTTCTGGGGCAACATTCCTTTCTTCACTGAGAATCTTGAGGCAATGCCATACACGGCTCCGCAGCTGAAGGCAGACGAGGTTTACGAAAACGTGATAACCGACCTGAAGGACGTACTCGACAAGAACCTGCTGCCAATGAAGGCAGACGAGAGCGAGCTTGGCCGCGTGACACAGGCTATGGGATATATGCTCTACACCGAGATGGTGATGTATCAGAACGACGAGAGCAGATACGGACAGGCTCTGCAGTATATGAGAGACATAATAAGCAGCGGACTCTACGACCTGAATCCTGACTATGCAGCCCTTTGGAAGGAGTCGGGCGAATGGTGCCAGGAGTCGATATGGGAAATCAACTATAAGTCGGAGAATGCCGTTCGCTCATACGACAACCCGCTGGCTTCGGGCGGTACGGTGCTGCCAAGACTGATAAGCCCCAACCAATGGGTTGACGGCACAGCCGGAGTGGCAGGCGGATGGGGATTCTGTCCGGTGCGCACAGAGACCTACGAGCGCTATGCAGGCAACGACACACGCCGCGACGCCACCTGCTTCAATGCCGCCGCCAACGGCGAATACAACAAGCGCTATCAGGACACGGGCCTCTTCCTGGCTAAATATATTGCCACACCCGACGGCAATGCAGGACAGAAGGCCGATGCCGACCTCAACTTTAACAACAACCTGAGAGTTTACCGCTATGCAGAATGTCTGCTCAACGCTGCCGAACTGATACTGAAGACGGGCGGCGACCAGGCTGAAGCGCTGAGATATGTCAATCTGGTAAGACAGAGAGCGCACATAGCCACACTTGAAAGCGTGAGCGAAGACATAATAATAAGAGAGCGACAGCTCGAGTTCGTGGGCGAAGGCAAACGCTACTGGGACCTCGTCCGTACAGGCAAGGCACCTCAGGTGCTCGTTCCCGACGAGTATGGCTACCGCACAAACACATGGTCTGAGAGCAAGAAATATCTGCCGATACCTGACACTGAGATGTCGTCAGACCCGAACCTTAAACAAAACGATTATTAAAAAAAGATGAAAGCTATGAACAAGACATATAAAATATTTGGGAGCGCGCTGATGCTGCTGGGCCTCACTCTCGGCTCATGCTCACCCGAAAGCTTTGAGGGTGCCGACCCCAACGGACTGCCCGACGCAGCAGCGTATGAGGAGTTTGTACACGTAACGGTTAATCAGGAGACCAACTATGCCGTGTTCTCATTCGACGAGCAGCCCGGCGTGACACCTGTATGGATTATAGACGGAACTAAATACTCTACCGCAACGGTTGACTCTCAGTTCTACCGCAAGGCAGGCGACTACACTGTTGCGCTGCAGATAAGAAACCGCAACGGCATGAGCGACGGCCAGATAACACGCACATTCCACATTGACAAGACACGAATAAGCGGATTCGGCGGATTCAAGGAGGACAGCGAATTCAACATGTGGCGCAAGGCCAACATCGGCGATCCGTCGTTCTATTATGCTCCGGGATGGACACAGACAAACGATCCTACCTGTGTCAAGAACGGTTATGACTATAGCATAACTCTGCCTTCAGCCACTTCAGAGAGATGGCAGGCTCAGATGTTCCTCGAAACCGACATGGCCACATCGGCAGACAAGACATACGACTTCTCCGTCATACTGACTTCAAGCACCGATCATCCTGCTGTCATGGTGAAACTTGTTGACGCAAGCGACGACAACGTGTTCTACTTTGCCGAGGAAGTCGAGCTGAAAGCCGGCGAGCCTAAGTGTTTCTGGAAGAGCGACATGGCTGGACTCGACATCAGCAAGCTGAAACTTGTGTTCGACTTCGGCGGAAACGCTGCCAACACGAGCATCAACATTGAGAGCCTCGTGCTGAAAGACCATGCCAACGACGACGGAACCGTGCTGCCCGAGGTTGACACCGACGACACCGTATATGACTACGACGCTGAGACAAACCTGTGGAAACCGGTTGACGACAACGGCGCATTCACCACAGAATTCTACTATGCACCGGGATGGAGCCAGATAGCCGACCCGGCGTTCACAGCCAGCAACGGCACTTACACGGTGGTTCTGCCCGAGGCTACATTTGAACAGTGGCAGGCACAGGTGAAGCTCCACACTGACATCCCGGCCGAGGCAGGCGTTAAATACGACTTCTGCTGCACGCTGCACGCATCTGCCGCAACAAAGGGTGTTACGGTGAAGCTTACCGACAGCGCATCAGACGACAACTATCTGTTCATGAAGAAGGTTGACCTCGACGCTGATGCCGACTACACCCTGAAGGTTCCGGCAAGCGTGATGGCTACAGGTGCCGCCGACAAACTGACTCTCGTGGTCGACTACGGAGGCAATCCGGCAGGTCTGACGGCATCTATAAGCAAGATAGTTCTGCAGAAAACAATAGAATAATCCTTTTCATATTCCGGCGGAAAGGGCCCATGGCTCTTGCCCGCCGGGACTTTTCTTTTACTCGTTTCTAAATTAATTTTTTTACCTTTCGATGCTTGTCGCAGACATATCCCACACCGCCGTAAAGGCCGCACAGCACCCACGCAAGGCACGCCTGCGGGGAGCTTGGGGAGCGTCTGCGGCAGCTTTATTTGCAAAAGACCGCAAATGAGGTTCCAAAAGGCCACCTTTTACAGGCTAAAAGGCCGTCTTTTGGAAGCTAAAAGGACGCCTTTTGCAACGCATTGAATATCAATATGTTACACAGGTGTATTCTGACATGAATGAAAAAGGTCTGAAAATACTGAAAAAATATAACCTAAAATATGAAAAAATACTTTTTTATTGCTATCTTTATGGCATCGGCACTGACATCATCGAGCTGCAGCAGCAGTGATGACGAAGGCACTGACGGCAACAAAATATCTGTAAAGTGCTCGCCCGAAGAGATAACGGCAGGCGCAGCCGGAGGAACATTCAGCATAGACGTAACGTCTACCGGCAAGGGATGGACAGCCTACACGCCCGACACATGGATGAGCCTCAGCCTCGACGGCACCACGGCTGACAAGGGAACCATCAAGCTCAGCGTCAGCGCCAACAAGGGCACGGAGGCACGCTCGGGCATGGTGGTGGTGCGCTCGGGCACTGTGCGCGACACGGTGAAGATAAGTCAGACCGCCACGATAGGCGTTGCCGAAACTTCGGTCTATGCCCCTTCTGCCGGCGGAACGTTCAGCGTCGGGGGGAGTTCGAACGGCAACTTCACGGCATCTGCCGACGTGGCATGGATAAAGGCCACAGCCGCGGCAGGAGCGGTGAGCATAGAAGTGGAGCCGAGCAACGAACTGAAGTCGCGCTCGGGCATCGTTACCGTAGCCTCATCCGAAGGTTCTCAGCAGATAAGCGTAGTGCAGGAGTCGGCGCCCGACAACAACATCAGCGTGCCCGAAGGCTACCGCCTGGTGTGGAACGACGAGTTTGACCAAGGCACAACGCTCAACACCGCATGGTGGACTCACGAGGAGCAGGGCCCGGGATGGGTAAACAACGAGCTGCAGACCTATGTGGACGGACAGGCTGCAGGCCGCCGCGTAACCGAGATTGCCGACGGAAAGCTCAGCATCAACTGCTTCAAGGCAGGCTCTGCGATATACTCAGGACGAGTATATGCCAACGTGTCGACAGGCTGGAAATACGGATGGTTTGAGGCACGCATAAAGCTTCCCAAGGGCAAAGGCACGTGGCCTGCCTTCTGGATGATGCCTGCGGGCAACGACTTCGCCACAAACCCGTGGCCGCGCTGCGGCGAGATAGACATCATGGAGGAAGTGGGAGCCGACCCGGGCGACGTGTCGTCGACCATACACTGCCAGAAATACAACAACACGGGCACTGCCACGGAGCATGCGACGCTGCACGTTGCCGACGCCGAAGACGAGTTCCACGTGTATGCCTGCGAGTGGACGCCCGACCATCTGAAGTTTTATGTCGACGGAAAGATGATTCTCGACTATGCCAACGACGGCTCAGGCGTTGAGGCATGGCCCTTCGACAAGCCCTTCTACATCATCCTCAACCTTGCATGGGGAGGCGACTGGGGCGGATACAAGGGCACCGACGACAGTGCACTGCCTGCGACCATGAAGGTCGACTACGTGCGCGTGTTCCAGAAGTAGCCCTCAGACACATCACATAATGAAACTAAAAACACTTAGATAACATGAAAATCTTTATTAAATCCATACCGGCCCTGCTCCTCGGCGTATGCTCAATGAGCGCCGCCGCACAGGGCACGCCGGTGTATCTCGATGAGACCAAACCCATTGAAGAGAGAGTGGAAGACGCCCTGAAGCGCATGACGCTCGACGAGAAGATTGCCGTAATCCACGCTCAGAGCAAGTTCAGCTCGCCCGGAGTGAAGCGTCTGGGCATACCGGAGTTCTGGACCGACGACGGCCCTCACGGCGTGCGCCCCGACGTGCTGTGGGACAAATGGGAGCAGGCAGGCCAGACCAACGACTCGTGCGTGGCATTTCCGGCGCTAACGTGCCTTGCCGCCACATGGAATCCGGCCATAAGCCGCATCTACGGCGAAAGCCTCGGCGAGGAGGCTCTCTATCGCCGCAAGGACATGATTCTCGGCCCCGGCGTCAACATCTACCGCACTCCGCTGGGCGGACGCAACTTTGAATACATGGGCGAAGACCCCTATCTCGCCTCACGCATGGTGGTGCCCTACATCCAGGGCATGCAGTCAAAGGGCGTGGCAGCCTGCGTTAAGCACTTCGCTCTCAACAACGACGAGGAATACCGGCATCAGGTAAACGTCATAGTTGACGACCGTGCGCTCCACGAAATTTATCTTCCTGCCTTCAAGGCTGCCGTAACCGAGGCCGGAGTATGGGGCATAATGGGTGCCTACAACATGTATAAGAATCAACCAGTGGCTGCTCAACGACATACTGAAGGGCCAGTGGCGCTTCGACGGCGTGGTGGTATCCGACTGGGGCGGCGCACACGACACCCGTCAGGCCGTTGAGAACGGACTCGACATGGAGTTCGGAACATGGACCGACGGCCTTGCCTTCGGCACTTCAGACGCCTACGACAACTATTATCTGGCTTCGCCTTACCGCAAACTGATACAGGACGGCACCTACACGGAGAAGGAACTCAACGACAAGGTCAGGCGTGTGCTGCGCCTTTTCTTCCGCACCAACATGAACCGCAACCGCCAGTTTGGCTCGCTCTGCTCTGAAGCTCACTACGACGCCGCACGCAAAATAGCCGCCGAAGGCATCGTCCTGCTGCAGAACAAGGGCCAATAGACACGCTGAAGGCACGCCGCGTGCTCGTCGTCGGCGAGAATGCCATCAAGATGATGACCGTAGGCGGCGGCAGCTCTTCGCTCAAGGCGCAGCATGAGGAACTGCCTCTCGACGGCCTAAAGGCTTGTCTCGAAGGCATGAACATCGAGGTTGACTATGCCCGCGGATATGTAGGCGACATCACAGGCGAGTACAACGGCGTGACCACAGGACAGCAACTTGCTGACAGCCGCTCGCCCGAAGAGCTTATAGCCGAGGCCGTAGACAAGGCGCGCAAGGCCGACTACGTGGTGTTCTTCGGCGGACTCAACAAGAGCGACTACCAGGATGCCGAGGGTCACGACCGTAAGTCTTTCGCCCTGCCCTATGATCAGGACAAGGTGGTCGAGGCTCTTGTCAAGGCCAACAAGCGTCTGATATTCGTCAACATATCGGGCAACGCCGTGGCAATGCCGTGGAAGAGCTCGGTGCCCGCAATAGTTCAGGGCTGGTTCCTCGGCTCAATGGCAGGCCATGCTCTTGCCGACGTGCTGACAGGACGCACCAACCCGTCGGGCAAACTGCCCTTCACATGGCCGGCATCGCTCAACGATGTGGGTGCGCACAAGCTCAACACATATCCCGGAACATGGCGCGCCGACAAGAAAATCATTGACGAAGAGTATAAGGAAGGCATCTTTGTGGGCTACCGCTGGGCTGACAAGGAGAAGACAAAGCCGCTCTTTGCTTTCGGACACGGCGAGAGCTACACGAGCTTCAGGATAGGCAAGACAAAGGCAAGTGCCGCAAGCATCACCACGGCCGACAGCCTTTCGTTCACCGTCAGCATCACCAACACGGGCAAGGTGGCAGGCTCTGAGACGGTGCAGCTATACATTCACGACTGCGAGTCGTCGCTTCCGCGCCCCTACAAGGAGCTTAAAGGATTCAAGAAAGTTTATCTCCAACCGGGCGAAACCAAGAAAGTAACCATAACAATAGGCAAAGACGCCCTCAGCTTCTACGACGACAAGGCTGCCAGCTGGACCGCAGAGCCTGGACAGTTTGAGGCTCTCGTGGGCAACGCTTCAGACAATATTGTAAGCAAAGTGGCGTTTACTCTGAAATAGTCATTGACATCTAAAGACATAAATCATATGATGAAAATAAGCAAAATACTGACAACTGCGGCGGCACTGCTGCTGACCGGGGCGGTGAGCGCGCAGAACCAGGAGATGGATAAGTTTGTTGACGGCCTCATGTCGCGCATGACTCTGCACGAGAAGATTGGGCAGCTTAACCTTCAGGTGGCAGGCGACATAACCACGGGACAGGCCCAGGACTCTGAAGTAAGCGGCAAGATAAAGGCCGGAGAGATTGGAGGCGTGTTCAACCTGAAGGGCGTCGACAAGATAAAAGCACTGCAGAAGCTGGCCGTCGAGAAGAGCCGGCTGGGCATTCCGCTGCTTGTGGGCATGGATGTGATACACGGATACGAGACGATATTCCCCATTCCGTTCGCGCTTTCATGCAGCTGGGACCTCAACGCCATAGAGCGTGCTGCCCAAATAGCCGCAAAGGAGGCCACGGCCGACGGCATCAACTGGGTGTTCAGCCCTATGGTAGACATCTGCATCGACGCCCGCTGGGGCCGCATATCTGAGGGAAACGGCGAAGACCCCTATCTCGGCTCACGCATAGCCGAGGCCATGATTCGCGGATATCAGGGCGACTACAGCAGCAACGCCAACGTTATGGCGTGCCTGAAGCACTTCGCCCTGTATGGCGCCGTTGAGGCGGGACGCGACTATAACACCGTTGACATGAGCCGTCTGCGCATGTATAACCAGTATCTCGAGCCTTACCGCGCCGCCGTAAAGGCAGGAACGGGCAGCGTGATGACATCGTTCAACCTGGTTGACTATGTGCCGGCAACGGCCAACAAGTGGCTTCTTGAAGATGTGCTGCGCAACCAGTGGAAGTTCGACGGCTTCGTTGTTACCGACTACGGCTCTATAGGCGAGATGCTGAGTCACGGCGTTGGCGGTTCGCTGAAAGACTGTTCGGCAGCTGCCCTCAATGCCGGCACCGACATGGACATGTGCTCCATGGGATTCATCGGCACGCTGGAGCAGTCGGTAAAGGACGGAACGGTGAGCGAGGAGGCCATCAACAAGGCATGCCGCAGAGTGCTCGAGGCAAAATATAAGCTGGGACTCTTTGCCGATCCGTATAAATACTGCGACACGAAAAGACGCAAGCGCGACATCTTCACGGCAGAAAACCGCGCCGAGGCAAGGCGCATTGCAGCCGAGACCTTTGTGCTGCTGAAGAACGACAAGTCGTTGCTGCCGCTGAAGAAACAGGGCAAGATAGCGCTGATAGGCCCGCTGGCAGACACCCGCGCCAACATGGCTGGCACATGGTGCGTGGCCTACACTCCCGACAAATACCCGACGCTGAAGGAAGGAATGGAGCGCGCGCTGGCCGGAAAGGCTGAACTTCTGTATGCGCAGGGATGCAACCTGATGGCCGACTCGGCACGTCAGCGCGCGGCAGAGTTCGGCAAGAACATAACGAGAGGCGACGACGCACAACTCAAGGCAGAGGCTCTCGAGGCGGCACGCAAGGCCGACGTGATAGTGTGTGCCATGGGCGAGAGTGCCGACATGTCGGGCGAATGCTCGAGCCGCACGAGTCTTGTGCTGCCCGACGTTCAGCGCGAGCTGCTCGCCGAGCTTGTTAAGATGGGCAAACCGGTGGTGATGCTCAACTTCTCGGGCCGTCCGACGGTGCTTACATGGGAGCAAAATAATGTGGACGCGATACTGAACGTATGGTTCGGAGGCAGCGAGGCAGCCGACGCTATATGCGACGTGGTGTTCGGCGACGTGGCTCCGAGCGGCCGGCTGACCATGACTTTCCCGCGCAACGAGGGCCAGATACCAATCTATTACAACCATCTCAACACGGGACGCCCCGTGCCCGAAGGCACAAAAGAGTTCCGCAAGTATGCCAGCAACTATCTCGACGAGGTGAACGACCCGCTCTACCCCTTCGGCTACGGCCTGAGCTACACGAGCTTCAGCTACGGCAAACTGAGCGTTACGGGCAGCGGACGCAACTTCAAGGCATCGGTGACGGTGAGCAACACGGGCAACTATGACGCCGACGAGGTGGTGCAGCTCTATGTGCGCGACCCCGTGGCATCTATCAGCCGCCCCGTAAAGGAGCTGAAAGGCTTCAGCCGCATACACCTGAAGAAGGGCGAGAGCCGCACCGTTGAGTTCGACATCACCGAAGACGACCTGTCGTTCTACGACGCCGAAGGCCGCAAGGAAGCGCTCGCGCGCCTCACCGAAGATCACGACTGCCTTGGCGTGCTCATGGGCAGCGGCAACGAGCGGAGCAAGGTCCGTTCCCTTGTCGTGCCCGCCGAGCAGCACGATCGGACGCGCAGAGCCGAAGGCCGAGAAGGCCTTGAGCGTCGCGTCGACGTTGGTTGCCTTGGAATCGTTGTAGCAGGC
>OGQM01002206.1_pt1 | contig 12020 bp, 7 predicted proteins | sample 1553191 | NCBI WGS metagenome assembly OGQM01 (sample SAMEA2579954, study PRJEB22360) | human gut metagenome | biome: human gut; feature: human-associated habitat; material: faeces | place: Denmark | collected 2008/2010 | reverse complement strand
CTGCCAATTTCTACTTCTTCCTTATTTGGATGTAACTCCAGTAAGTCAACAGAGGGCCAGCCCCATTAGAGCTGGCCCTCTATGCACCAAAAGGCATACTTTTTGGCTGATGGCATTTTTGGTCGATCGAAATCAAATATGTGTTTCAAAATGCCATAAACAAATTAGTGAGATATTTCAAAAAACAATGGACATTATGGTGCAATTCTTCTCCATAAAACGTCGCCCTTTCCCGATGCTCGCATTACAATCGCATTAATGCTTTTAGAACAGTATAGCAAACTATTCGCAGAGAGTGATCAGGGGGATTTTCGTACCATCGGTGGAGCAAAATACTGTCTTTCGGCTAAAATTACTTTTCGTATACTGCGAATTACCGCATATACAATTGTCTGTCGCTGATGAAGGGTGATAAGGTTGTCAAGCTGGTCTAAATAAGCACCGATCTTCCGTTGTTCCTCGACTGAAGGTACAGATATTTCAATTTTCAGAAAATCGGACTCGTGTATTCTCCATTGACCATAAATGACACCCTGACGCCATTTGACCATAGCATTTATAAAATCTTTTCTGACTAATCTTCTTCCTAAAAAATCCGAGTCAGCAATGCCAGTGGGTTCAAAAATGCTATATACTGGTGAAATGCAGGCTTTTCCGTACTTATTCAGACCTATTGAGCCGGTTTCAAGGTTGTTGGAGCTATATATGAAATCGCCTTTCTCTGTTTTCTTATATAGCTTGTTTACCGTGTCCGTAACTAAGGCGCTTCGGTCATAACGCTCACCTTTAGGGGCAACACCTTCATTTGCTATGAATGCCATAAGGGGATATTCATCGCTCATTGGTGCTTGTTGACTACGCTCTATGAGCAAATCCCCAACCTCACGCTGTTCCCAAGAGAATGTATAAAAAGGGGGTGTCAGTTGGACAATCAGAGAAATATCCGGAGGTGACTGCAAAAATGGCTGTCGTTGATGAAGGGTGATAAGGTGGTCGAGCTGCTGAAAGAAACCTCCAATAGTCTGTTGTTCTCGCATCGTTGGCGGCATCATCAGCTCCATTACAGCCATTTGCTTTCCCGAAACCTCGACGAAAGTTGATCCAGCCCCAACAAGCTCTCCATATCGTTTTAATTCTTCGGTTCGAGAAAAAATGAAGTAAGAGTCAAGCTCTCCACGATGTGGGACAATGGACTGAAATCCCTGATTAGTACAGCCTTTTCGGGTTAAAATGGCTGTTTTCCCGATCCCTGCACGAGATGTAAACAGGACTGTACCGGGAGGAAGCATTTTGGCTGAACTATTCTCATAACCCAAGCCGGTTATCTTTTTCTGACTCGAATTTGCATAGATTTGATCCGCAATTTCAGCAGGTGCATACCAATCAATATCACCGTCCCAATAGCTCTGATTTCCTGTACTTGGGGTTCCACCACCCACAATGTCAGCAATATCTCCCAACTTACGCTGTTCCCAAGCTATTCGGTTACTGTCGAGCTTACACAGGTGTGAAATATCGGAATTAAGTTTGATATTTCGGGATTTATAGTTGCTATTTCGGGATTATATGCTATAATATAAAATGTGTTTTAGTACTTACTCGCGGACCGAGAGAAAGGAATGATATGATGGCTGTAAGCTATAAAAAACTCTGGCACATTCTGCTTGATCGAGATATGAAGAAAAGAGATTTGCAGGAAGCTGCAGGGCTCACAAAATACGCAATGAATAAGCTTAGTCGTGATGAAAATGTCAGCACTGAAGTGTTGGGAAAAATCTGCTCTGCTTTGAATTGTACAACTGACGATATTATGGAGTTTGTTTCTGACGAAAAGTAAGTCCGTTTTATGGGACACTAGTTGTGTGTATCATGATAGGGGGTAGTACGTTGCCCTTAGAAAAAGAAAAAGGATGGGGTCACAGAATGAATAAGCAACAACTTGCTCAGAAAATATGGGCTTCCGCAAATCAAATGCGTTCCAAAATTGAAGCAAATGAATATAAGGATTACATACTAGGCTTTATTTTTTACAAGTATCTTTCCGATAAGGAAGTTAAGTTCTTGAAGGAGAACGACTATGATAATGAACTCCTGAAAACCGTATCGGAGGAAGATGCCGAAACAGTTGAATGGATCCAAAAAAACATAGGCTACTTTATTGCCTATAAGGATCTTTTCTCCACTTGGCTCACGATGGGTAAGGACTTTGATGTTTCAAATGTCCGTGATGCTCTTTCTGCATTTAGCCGACTAATTTCTAGTTCGCATAAAAGGGTATTTGAAAAAGTATTTGATACCCTGCAAACAGGCCTTTCCAAACTTGGCGATAGCTCCGGTTCACAAACGAAAGCAATTAGTGGGCTGCTGACGCTGATAAAAGATATTCCTATGGATGGCAAGCAGGACTACGATGTTCTCGGTTTCATCTACGAATATCTTATCAGTAACTTTGCAGCAAATGCTGGAAAGAAAGCTGGCGAGTTCTACACCCCGCACGAGGTATCGCTTCTGATGTCCGAGATCGTTGCGAGTCATTTGAAGGGTAAAAGTGAAATCAAAATCTACGACCCGACAAGCGGTTCGGGCTCACTGCTTATCAATATTGGTCAAAGCGTTGCGAAGTATATGAGCGACGACAACAATATTCAGTATTACGCTCAGGAGTTGAAAGAGAATACTTATAACCTGACCCGAATGAATTTGGTTATGAGAGGCATTGATCCCGCTAACATTATCACTCGTAACGGCGATACTCTCGAGGAGGATTGGCCGTACTTTGATGAAAATGATCCGGTCAATACCTATAACCCTCTCTATGTGGATGCGGTCGTGTCCAATCCGCCGTATTCGCAGGCTTGGGATCCGTCTAATAAAGAGGGAGATCCTCGTTATGCTCGTTTTGGACTTGCTCCCAAAGGAAAAGCCGACTATGCTTTCCTACTTCACGACCTGTTCCATATCAAACCGGACGGCATTATGACAATTGTTCTTCCCCACGGCGTACTGTTCCGTGGCGGTGAGGAAGGTGAAATCAGAAAAAACCTGATCGAGAATAACCATATCGACGCCATTATCGGGCTGCCTGCAAATATCTTCTTCGGGACAGGGATCCCCACCATTATTATGGTGCTGCGCCAAAAGCGTGAGAACACCGATGTTCTTATCATCGACGCATCCAAGGGATTTATCAAAGAGGGTAAAAATAACAAGCTCCGTGCGTCTGACATTAAACGCATAGCAGACACCTTTATCAAGCGTGAAAGCGTCCCGAAGTTTTCACGAGTTGTCAGTCGTGAAGAAATTCGCAGCAATGATTATAACCTGAACATTCCTCGCTATGTTGACTCATCTGAAGCAGCCGAGCATTGGGATGTCTATGCGTCTATGTTTGGCGGTATCCCGACGGCAGAAATTGAAGAGCTGGGCGAATTTTGGACGGCGTTCCCGGCACTGAAAAAGGCTCTGTTTACAGAGAGTGGCATCCCCTATGTGAATGTGTCTGTCGATGACATTAAGAGTGCCATCAAGAGCCACCCCGATGTGGTCGGATTTGAGGATGCTTTTAATGCCGCCTTTTCTACTTTCCCGGCGTTCCTGAAAGAAGAACTCATCGACCGGATGGAAAGCATTGAAATCTCTAAGGCTGAAACCGTTCTGAGCGCTGATATTTTTGAGCGTCTGAAGGATATTCCGCTTATCGACAAATATGCGGCGTTCCAACTCCTTGACGACGATTGGACTGGGATTTCTATTGATCTTGAGGTCTTGCAGACCGAGGGCTTTTCTGCGACAAAGGAAGTCGATCCGAACCTTGTCATCAAGAAAAAGGATGGCAAAGATCAAGAGGTGCAAGAAGGCTGGGTAGGTCACATTATCCCGTTTGACTTGGTACAGGCGACTTTGCTCTCCGCAGAAACGGATGAGCTCCACGGTTTGGAAAGCCGTTTGGCGGAAATCCCGTCTGAATATGAGTCCATCCTTGATGAAATGACAGAGGAGGATAAAGAGAGCTGCAACGATGTTCTCACCGAGGAAGGCGATGCTTTCGTTCCGAAAGAAGTATCCAAAAAGATTAAGGAACTGAAGAAAGACCGTTCTCCTGAAAGCGTTGCGCTTCGTACACTCTTAGAAAAGGTAGAGTCTTTGGTCAAGAGCGAGAAAGAAATCAAGGCGGAGATCAAGGCAAAGAGTGCTGCGTTGCAGGCAAAAACAAAGGATACGATTGAAAGACTGAGCGACGAGCAGGCTTTGGATCTGCTCGAAAAGAAGTGGATTGCTCCTCTCATTGAGAGCATTCACAAACTGCCTGATACCGTAATCGACAGCTTGGTGAGCAAAATTCAAGCCCTTCAAAACAAGTATGCTACAACTTTCTTCGAGGTCGAACAGCAGATCAGCGAAACCGAAGCAACGCTTTCGGGAATGATCGATGACCTTGAGGGTAATGAGTATGATATGCTGGGACTTAATGAGTTGAAGAAATTGCTGGGAGGTAGTGCAGAATGACGAAAAAATCAGATGCTCCCGCAATTCGCTTCAAAGGATTCTCAGACGCTTGGGAACAGCGTAAGTTAGCATCTTTATGTGAGAAGTTCACAGATGGCGACTGGATCGAATCAAAAGATCAGAGCGATTTCGGTGTGCGTTTAGTTCAAACTGGCAATGTTGGTGTAGCAGAATATTTGGACAAGCCTAATAACAAAAAATGGATATCTGAGGACACTTTTGATCGGCTCCACTGCGAAGAAGTGCTACCCGGTGACATCCTTATTTCGAGATTGCCTGAACCAGCCGGCAGAGCTTGTATTGTGCCGCTTTTAGGCACAAAAATGATTACGGCAGTTGACTGTACGATCGTCAGAACTGCACCTGATATGAGCAACAAGTTCTTGGTTCAGTATTTATCGTCACAAGCATATTTTGATGATGTTAATACATGTCTGGCAGGCGGAACAAGACAGCGCATCAGCCGAGGTAATCTTGCAAATTTCAATGTGCCTATCCCTGTAAAAAAGTCTGAGCAGGATGCAATCGGGATGTTCTTTGGCTATCTCGACAACCTTATCACCCTTCATCAGCGTAAGTTTGAAAAGTTGACGAATGTGAAAAAGTCTATGCTCGAAAAGATGTTCCCGCAAAATGGCAGCAGTTACCCCGAAATTCGCTTTAAGGGATTTACTGACCCTTGGGAACAGCGTAAGTTTGAAGAAATCGCTGTGCGATCATCGGTAATATGCTCCGATGATACCCTTCCAAGAGTTGAATATGAGGATATAGTGTCAGGTACAGGTCGGCTCAACAAAGACATCTACGCCAAGCAAAGTAGCAAATCAGGCATCGTATTTCATCAAGGTGATGTCCTTTACGGAAAACTCCGCCCATACTTGCAAAACTGGCTTTTGCCCACATTTGATGGGCTTGCTGTGGGCGATTTTTGGGTATTGCAGCCTCAAAATGCTGATAGCAGCTTTCTATATCGATTGATTCAGAGCCGGCAATTCGATGAAGTAGCTAATCAATCGACCGGGACGAAAATGCCGAGGGCAGATTGGAAATTGGTGTCCAAAACGGTGTTCTCCATCCCGTCAAACATTAGTGAGCAGGCTGCTATTGGTACATACTTTACGGCACTCGATAGCCTTATCACCCTTCATCAGCGTGAGTTGGAAAAGCTCCAAAATATCAAGAAATCTATGCTTGAAAAGATGTTCGTGTGACATCAATTTCGCAGGAAGGAGGAAATCGAATGACATTCCAAAAAGAAGCGGACTTTGAGGAAGCCCTGATTAAAGTCTTGGCGGATAAAGGATGGGAAAAAGAAGTCATCAAGAACCCGACCGAGCAAGACCTCATCCGAAATTGGGCAAAGATCCTGTTTGATAACAACCGTGGAATTGACCGCTTGAATAACTATCCTCTTACGGATGGCGAAATGCAGCAGATCATCGAACAGATCACGGAACTTAGAACACCGTTAAAACTCAATGGCTTTATCAACGGAAAAACTGTGTCCATCAAGCGTGATAACCCTGATGATAAGCTCCATTTCGGCACTGAAATCAGCTTGAAAATATATGATCGCAGGGAAATCGCCGCTGGACAGAGCCGGTATCAGATCGTACAACAACCAGTTTTTCCGAGCAAGTCAAAAATGCTGAATGACCGTCGTGGTGATTTGATGCTGCTTATCAACGGTATGCCTGTCATACATATCGAACTGAAGCGCAGCGGTGTCCCCGTCAGTCAAGCATATAATCAGATTGAGAAATACTCATATGAGGGCGTTTTTACCGGATTGTTCTCGCTCGTTCAGGTGTTTGTAGCAATGAACCCTGAAGAAACTCGTTATTTTGCGAATCCCGGACCTGACGGAAAGTTCAATACTGATTACTATTTCCATTGGGCTGACTTCAATAATGAGCCTATCAACGATTGGAAAGCTATCGCCTCCTCGCTGCTGTCCATCCCTATGGCGCACCAGCTCATTGGTTTTTATACTGTTGCCGACAATGCTGACGGTGTTCTGAAGGTAATGCGAAGCTACCAGTATTACGCAGCCAGCGCAATTTCCGATGTTGTGTCTAAAACGAAGTGGGATAGCGGTAAGCAGCGTGGCGGCTACATTTGGCATACCACCGGCTCAGGTAAGACGATGACGAGCTTTAAGTCGGCTCAGTTGATTGCAAACTCCAATGATGCTGATAAGGTTATTTTCCTTACCGACCGTATTGAGTTAGGAACGCAGTCGCTCAAGGAATATCGGGCATTTGCGGACGAGAACGAAACCGTGCAGGCAACAGAGAACACATATGTCCTTTTGACTAAGCTGAAAAGCAACGCAACGGCAGATACCCTAATTGTTACCTCTATTCAGAAGATGAGCAATATCCGAGATGAGGACGGAGGACTTAATGCAAGCGACATTGAAATAATCAACGGCAAACGGCTTGTTTTTATTGTTGACGAGGCTCATCGTTCAACTTTTGGAGATATGCTATCCATCATCAAGGAAACATTTCCCAATGCCATCTTCTTTGGCTTTACCGGCACACCGGTGTTTGAGGAGAATGCAAAGAAAAACAATGCCCAAACAGATGTTTTTGGCAATGAACTCCATAGATATAGCATTGCTGATGGTATCAGGGATAAGAATGTGCTTGGATTTGATCCTTATAAAGTCCTGACTTTCCGTGATAAGGATGTCCGCAAGGTGGTTGCCTTGGAAAAAGCAAAAGCAGCAACCGAAGAAGAAGCAATCAGCGATCCCAAAAAGGCAAAAATATTCTATGAGTATATGGACTCCTCCACCGTCAAGATGGCGGGCTTCTTGGGCGATGACGGAAAGTGGGTCAAGGGCATTGAAGATTATCTTCCAAAAACTCAGTACCTTTCCTCGGAGCATCAAAGCAAGGTTGTTGAGGATATTCAAGAAAACTGGCTTACTTTGAGTCACAACGGGAAATTCCACGCAATCTTTGCAACGAGCAGCATCCCCGAAGCAATAGACTACTATCGACTGTTGAAGGCTGCAATGCCGAAACTTAGGATCAGTTGCCTTTTTGACCCCAATATCAGCAATGAAGATGGTGACAACAAAGAATACAGAGGGCAGCCGATTGCTTTCTATAAAGAGCAAGGCTTAATCGAAATCCTTACTGACTATAATACGATGTTTGGTCAGGATTTTTCGATTGCTACACACGCTCGCTTCAAAAAAGACCTTTCTCTACGCCTTGCCCACAAAGAGCAATATAAGCGGGTCGAAAGAGAGCCTGAGAAGCAGCTCGACCTCCTGATTGTAGTGGATCAGATGCTTACCGGCTTTGACTCTAAGTGGGTCAACACGCTGTATATGGACAAGATACTGGAGTATGAGAACATCATTCAGGCATTTTCCAGAACCAACAGACTTTTCGGACCCGATAAGCCTTTTGGCATCATCAGATATTATCGCAAGCCGCATACGATGGAGCAGAATGTGAGCAAAGCTGTTAAGCTCTATTCCGGCGATAGACCGATAGGTCTGTTCGTTGAAAAACTGTCTTACAACCTCGGAAAGCTCAACGCTGTGTTTGATGATATTGCCTATTTGTTCAAGAATGCTGGTATCCCTGACTTTGAAAAGTTGCCTGCGGACGGAACCGTAAGAGCTAAGTTCGCCTCGCTGTTTAGAGATTTCAACGGATACCTTGAAGCTGCTAAAATCCAAGGATTTAGGTGGGACAAACACACCTACTCATTCAAGGACGAGGAAAGTGGAAATTCGATTGAAATTACAATGGAGTTCGATGAGAACGCATTTTTGATTTTAGCACAGCGTTATAAAGAGCTTTCCGCTGCTTCTTCCGATGATCCCGGATCACAAGACATAGATATACCATACGATCTTGTTGGATACCTGACTGAAATTGACACAGGGGTTATCGATGCCGATTATATGAACAGTCGCTTCGATAAGTACCTCAAATTGATTCGACAGGAAGGTTCGTCCGAGGAATCTATTGAGCAAGCAAAGGCAGAACTTCACAAAACTTTTGCTGCCCTAACGCAAGAGGAGCAGAAATACGCAAACATCTTTCTGCACGACATTGAGCGAGGCGATGTCATTGCCGAGGACGGAAAAACGCTTCGTGACTACATCACGGAGTATCAGTTTAGAGCAAAAGATGACCAAATTCATCGTTTTGCGACTATCTTCGGTCTTGATGAGGATAAACTCAGGAATATGATGGGGCTTAACTTGAATGAAGCGACTATCAATGAGTTTGGCAGGTTTGACGAGCTGAAAAAGAGCGTTGATAAGACCAAAGCAAAAGCGTTCTTTGAAGCATATGAACAAACCAAGTTGATTCCGCCCAAGGTCAATATGAAAACGGATCAGCTTTTGCGGCAGTTTATTCTTACCGGTGGATTTGAGGTTGATATGCCGTAATGAGTGCCATCACCGCTAAAGCAAGCCGAAAAATGAAAAAATATGCGGTCTTAACAAGAGAGCCAAGGTGTTTCCTTGGCTCTTTTGATTTTTCTTGGGAACAGCGTAAGCTCGGTGATATGATGAATGTTACATCTGTTAAGCGCATCCATCAATCAGACTGGACAGACAGTGGAGTAAGGTTCCTTAGAGCAAGAGATATTGTTGCTGCTGCAAAGAATGAAGAGCCGGATGACTATCTCTATATTTCAAAAGAGAAGTACGAAGAATACAGTACATTGTCGGGAAAAGTCGGTGTTTCAGATTTGCTTGTGACGGGTGTTGGTACTATCGGAGTGCCTTATTTAGTGAGGAATTTGGAGCCTTTGTATTTCAAAGACGGTAATATTATATGGTTCCAAAACTCAGATAAAATAGATGGCAAGTTCCTCTTTTATTCGTTCTCGGCGGAGCAGATTCAAGGCTTCATAAATGAATCAGCTGGTATCGGTACTGTTGGAACTTATACCATTGAAAGTGGGAAAAAGACTCCCATTTCGCTTCCCAATCAGATAGAACAAGCAAAAGTTGGAGAGTTTTTTCAGCAGCTTGACAACCTTATCACCCTTCATCAGCGTAAATGTGCATTATTATTCAGTCCTTTTCAGGCTTTTATCTCTATGATGTTCACCACTTCAACATTTTCTTGGGAACAGCGTAAGTTTGATGAAGTGTTTGATTGCACTGTCCCGAATAACACACTTTCCCGTGCCGAACTGAGTTATGATGAAGGAACTGTCCTGAATGTTCATTATGGTGATGTGCTGATAAAGTATGGCTCTGTGCTGGATGTTCAAAAGGATGATATTCCTCGTATCCCGCATAGATGCCGAGAGGATTTCAATGGGGCTTTATTGCAGGATGGTGATGTTATTATCGCTGATACCGCAGAAGATGAAACGACCGGAAAAGCCTGTGAAATAGGTAATTTGCAAGGGAGTGCCATAGTATCGGGGTTACATACAATGGTGTGCCGCCCTCGGAACAGAATGGCATTGGGGTACCTCGGTTACTACCTCAATTCCAATGCTTACCACCATCAGCTTCTTCCTCTAATGCAGGGCATAAAAGTGCTCTCTTTAAGCCGCAGCAACATTCAAAAAACAAGCGTGAGTTACCCAATAGCAGTGAAGGAGCAGCAACTCATTGCCTACTACTTCAGCCAACTCGACAACCTTATCACCCTTCATCAGCGTAAGTGCATTTTCTTTACTGGAAGGGCGGGTAGGCTTATCTCGACCGTAAACAAAAAGCGAATTACTTCTTCTTGGGAACAGCGTAAGCTATCCGAAATTACAGATAAAGTCACGGAGAAAAATGCCGGACTACAATATGTAGAAACATTTACAAACTCTGCTGAGTTCGGAATTATAAGTCAAAGAGATTTCTTTGATCACGATATAGCAAAGCTGGGCAGCTTGGATGGGTACTACATTGTAAAAACCGAGGACTTTGTTTATAACCCTCGTATCTCTACTTCCGCACCAGTTGGACCGATAAACCGCAATAAACTTGGAAGAACGGGCGTAATGTCACCGTTATATACCGTCTTTCGCCCGCACGATATTGACACGACTTATTTGGAGTACTTTTTCAAGTGCGGCTATTGGCATTCTTTTATGAATTTCAATGGTGATTCCGGCGCAAGGTCTGACAGGTTCTCGATTAGAGACAATGTGTTTTTTCAAATGCCTATACCTATACCAGATATAGATGAGCAGAGAAAAATTGGCGAGCTACTAACTTGCCTTGACAACCTTATCACCCTTCATCAGCGTAAGCCATTTTTAATGAAATGGAGGACTTCTGATGCTAACAGAAACCAAACGAACAGACTTGTTCTGTGAATATTATGCAAAATGGATTACGGTGTATAAGAAGGGCGCAATCAGAAAGGTGACGATGGATAAGTACCTGATGACGCAGAAATGGCTCGTTAAGCTCGTCCCGAACCTGAGAGTATGTGATATGAACCGGATCGCTTATCAGCAGCTGTTGAACGACTATGCTGAGTTCCACGAGCGCCAAACAACAATGGATTTCCACCACCAGCTCAAGGGCGCTATACTTGACGCCGTTGATGAGGGCTTGATTGAAAGAGATCCTACTCGCAAGGCAATCATCAAGGGGAAGCCACCGGTTGCTAAGAAAATTAAGTATCTCAATCAGTTTGAGCTACACACGCTGCTGATCTCGCTTGACCTGAAGGATAAGGTGAATTGGGACTACTTTATCCTGTTGGTAGCAAAGACGGGGATGCGCTTTTCTGAAGCACTGGCTCTTACCCCGAAAGACTTCGACTTTGCCCATCAAACACTGTCCATAAGCAAGACTTGGGACTACAAGGGAAAGGGCGGCTTCCAGCCTACGAAAAATAAGTCGTCTGTGCGGAAAATTCAAATTGACTGGCAAACCGTCATTCAATTTTCTGAATTGGTAAAGCACCTTCCCGAAGATAAGCCCATCTTTGTCAATTCCACTGTCTATAATTCGACGGTGAACGACATTCTCGGCAGGCATTGCAAAGCCTGTAACATCCCTGTCATCTCTATCCACGGATTACGGCATACACACGCCTCTTTGCTGTTATTTACGGGCGTTTCCATTGCGAGCGTTGCCCGCCGTCTTGGACATTCAAGTATGACCACTACGCAAAAAACCTATCTGCACATCATTCAGGAACTTGAAAACAAAGACATCGACTTGGTGATGCGCTCTCTTTCGGGTTTGAGCTAAAAGATTAAACCGGCTTGCGCTGATTAAAGGTGATAAAAAAGATGCCATCCGAAAGGGTGGCATCTTGATTTCATCTGTTGTAGAATCCAGCTCAATAATGTCATCACCAGCAAAACTGCAGACAAATGGATAACCTATTTTTGTGACATATCGTATTACCTTCTTTAGTGCACTTCCCGCAGCTTTCTTATAAGAATTATCCCAGAAACTGCTTTGTCGCAGCAAACAAGGCCTTTGCTCGTTGAATATGGAAAGCGCTGATGTTCTTTGCCATATGCACCTCGCTATATTCTACCGAGATTATCTTTGAAGA
>OGQM01002202.1_pt1 | contig 12036 bp, 10 predicted proteins | sample 1553191 | NCBI WGS metagenome assembly OGQM01 (sample SAMEA2579954, study PRJEB22360) | human gut metagenome | biome: human gut; feature: human-associated habitat; material: faeces | place: Denmark | collected 2008/2010 | reverse complement strand
GTCGTATATTATAATATCAGTAATAATTACTATTACTGATAGGGAGGAAATATTATGGCAGCACTTAAATACAGCCGTCAGAGAGAATCGATCAAGGAATTTCTGAGATCCAGAACAGATCATCCAACGGCAGATACAGTATACGAGAATCTTCGGCAGATTTATCCGAATATCAGTCTCGGAACTGTCTACCGTAATCTTTCTCTTCTCAGTGACATCGGCGAGATCCGGAAGCTGACCAATTTCGGAAGCGCGGACCGCTATGATGGACGCGTCGCACCGCACTCACATTTCATGTGTACGAAGTGCAACCGGGTGATCGATATGCAGTCAGACAGTCTCAATGGAATTCTGGAGCAGGCAGCCGCAGAATTTGTCCATGGCAAGGTTTTTGACGTAGATGCAAGCTTCTATGGAATCTGCAAGGAATGCCTTAAAAAAGAAGAAAAACAGTCTTGACAAAATAAAGATCACATGTTATTATAAAACAGTAATAATTACTATTATTAATTAAGAAGAAACACAACTAAACAATAAATTTCAATAAGAAAAGGAGATTATCACTATGGCTAAATGGGTATGTACAGTATGCGGTTATGTTTATGAAGGCGAGCAGGCACCGGAAGCCTGTCCAGTATGTAAAGCACCAGCTTCCAAATTCCAGAAACAGGAAGGCGAGCTCACATGGGCAGCTGAGCATGTTGTAGGCGTAGCTAAGGGTGTCAGCGAAGACATTCTTGCAGACTTAAGAGCAAACTTCGAGGGTGAGTGCTCTGAGGTTGGTATGTATCTTGCAATGGCAAGAGTTGCTCACAGAGAAGGATATCCGGAAGTAGGTCTCTACTATGAGAAAGCAGCTTACGAGGAAGCAGAGCATGCAGCTAAATTCGCAGAGCTCCTTGGTGAAGTTGTAACAGACAGCACAGAGAAGAACCTTCAGATGCGTGTAGAGGCTGAGAACGGCGCTACAGCTGGTAAATTTGACCTTGCTAAACGTGCGAAAGCTGCTAACCTTGACGCAATCCATGACACAGTACATGAGATGGCTAAGGACGAGGCAAGACACGGAAAAGCATTCGCCGGTCTGCTTAAGAGATACTTCGGTAAATAAGAAATCCGCATAAAATCATAAAATAAAGATTTTTAAAAGAGGGAGCCAGATTATATGGTTCCCTCTTTTCTGTTGCATTCAATCTTCCGCACACTGTCCTCGCGTACCTGATCACGAAGCTCTGTCAGATATTCTGAGAATTTCACCTGCTCATTTCCGTAAATCATCTGCAGATCATATTCCAGCGGGATCCAGGTTTTAATATCGGATTCATTGTGCTGGATCAGAGCTTCCAGCTTGTCAAGAGCTTTGTAAATCCTGGATTCCAGAGTCTGCTGTGCTTCCATTTCCTGATATAGTTCTGCCATCTCTTTATCAAATGGCTCCGGAAGGGTTTTTACCCACTCGCCCAGTACATCCGCTTCTTTTTCCGAATCTTTATCCGTTTTTTCAAAAGCTGGGATATCCCCGGTAAAAGCTTCCCCCAGGTCATGGATCAGACACATTTTCATAATTTTCAGAAGATCCGCATCCGGAAACTCATCGCTGACAAAATAAGCCATCAGTGTAATTCTCCAGGAATGCTCCGCAACACTCTCCCGCCTTCCACCGGATGTGTAGCAATGACGCACCGCATCTTTTAATCTTTCTGCAACGGAAAGTACTTCGATCAGTTTTTCAGGTTTCATATCCATTCACCCTCCTCAGTCTTTTAAGAATGTCTCTCGACAATATTTTTTTCGCTGAGTCAAGCGGATATTCGCAATCCGCTTCGCTACGTAGCTCTACACCAAATAACTGCTCCGCAGTTTATCAGGAGGAGCTTGCACTCCTCCTGATACAAGCAAGTCCCCACCCACTGCTTATTGCTTTTCGCAATTGAAGCAGGGGACTTACTTGATTTGATTTGATTAAACTATACCATACATCCCTTCCGGACAAAACATCCAATGCGACTGGCATTCACATTCTGATCGACACCCCACAGCAAAGTCTAAAAAAATTTGTCCCGGCTAATTTCTAAAAAAACTATAAATTTTATTGCATTTTTCGCTATAAGCGTCATAATGAAATTATAAACAGAAGAAAGAAGGTGATTGCCGATGGATATCACAGTGTCGGACGAGGTCTCACAGGAATATCATGAGCTTGTGAAAAACATCCTCTGCAACAGAGAATTCCTGAAGCTGAGCCTGTACACCCACCACCAGTGGACCACTCGGCTCATGCACAGTATCAATGTTTCCTACCTCTCCTGGTTCATTGCCAGGAAGCTGGGATGTGACGAGAAAGCCGCCGCAAGGGCAGGACTTCTCCACGATTTCTGTCCTTACGATTTCAAAGCAGAAACACCGACCGGTGAGCATCAGGCGTTCTATCACCCGAAAGCTGCCGCAGAAAACAGTGCCACTCACTTTGATATGACGGACAGAGAACTGGACGCAATTCTCTCACATATGTTCCCTCTGGGACCTCTTCCACGCAACAGAGAAGCCTGGATCATCAGCTTTGCCGATAAAGCCTGTGCCATTGCGGAAGGCTGTCATATCGCCATTGCTCTGGCCAGACGGAACCGGATCGTCATCAATCCGGCCTGATCAGATTTTTTCTGACAGAAACAACAAAAAACAGGGCTGTCATTTCTGACAGACCCTGTTTTTTGGTTTCACATTTCTGTGATCTTTAATTTCTTATCAATTTCCTATTTTACAGTAACTTTGCATTTTGCGGTAAATTTGCCGGCTTTTACAGTGATCACAGCAGTTCCTTTTTTCTTTGCTGTGATCTTGCCTTTGGAATCTACTGTGGCAACGCTTTTGTTGCTGGATGTATAAGTGATCTTTGCAATTGCTCCTGACGGGTAAAGCTGTGGTTTTAATGTGTATGTTTTACCCTTTGTGATGGTTTTCTTAGTCGGAACATTTTTGATTGCTTTTAATGCAGGCGCTTTTTTCACAGTTAATGTTACCGTTGCTTTCTGCTTTCCGGACTGTACGGTGATCGTTACTTTTCCGACTTTTTTCGCAGTGATCACACCTGTGCTGCTTACAGTAGCGATCTTGGTGTTGCTGCTCTTGTAAGTAACTTTCTCCTGAGAATTGGATGGTGTTACAACCGGTTTCAGGGTATATTTCTTTCCGGTTGTAAGGCTCAGTGTCTTCGGTACTTTTGTGAGCTTTGTTGTTCTGATCATTTTTACGGTTACAGTTACTTTTGCGGTTTTTTTACTTGCAAGAGTTACTGTGATCACTGCGGTTCCCTCTTTGGAGGTTGCTGTGATCTTACCGTTTTTGTCTACAGTTGCAACTGACTTTTTGGAGGATGTCCAGCTCTTGACGTAATCTCCCTTTGCAAGTCCTGTTGCCCTTACGGTTACAGACTGTTTCGTTTTCAGTGCCAGTTTTGTTGCTGTAAGTTTAACGGTTGGTGTAAGTTTCTCGCCAACAGTTTTTGTTGTCTTCTCGCCACAGAAATCACAGGTGCTTTCCTGTTTCTCCGGAGCAAATACGGTTGCAGAGCTTACTTTTTTCCAGGTTGTGTAGCTATGCTCATGTGCCTTGGCAACAACCTTGGCATCTACCGGAATATAGTACTCATATGGTGTTTTTACGATAGCTGCTGTATAAGTTCCTTCTGCCGGTGCATTAAGTGTTACATTTCCGTTCTCATCGGTGGTTCCTGTTGCTACTGTCTTACCTTCGCTGTCACGGAGTTCTACGGTGATATCCTTCTGTGCAGAAGCCTCCTCACCCCATGCTGCCTTAAATCCTTTTACATTCAGGATAAAGTCTTTCTTAGCCATGATGTCGCATGCAATGCTGTCAAAATACAGATATTCGTCACTGTATCCTGCTGTGTCATTATAGAAGAATACGTTTAAAACATCTCCGCTGTTCAGAACGGCTTCATTACACATGCTTCCATATCCACTGTCACCCAGCGGCATTTTGTTGTTTACAAAGAAGCTTACATTAGCAGTAGTAACTCCAAACGCTTTGCTGATCAAGCCACTCTCATTTACTACCAGGTAATCTTCCGGTGCTGCCTTAAATGCATCTCCGTACATTGCTGCATGAAGATCTGCAAGTGCGTCAAGAACAGTTACCTCTGCCTGTACTTTCTCCGGTTTTACATATCCGTAAAGTGCTGCGTCTGTAGCCTTTACTGTAAGGGCCTGTGTTTTTCCGGCTGTGTTTGCTTCGGTACCGGCGATGACAGTTACATCAGCACTCTGCGGAATCCTGGAATCCTGGCAGTCTTTCATAGCCTTGGCAAGGGCTGTGATTGCTTCTGTCTGCTGTGCTTCTGTTGCCTCGGCGTTATCGGAAACTGCCTGTGCAGCTTTGATTGCTTCGGAAAGGGCATCTTTTGTTCCTTCCGGATACTGTCCTGCTTCTGTTCCCTCTGTGATGCTCTCAAGAAGTGTATTTGCTTCCTGGATCTTAGCTTTCAGAGCTTCGCCTTCTGCTTTTGTTCCCTTTACGGTTACTGTAACAGATGCTTCCTGTTTATAAAGTTTCTGAAGTTTTGCGTTATCCAGATGATCTTTTGCAAACTGGCCATATTTCTCACTGGAAAGAAGAGAACTGATGGTGATCTGTGTATTGCTCTCCGGTCTGTTTACAACAAGGTTTTCATGCTGGATCACTGCGTTGTTGGAAGATTTGAAGTGATTGTATCCCTGTCCTTCCATGATCCACGGGTCATCAAAATAATCATCTGTGATGATACCTGCGCCTGTTTTGTCATCTGCATTGTATACCCAGACAGCTTTTCCTTCGTTGTCCAGATACATTTCCTGGAATGCGTGAAGGTTTGTGGTAATGCTGTCCGCGTCGGCATTGTCACCTTTGATACCATCGAAATAATGGGCTTTTGCGTAATCCATCATAGCAATTTCTGCGTCCAGCTTTTCGTTGATATCTTTTACGGAAACTGTGATCGGGATCTCTTTTGTGGCAGTTACGCCTTCTCTTGTGAAGGTAACGATAAGATTTGCTGTCGTATCTTTATCATACGTAAACAGATCCACCGCTGCTCTGTATCCGTTGATCTTCATCAGGTTCGCATCACTGGAGGTTACTGTGATCTCTTTATTATTGAATACATACTCACCGTTTTCATCTTTGATCCTTGTGTAACGAGGAAGCTGGATGTCACCGGTACAGTTCGCTGTATCAAGCTGTGTCTGCGTTGTAAAATCCTTCAGCTGATCTGCTGTATAATATTTATCCAGAATCGCCTTTAATTCTTCCTCAGTCGGTGCCTGGCTTCCGCTTCCCTTTACCGTTACTTTGAAGGTTTTTGTAATGGTTCCGAAGCTGTCGGCTTTTTCAATATACTCATTAAGGAGTATATCGTTTGCCCTAAAGGTAGCTGTCAGAGTAACCTCTGTGTCCTCTGTTTTCGGGTTGATCTTTCCGGTTCTCGGATAGATCGGGGAATCGATGGACGGATTCTGGATAGAGATCACATCCGGATCAGAAGATTCCCATGTTACGGTAGACCATATATTACGCATGCTGGTACCCATGCAGCCCGGAAGTGTCAGATCAGAAGTTACTTCCTCCTGTGACGCATTATTTCCTTTTATGCTGTCCCAGGTAAGCTGGTCAGCCTCTGCCTGCATTTTGCCTCTGAAATATTCCTGATCCCAGCTGACAGTTACTCTGCGGCTCTCAGATACTGCAGACGCGTTGTTGCAGGTAAACTTAAAGGTGCAGTCCAGGCTCTTGGAATACACACCCATGCTGTTCAGATCACTCTTTACATAATGAATGGTTCCGTCAGTGCCGATATAATCCGTATCCTCAGATGTTGCAAGAGAAACCTTTACATTGGATACATCTACATCCAGATTGTACTTTTTGACTTTTGCCAGTACCATGTCCGCAATGTTAGAATCGGTTCCGTAAATAGGACGTAAGGTTCCGAATTCTGCGTCAAAGGCTTTCTTTACTGCGTCTACCGCTGCCTGATCTGCAGGATCGATATTGGACTGAAGGGTGACAGGGAAGGTATAATCGCCTGCCTCATCCGGTACGGTGAAGCTTCCGGATGCTTCTTTATATCCGTCTTTTGTGATGGTATATTTGTACTCTTTGCCTGCCTGGAGCTTGTAGCTTCCGTCTTCCTGCGGTCTGAGAGTTGTATACCAGCCTTCTTTTACTGTGATATCCGCGTCTGTGATGGTTGCTCCGTCATTTCCTGTCACTGCGAAAGTTGTATTTCTGTATACGATCGGAGAAAGCTTTACTTCTATATCTCCGCTTGCAGATGGAAGGATCGTCTGTGTATATTTATCGTATCCGTCTGCGGTTACTGTCAGTGTATACTCGGAACCTTCTACCAGTGTATAGCTTCCGTCGTCTGCCGGAGTAAGGGAACTCCAGTCTTTCTGAATATCTACGGTTGCGCCTTCAATGGCTTCCCCTGTTTTTGCGTTTACCGGTTTGATATTTACGGTATAGTTCTTCTTTTCCGGAGCCAGAACGATGGTGAAGTCCTGTGTTGCAAGCGCTGTTGCAGTTCCGTCGTTGATCGCTGTTGTGTCTGTATCAAGGGCGAAAAGTTTCAGGGTTGCTGTGAAGGTATATGGACCCTGCTCTGCGGTAGGTCTTGTGATACTTCTGCTACCGTTTGTCGCCGGAGCTTTATAGCCAACATACGGATTATCCTTATCAATGTACCATCCTGTTTTATAAACAGTATTCACATATTTTAATCTCATACTTCTGATAGCATATCCGCTGGTCGGGATCGTAAGGGCAACATTGTAAGTAAGACCATCCTCACTTTTTGTAACGCCTGTACCGCCACTGGTTATGATCTTATTGCTTCCGTCAATAAAGTTTTCTTTCAGATAAGCCTGGGCTTTTGCCTGCTCGTCCTCTGTGCTTCCTTCGCTGCTCTCCTCAGCCTGTGCAGCCGGAACATCAACTACTTCGTTTTCTCCTGCGCTGCTTTGTCCCGCAGCGGTTTCTCCGTCCGAAAAATCATCCTCTGTGACCTCTTCTGTCACTGCCTCCCCATTATCAGAGAAGGCTTCGGCAGTTAATTCTCCGGGAAGTTCTCCGGCAAAGGTAGTAGCCGGTGCACCTACGGTGGTAAGTGTCACAACAGCTGCCATTGCAACTGCCTGCATTTTTTTCTGCAGTTCTTTTCTAAGCATCTTTTTACCTCTCTTTCTTTTTCTCGGTACAGATTCCTGTGCCATTTATTACATCTTGTGAAGACCTCCGGTGAATTCAGCCTTCACAATAATGTTCACACTTTTTATTTCTTCCTCTTGTAACGGATCTCCCCTGCGATCTGCAATCCCATGGGCAAAAGCAGCAGCACTGCGTAAGCCACATAAAATACAAAAGACATGGGAGTAACCGGATTCATAATGATCTCCGGATTATAATAGATCTCTGTCTGGTCCAGAAGAATGGCCGATGCCACAAAAGTCAGACAGAGAAAGATCATCACAACAAAACTTCTGTCTCTGTTATCAAAACGATAAATGGAAAAAGCCGTTCTTCCCCGGAGCGAATAACCCCTGCTCTTCATGGAAACCGTACTTTCCACAAAATCCTCCAGCGTCCAGGTGATCACAATGGAGATCAGGCTTAATCCGTGCAAAAATCTCTCCAGGATATTTCCCTGCCGTACCCCTTTCCCAATACCCTCTCTGGATATCTCAATCTTCCTGGCACGTTCCTTCACTCTCGGGACACACCGCAAAAGTATGGACAGAAACAACGACAATCTGGGCGATATCCTTCCGAAAAGATATACTACTTTATCCGATGACACCACAGCGAACACACAGGAAAAAAACATGATCACTGCTGCCACGGTGGTTCCGCGGACAATTCCATATACCACAGATTCCAGGGTAATCTGGTTTCCGATAAAATTCTGACGGAGATTTGTCACTCCGAAATGATTGTAATAGGAATACCAGGCCGCATACAGAAAGATCAGCGGAATCAGACACAGATTGAAGATCACCGCTCTTTTCCCATTGAGTTTTACGGAATATACAAATGCGCAGACATAAGATATCCCAAGGAATACCGGATGATGAAACCATATGGTACATACGATTGCTGCCGCAAAGTAGATCAGGTTTATCACCGGATGGTAACTGTCAAATCTCATCTTCCTCACCCATCATTCCGTATTTGATCCGGATTCTCTCAAGCTTCTCCATCATCGGTTTACACAGGATCAAAAGTGTCAGTGCTGTTGCAACTCCATGTACAATATTTACCGGAAGGCCTGACATATAGATCGCGCCTACAGAAGCCCGGGTAAAGTTTGTTACCATAGTAAAAACAGAGCAGGTGTCAAGAAGCGGTCCCACAATACACAGAATGATCAGAAAACCGATCACTGCCGTGCGGATCCTCTTTTTCTCTGTCATGATCCCTTTTCTTGCAAGAAGCCCTGCCAGAAGTCCTCCGATCCCGTAGGCAAACATCTGCCACGGAGTCCAGGGTCCCTGTCCGAAGATAAAATTGCTCACAAAAGCTCCAAGAGCTCCTGTCAGAAATCCCGCTTCTGCGCCAAAAGCCATTCCTGTGATCATAATGATTCCCAGCATGGGCTTAAAATGCGGAAGCATGATAAACGCAGCTCTGGAAGCCACTGCAATGGCACACATCACGGCGATCGTTACCAGCTCTCTTGCCTGGGGTTTCCTTTTTTCGTAACTGAGCAAAAACGGGATTATAGAATAAACGATCAGGATCAGGCTGCACAGATAATATTTTCGATCTCCGAAATGCCAGGACACCATCAGAGTCACCGGCATCAGGATCAGGATCAGTACATAGCCCAGGATCCTTTTTAAAGTCCAGTATTTTACAGATTCTGTCTGCATAATTCGATCACATCCTCATTTGTAATAGCGTTTTCAAAGATATGGCGGCTCATCCTGTTTGCTGCCGTTGTATAGAAACTGTTCTGTGAAAAGAAACGATTTGGTGTATTTGTGGTGATGATGCTGCCATCAAAAAACATACTTACCAGATCTGCGTATTTTGCACAGAATTCCACATCATGAGAAACCATGATGATCGTCACTCCCTGTTTCTTCAGATCCTTCAGGATCTCTGCAAATTCCAGCTTGAAGAAATTATCAATTCCTTTGGTAGGCTCATCCAGCAGAAGGATCTTCGGATCTGTGAGGAGCACTTTTGCCAGCGCCGCTCTCTGCTGCTCTCCTCCGGAAAGATCATAAGGATGATGTTCCAGAAGATGGGAAATATGACAGGTTTCCGCTACTTTTTCAATCCTGCTCTTCTTCTCTTCATCCTTTCCGCGAAGCATTTCTTCCAGATCTTCCCGAACTGTTTTTTTCACAAAAAGGCTCTGTGGATCCTGAGGAAGCATTGCCAGTAAATGGTCAAAAAGTTCTCCGGACTTATATTTCTTCACAGGTTTTCCCTGGATCAAAACTTTTCCGCGATAAGGCTTACAGATGTTGCTGATCGCTTTCAGGGTCGTGGATTTTCCTGCGCCGTTGCCGCCGATGATAGTCACAAAGTCGCCGTCATCGAGCTTGATGTTTACGCCGTTGAGCGCCTTCTTCTCGTTTATGGTTCCGCGGTTGAAAGCCTTTTTGATGTTGATGAGTTCAAGCATTACTTATCCTCCTTCTTGCCGGTCACGGAGTTCTGCATTACCTGTCCGAAATGCTCGGATTCAGCCGCCGCAGCGGACGCAGCTGCGCCTGCGGAGCGCTTTGCAGCACGCCTGAACGAAGTCTTGGAGGTTTTCTGGAGGTAAGGAACCGCCAGGAATATCGCAACGATAAGCGCGGAGAACATCTTAGTGTTGTCTGTGGAAAGACCAAGCAGCAGCACTATTCTCAGAACTACGAAGTAGATGATAGCGCCGAGAGCGGTGAACGCAAGCTTCCCGATGAAGTTGAAGTGTTTCCTCAGGATAACCTCGCCCAGGACCATGCCGATAATTACAGCCGCAAGACCGATTACGATGGCGCCTCTGCCCATGTTTACGTCGGCGAAGCCCTGATACTGAGCCAGCAGCGCGCCCGCAAGACCTACCATGCCGTTGGAGAGCACCAGCGCGATGATGGTGGTGCGCTTGGTGTTGATACCCTCCGCCTTTGACATCGCGGAGTTGCAGCCGGTGGCGCGGATAGCCATGCCGTATTCCGTTCCGAAGAACCAGTACAGCGCTGCGATGATCAGCACAACGAACAGCAGTGCGGTTCCGACGGTGCGGATAATATCAACGACCTCGTTGCCGGCGGTAACGTATCTTGACGAGATGACCAGCGGGAACTTGTCAACGCTGACCGGCGCGTTAGCCTTTCCGTTGATGTCGAGGTAAACGGAATACAGTGCGAGCTGAGTCAGGATGCCCGCAAGTATGCCCGGAATACCGAGCATGGTATTGAGCAGCGCAGTGCACAGACCCGCAGCGCAGCCCGCCAGGAATGCAATAAGCATAGCCACGGGAACAGGCACGCCGTTTGAAATGAGAACTACCGCGACAACGCCGCCCAGACCGAGGGTTCCGTCAACGGTAAGATCCGCGAAGTCGAGTATTTTGTAGGTGATGAAAACGCCGATAGCCATGATACCCCAGATAAGTCCCTGAGTGATATCACCGGGGAGGGCGTTTCCGAAGGTGGATAGCTTAGCCAGAAAAATGTCCATGATCTCTCTCCGATACTGTTTATTTTTTGCCTATATTTATGCAGAAGCGGGGAACGGACAAAGCCCGCACCCCGTTATGCATTAGTTTGTGTTCTGAGAATTACTCAGCGATAGCCTCGTAGCCCTCGGGAGCTGTGATACCAAGCTCAGCGCAGATGGAAGCGTTGTACTTCTTGGTAACGTTGGGAGCGAAGCGAACGTCCATTGTGGAAATGTCGGCACCCTCAACCAGGATCTCGTAAGCCATCTCGCCGGTAGCTCTGCCGAGGTCCTCGTAGCTGATGGACAGAGTTGCAACGCCGCAGCCTCTGCAAATGCCCTCTTCGCCTGCGATTACCGGGATACCAGCGGGAACAACGATGTTCTTGATGGTCTCGGTGGAAGAAGCCATTGTGTTGTCGGTCGGGAGATAGAGTACGTCGCACTCGCCGATAGCTGTGGTGCATACGGTGCTTATCTCGTTGGTGTCAGCAGCGCTGTACTCCTTGCAAGCTACGCCTGCGTCTGCAAGGGCGTTAGCGAACAGGGTCGCCTGGTACTTGGAGTTAGCCTCAGCGGAGCAGTAAAGGATACCAACCTGCTTTACATCGGGGAACATCTCGAGCAGCATCTTAGCCTGCTCGTCGATAGGAGCGAGGTCGGAGGTACCGGAAATGTTTGTGCCGGTAGCGCCTGTCCAGTCATCGATGGAAAGAGCGGTAGCGTAATCGGTTACGGAAGTGCCAAGGATCGGAATTGTAGCGGTAGCAGCGCTTGCAGCCTGGAGAGCGCCTGTAGCGTTAGCCAGGATCAGGTCAACGCCGGAAGCGGCGAAACCGGTACAGATGGTGGTGCAGTTGGTGGACTCGCCGTTAGCGTTCTGCTCGTCGAACTTAACGTGGTCAGCGCCGAGCTTCTCGGTGAGAACGTCCTTGAATCCCTGAGTAGCTGCGTCAAGAGCCTCGTGCTGAACGAGCTGGCAGATACCGATGTTGTAAACCTTGTCAGCGGGGATCTCAGCCGCGGAGCTGTCGTCTGCCGCGCTGGAAGCGTCAGCGGTGGAAGCTGCGTCTGCTGTAGTAGCGGGAGTGCTGCTGTCTGCAGCGGAAGAATCTGCCGCAGAGGAATCAGCGGTGGAGCTGGAATTTGTAGAGCTTGCACAAGCTGTTGCGGAAACAGCCATTGCTGCAGCTGCAATAGCTGCGAAAATCTTTCTGATCTTCATGTTACGTTTCTCCTTATTTGTCCATTCTATGTAGGTATGCGCTTTTGGACTTTGGCGCTGAAATGTCTACCACAAAACGCCAAGATTTTTCATTCTTATTT
>OGQM01002197.1_pt1 | contig 12072 bp, 9 predicted proteins | sample 1553191 | NCBI WGS metagenome assembly OGQM01 (sample SAMEA2579954, study PRJEB22360) | human gut metagenome | biome: human gut; feature: human-associated habitat; material: faeces | place: Denmark | collected 2008/2010 | reverse complement strand
CGGGTGGCCCATTTTTGAATGAGAGACCGGCCCACTTTTCAATGAGTATTTACACCAAGGAAGCTATGTTGAGAAAATGATGAGTGAATTTGTCTCGAAAGGGATTGGGCTGAAGGTGGTCGTTTCTGATGGAATCGGCGAGCAGTTCACATCTGTGATGACTCCCGAATATATTACCAAAATGAAGCGTGAGGTTAATCTTAATCCTTCGGAAGCACTGCACGAAGCATTGGAATTAAAGCTTGCTATAGAAACAACAGGACTACCAGCGCAAATTGACGAAGGTATGGTGATGACCGGAATGAAGCTTGAAGGGAACAATATAGTCGTAAGCGTCGATATGTCGGAAGATATATACGACCTTGATATAGTGGAAGAATCGTCTACAGAGCTTGCAATGTCGTTGTTGAGCGAAGCCAATTCCGAAGACCCGGAGTTAGGCGCATTGTTTGATTTATGTAAAGTATCTCATTCCGGGTTAATATATAGGGCGATTGGCTCTAAGACAAATAGACATGTCGATATGAGACTTTCCAGTGAACAAATTCGGAAAGGGCGCAAAACTCCAAGTCAAGTCAATATCAGATAATATGGATACCCTAAAAGATAAAATAATGACTGAGGTGAAGAATCTACGCCGACTAAAGCAGTCGTTTTTTGGCGACCAATTCCATTCGTGCTATATTGAAGCCTCGGATGTATGTCTATCGGCTGACGTTCTGCTTGTTCCATTATATTGGTATTGGGGAGCGCATTTTCCCAATGATTCTGAATTGGAGATTGAAGAGTATCTTGAAGATGCCGTTGATACATTTCCAACAAAAGCCAATGAGCTTATCCCCCGACTTATTACCAGAACTGAGGAACTGGATATTCTATATAAAACACGTCCGTTAGAGTCCTATCGAAAACTTCTTCAGGAATGTTATCACGATTGTTATAATTCTCTTTTAAGTTAACCATCACTCAAACACTGTCATTAAGAGTAAAAGACCATGTTACCAGCACCGGCTCAATTATATAAATGTCCGCATTGCGGCAAGATGAAACCAATGTTGTCACTAATGAGCGGCAACACATTCGGAGGAGAATTATGGAGTGACGGAAGAGCCATTTACCCGATGCTTCCAGAACTATCGACGGTTCAAAAATGCGCCAATTGTGGTCGTTATTCACTCTTGGATAAATGGAAAGATACAGGGAAAACTTCAAATGAATTATTTGGAGAAACCGGAGACCTGACATACGCCGAAGCAAAAGAGGCTTATTTCGAGCTATCTGCTTCCACATCAGATACGTCAGAGCTTAGTGCAATCTCAATTTCGTTCGTACAGGCTTACAACGACCATTTCAGGCGCCCTCGACTCCGCAAGGCTTTTCAAGAGAATAAGCAAATTAGTTACGTATCAGGAGTCTTCATCGCTCCTGATGATGAAGATATCCAACTTGTAATCAGAGCGACGAAACAAGCAATTGAAGCTCTGGATGATTCTGAAGATAATCGTTTGCTAAAAGCGGAGCTACTCCGAGAACTCGGACTTTGGGATGAATCCCTAAGAATCCTTGGAACAATCACAAACAGTGATATGAAATGGATTGTGGATATACTGATGTATCATATAGTCCGAAAGAATGGCAACCTTCTTCCTCTTTTCATAGACGGAGGAAAGATTAATGACTCCAGTTGTGCAACCTTTGCGAAATTATTCGCCGGCGATAAAGTTCCCGATCGTGAAAAACTTAGAAGCAGCATCGACAACTATCTATCGTCATTAGCACCCGAAGCAAGAAAAGATGCCAAGGCTGATGCTCTCGGAGGAATCCGTGATGAACAATTGAAAGCACTATTAAAGGTGGTCACTCCTTGTGTTGAACATTATGCTATTGAAGGTCAAACATACCATATATGTGATTTTGCGTTGTTTCGCAACTTCGATATCAGAAGCATGACTTTATCCCAAGATCTAAGGTCAATCGGAGCAAAGGCGTTTTATGGTTGTAAGAACCTTGAATGGATACAGCGTAATTATGCTATGATTGAATCCATTGGCGATTGCGCATTTATGAATTGTAAATCACTGAAATATATAAATTTTATTGACAATGTTCAGTTCCTTGGAAGAAGCGTTTTCGCCGGTATGGATAAATTGGAATCCATACGCTTGCCACAAACGATAAATCGTATTCCTGAATTTACATTCTTTGAATGCGAATCCCTCAAGGATGTAGAAATTCCCGAGTCTGTCAGCGTCATCGAGTCATTCTCATTCCAGCATACAGCTATAACACATCTGACTATTCCTAATAGAGTGGTTAAATTGGGCGATGCTGTATTTTCCCGTTGCTTTCAGCTTGAACAGGTGACATTGCCTAATAGACTGAAAGTAATCCCGGAACGGACATTCAGTTCATGTAAGTATCTTCGGGAAATCGAGATTCCGAAATCAGTCAATACGATAATGAAAGAGGCATTCGACGGAACAGAGTCTTTGACAACAGTCCGTTTTCACGGAAAAGTTGAACAAATAGACGACACTGCCTTCATGGATTCGGGACTTGAGACTGTTATTGTCCCATTCTGGGCAAAATCGTACTATAAAAAAGTATTCCCAAATCTTACAATCAAATCAGCAATTCTTTAATCGTATTCAATATGAATCTCCCTAAGATCATAATCAGCTTTATCGCCATGCTCTTTTTAAATATGAACATGGTATGTGCCCAAAACACAGACGGCTATGCCTTCCAAAGAGCCATTGAAGAGTATCGCAATGGCAACACCGCATCGGCCATTGAATGGTTTGACAAGGAAATCAAAGAACATCCCAACAATGGGTATGCGTTCCTTTATCTCGCAACACTACGTTATGAACTGGATGAGTATGGTAAAGCTCTGACAACTATAAACAGTGCAATCGACAAACTGCCTAAGAAGGACAAAGAAATAGGAGCTGCTGCACTTGGTTACAAGGGTGATATAATGTTGGCACTCCGTGATACCGTAGGTGCTCTGGCGAACTACAGCGATGCAATCAAACTGAATCCTAATAATGCGTCACTTCTTATAAATCGTGGCAACGTATATTATGCGCAGAATAACTATATCCTTGCCGATAAAGATTTCCAACGCGTTACGGAACTTGAACCAGGCGAACCTGTGGGTTACGTTGGACTTGCCCGAACTGCAATTGCTCGCAAGGATTATTCAGCAGCCATAACAAGCCTTGACCACGCATCGCGTCTTGATTCTGAGAATGCAAGAACCTATGCTTTTCGAGCCGAAGCTTATATTGGATTGAAGAAATGGTCAGAAGCGGTCGATGATATAATAAAATCTCTGAGCATAAATGGCGATGCAAAGGCCCACTATCTGATGATTAATATTCCCAATGAAGCCCTCCCTGCAATGAAAGCAAGATTGCAGATTCAGGCAAATAAGGAGTCTAATGAAGCCGCTTGGTATTACTATCTTGGTCAACTCTCGCAAAAGAAAAACAGATATCGTGACGCTATAAAGTTTTATATAAAGGCCAATGAACGGGATGCCAATTCCATTTTCTTGGAGAGAATTGCAGATTGCTACTTTGACCTTGGCGATTACTCACAAGCATTGACACAAGTAGACAAAGCGCTCTCAATGAAACCGGATGATGAAGATCTTTATCTTTTAAAGGGTAACATCTATAATGAGATGGGCAACCAACCGGCTGCAATAGAACAACTTGACAAATACATAGAAATGGCTCCCGAATTTTTCTATGGATATTACCGAAGAGGGTGGTTTAGAGACGAACAAGATGACCGTGCAGGTGCGATTGACGACTATACAATGGCGATAACTCTTGAACCTTCCTATGCTTATTCTTACATAGGTCGGGGTCGGGAATACGAGAGACTCGGGCAACATGAAGCTGCCATAATAGATTATAAGAAGGTCATTGAACTGGATACAGTGCCGGAACAAGGATCTTGCGCCCATTATGCCTATTTCTTCCTTGGTCAACGAGACAAAGCAGCCGAATTTATGCAACGTTACCTTGACAATCCTGATGAAGGGGATGCTGATGGTGGTAACTATGATGCCGCCTGTCTTTATTCGCTTATGGGGAACACGGACAAAGCACTCAAACACCTTCGAGAAGCTCTGAAAAGAGGTTATCGTCGTTTTGCCCACATTGAAGTAGACCATGACCTTGATAATATTCGCAACACTCAAGAATTCCGCGATCTGATACAAGAATACAAGGCCATACAGGAACGAGAAAACGTTTTGACAGAAAGTGATGGCACGAAAATGATTGGTGTCTCGTCTGTCTCAAAAACAGCCGAGGTTCCGTTCTCAAAAGAACAAGGTGTTACTAAGGTGAAATGCACCATAAATGATTTGCCACTTCATTTTGTTTTTGATACCGGCGCGGCAGATGTGACAATCTCAATGGTCGAGGCGACCTTCATGTTGAAGAACGGCTACATAAGACCGACTGACATAATTGGCTCGGCCCGTTATGTAGATGCTAACGGAGACATATCGGAAGGCACAACCATTAACCTCCGTCATGTCAACTTCGGAGGGCTCGAACTTGAAAACGTCCGGGCCTCTGTAGTGCGAAATCAGAAGGCTCCATTGCTTCTCGGCCAGTCTGTCCTCGGACGTCTCGGTACAATCGAGATAGACAACATCAAATCTGTTCTCCGGATTACCGCACTTCAATAAAATACGGCATGACATGTTAACGTTAAACATTTTTAGACATAAAGGTTAAATAACAACGACTATGTTGAGCAACATACTCATCTATTATGCCTGTTGGCCTAATAATGAGTAACTTTGCACTATAATAAGGACTTAACAACAGACAATAATGGGATTCTTAGATTTCATATTTGGCAAGAAGAAGGAAGAGCCTGATAAAACTACTGCTCGTACTACGTCTTCATTCCGACCAACAACAGCGCAGACCGCTCACGGGACTGCCCAACCTCAGCGAAAGTCAGAGATAAAACCTCAACTGACGATGGAACCATTTGTATTCATATCTGATTGCCATCAGAGGTATCAGAATGGGGCGGAAGTAATGGGATTGCAACAATGCACCAGAACTGTTCGAGTAGAAAAAAACACGAACGGTTGCCGCGGATATAAGCTCAATCCCGGCGATGGATACATTGTCAAGGTGTATAACGATGATCTCGGAAAGCCTAATATGTCGGATAAACCGATGAGAATCGTAAGTAGAACTGCTGATAAGGTTGAACTCCGCGGTTTTCCCATCGAAACTCAAACCCCTTTCGGCTGGCAAGAGGTCGACTATCGCGACTACGGCTTTACTGTGTACTATACAAATGGCAAGGTCTCCAAATGTGTGCTTCACATGTTTGACAGGAATGTAGACCTTGAGTATCGCAAATCAGATGCCTCCGCACCACTTAAAATCACCGTAAACTCTAACACAGACTCACAATCTTCACAACCTTCAGTCAAGGCTATAGCTATGGGAGCTCCATTCAGATTTAGTTTTGATGTTACGGTTATAAAACAATATTATAATCAGAGATCTGAGCAAATTAAACTGGAAGACAAAGTAATCGCCACGATGATTCGCACCGCTAACAATGGAAATATTATGATTAATTTTTCCAACTTAAGCATCCTGAAATCAAAAGGGGTTATCCAAACTAATCTTTCCTTAGTTCCCATCTTTTCCTACAATCAGGATGCTGAGGGGGACGAGTTTGCATCAGCAGAAATCAATAATTCATGGGCTGCAATGTCCTCTGACAAGGAATATGTTTCCCTTTTCCAGATTACAAAACAGAAAGGCAATATGGTATCCTTCATAATAAATAATTTACCCGGAGATCAAGACTTCTACTATCTGATAATGTTTCGTCAATAAAAAGTAAATATGGCAAAGAAACAAGAAGATAGATTCGTCACTCTTGACAATGGAGATGTGGCTAAGGCCACTTTCCCAATTGTCGTATCTGCAAGTAGAAGTACGGATATACCGGCGTTCTATGCGGATTGGTTCTTTCAGAGACTGGAGAAAGGATATTCTGCATGGACGAATCCTTTTAACGGGGTGAAAAGTTACGTTGGATATGCAGACACCAAATTCATTGTGTTTTGGTCAAAGAATCCACGTCCGTTGCTAAATTATCTTGACGAACTAAAAAAAAGAGGCATTGGATGTTACATTCAATATACTTTGAATGACTATGAGGAGGAGGGGTTGGAGAAAGGTGTTCGACCTCTGGCTGAACGTATCGAGACATTCAAGATTCTTGTGAATAAACTTGGCAAAGGTGCTGTCGTTTGGCGATTTGACCCGCTTATCCTTACAGATAAGATCGATATGGATAAACTACTATCCAAAATCGAGAATATTGGAGACCAGCTGAACGGGTACACTGAAAAACTCGTTTTCAGTTTCGCCGACATCGTTTCTTATCGGAAAGTCAAGTCAAATCTAGAACGAAGCCATATCAATTATATTGATTGGACCCCTAAGCAAATGCTTGAATTTGCAGGCCGCATTGTTGAACTTAACAGGCGAAAAGGCTGGAACTTTATACTTGCCACCTGCGGTGAAGCTGCAAATCTTCCCGAAGTAGAACACAACCATTGCGTCGATGACAGACTAATGGTGCGTTTCGGCTCTCATTCGCCCGAATTACTGAAATTTCTTGGTGCTGAAGTTATTGACACCGCTCATTCAGATAATCTATTTGCCGAAATAGAGCCGATCTATATTCCGGAAGATGCAGTAGAAATAGGTAACGGTAAATATATTGCCATTCGCCAAAATAATAGAGACAAGGGGCAGCGCATTGCTTGTGGATGTATGAATAGCAAAGATATAGGCGAGTACAATACATGCCCACATCTCTGTGAGTATTGCTATGCCAATTCAAGCAAAGAGGTTGCTGTCCGTAACTGGCAGCATCACAAGGCGAACCCATTCCAGGACACAATAACAGGGAAATGATATATCAGGAGGAAATAAAAAAAATCGATAATCTCAACGTTGAGGATATTGTAAAGGTTGCAGCTATGAATATTCCTGAGAGATTCAGAATGGAGCCTTTTAAATATAGAGATACCGAAGGGAGATGGCTTGAACATGGTACTGCAATACTGGCAACGGAAGAATTGTGTTCAGCTTATATGGCGGCTTATGGCCGGATGCACAACCATAAGCTGAATTTTGCCTTTTCTGACGAAGTTTACATGGGCAACTTTCCTTATGATAAAGTCGCAAACGGCGTGGAGGTTTTTGACTGGGGTTGTGGACAAGGAATCGGGACCTTGTCATTTATTGATCACCTCAAAAATAAGGGCCTTCTATCTAAATTGCAGAAAGTAACGCTTGAAGAACCATCTGACATAGCCCGGAAGCGTGCGCTTCTGCATGTAAAACAGGCTCTTAAAGGTCATAAAAATATAGAAATATGTGAAACTGCGGCATTCCTTCCTTCAGATGAAACTGATGAGAATACTATTAAAGAAATTGTAGTTGAACATCCCTGTGCCGTCCATGTTTTTTCTAATATTCTTGATATATCAAGTGTAAGCCTAAAGGGAGTTGCAAAGCTTATAACATCTTCTGGACAACAACATATTGTTTTGTGCATAGGCCCCGCGAATCTTAACGAGAGCCGAATCAATGAATTTAAGAAATATTTTATCGAGAATGATATAAATGTCTTTACCAATTATCGTGAGACTAAATTTGGAAAGCATCCAAACGGTAAAGATTATGGTTGTTTAATCCAAAGTTTTGATTTTGTATTAACCAATCAACAAAGCGTTTTACGAAAATATCAGTATTTTGCACCACTCCAATTGTATGCAGCATACACTGATTCATTACATGTACATGCCGATAAGCAGATGTCTGCATTTGAAATAATGGCACCCTTCGACATGTCAGCTCATCGACAAGTGCATCCGATCTATGCGTTATTGAGTAATCTGATTTCGAGAGGACTTCCTACATTGGCCAGCACAAAAGTCTTGAACGAAGTATCCCATTTGTCTGAGGGAAAACGTTCTCATGCATTGCTTGCGGTTGCGAGGATACAGAAAACTATTATAGAGGCTTTGATAAGTACGCACCTTTCCCTTGATACAGCAGAATGGCGAATTCTTATACTTGAAGATGATACGAATATTGCACATCTTGCAGTTGATGATCTGAAAGAGTTATATAATCACATAATTGGCATGACTGAATCCTATCACGATATGGTCTTGCCCAATATAGTTATTGAAAATCCGCTAACTGCGTCTGATAAGGAAGAATATGATTTAATTATCGACATATCGATTGGCAAATGCGCACAGCCAGAATCAGTAAAATTCTCAAAATATATTGCGAAAAATAATTGCTATTTTATAGTACGCAGTTCGCGCACAATATATGATGATAGAATACTCTATACAGCTGAAAGAATTAAGTATAAGCAATTTGTACATAAAAACGAGTATAGCAATTACATCTTTGATGAACGAATGGTCCTTCACCTTCGCTACTTTCTCAATTTGCTTTTTAGAAAAGAAGATTTCAGACCGGGTCAATTACCCATTTTAAACAGAGCCTTGAGTCTAAAAAGTGTAATCGGTCTTCTTCCAACGGGCGGAGGTAAATCGCTAACTTACCAACTTGCAGCTATGCTTCAGCCTGGTGTAACAATTGTAGTTGATCCTCTCAAAGGATTAATGAAAGATCAAATGGATGGTCTTCTTCGAGTTGGGATTGACTCTATATCGTTCATTAACGGAGACTTGGAAAAAGAAGAGAAGAGAATGAGGGAGAGCCTTTTGACTCAGTCCCGCATCCAGATAATGTTCTTGTCTCCTGAAAGACTGAGCATTCATAGTTTTAGAGAAACCCTCAGATCAATGCACGAGTCTAATGTCTTTTTCTCATATGGAGTAATCGATGAAGTTCACTGTGTATCGGAATGGGGGCATGATTTTAGGCTTGCATATCTGCATCTCGGACGTAATTTATACAATTATGTACTTCCTAAGGAGGTCGAAGGAGAAGATAATCATATTTCATTGTTCGGGCTTACAGCAACAGCGTCTTTTGACGTACTTGCTGATGTTGAACGTGAATTATCCGGGCCAAATGCGTACTCTCTTGAAGATGACGCAACCGTGAGATATGAAAATACAAATAGGCTTGAATTGCAATATGCCATCATCCCAATTGATGCAGATGAAGCTGAAAAAGCGCGTCAAGTAGATGATTTAAAAGAAAGGATGCTCCTAAATGCGATTTCGGAATCCACAGCCAAGATTACAGAAATACAAAGTCCCGACAATTTATCAAAGATTCGCAAGAGATTTATCGAAAGAGAGAATATAATTGACGCCGAAAGAATAGCTCAGGTAAATTCGACTGATTTACTTGTGCCGATAGATTCTGAATGGTATGCCAAAGCGACCAGCGAATGTGCTGGCATTGTATTCTGTTTGCGAGCTAAATCATCAGCCAAACTATCACCCGACTCTGTAGGTAAGAGTCTAACTGATGAAGGTATTTCAAACTTCTCTACCTACAAAGGAGGAGATAATGCTACAAATCAAGATGATTTTTTAAGTGGCAAGACCAATTTAATGGTAGCAACGAAAGCTTTTGGTATGGGTATCGATAAATCAAATGTACGAATCACTGTACACTTGAATTATCCGGGTTCCCTGGAATCGTTTGTCCAAGAAGCTGGACGAGCCGGACGAGACCGTAAAATGGCTTTAGCCACTATAATGTATTCGCCCAGAAAATATTGGCAGAAAAATGTTCGTACCGGTGAATGGAGAGAGTTTTCGGCTGATTACATGAATAACAAGTTCTTCTATGATAGAAATTTCTTGGGTGAAGAGTTTGAATTAGCCATAATGACTATGTTGCTAAACAATTTAAGGGTAAGGATAAGCAACGAGGAGATGGTCAAAGATGAAAGGGTTAAGGAGGCTAATAGTTTCGGAATAATCAAATATATAAAGAGCTACCCAATTGGCTCAACGCTGACATATTACATAGATTATAATGAATGCGACGAAGTTCTAGATCATTATAATGCTTATTTTGTACAACACAGGTTACCTGTTTTTGATACAAGGCAATCCAAATATTTGAAGAATGAAAGGGGGTATAGCTATACAAATGACTATGGCTCATCGGAATATCGTTCTGCTATCCAAAAGGCAATCTATAGGATGTGCGTAATCGGATTAATTGATGATTTTACAGAAGATTATTCAAAACATACATTTAGAATAACGACTATATGTCAAGAAGACAGCGTCTATCTAGAGCATCTACGTCTCTATTATAGAAAATACTATTCAGAAGATCGAGCTTCTGAAATGATAGAAGAGGTAAAAAAGATGGCGGTGCAAGATGGAACCATTGTTGCCTGCCTGAAGCATCTTACTGCCTTCATTTATCGTAGTATCGCCGAAAAGAGAGCACGCGGTATCCTTGATATGGAGCAGTTCTGTAATACTGCGATGAATTCTAGCGAAGACTGGAAAGACGTTAACGAACATCTAAAAGATTTCATATACTACTATTTTAACTCAAAATACGCACGAGAAGGTTTTGTGACATATGATAGTAGCGCTAATGAGGACGTCCCATTTTCATTGAAAGATGATACCAATGTAGATTTACATAGTCAAGAAGAAATTACCAGTTTTAACTTGGTAAGAAAACACATGCGCATTGTAGATCCTGACATAGTAAATAATGATTCTCAAAGAGATAATGTAAAGCACTTACAAGGTGCAATCCGATTGATTCGTAGAGCTGCACCAGAAATGAATCCTGTTCTGAATCTATTAAATATTTTCTGCATTTTGTTTCTTAATCAACAAGATAATGAAATGCTTGAAGAGGAAATTGTGAATGACTACACTGAAGTGATTCATGACTTTGAACAGAATGGAGTTATAAGACTTCTTGACGAGTATACGGAGCTTCTTATATCGCATGGAGTCATACAAGATGAAAATAAGGATTATTTCCAAAAACTCAAAGCGTATGTGGTAATTAGAGAACATCAAACTCGAATCAGCAAAATATCTAAAAATTATACACAGCAATGATAGATGATAAGATTAACTCCTCTCTTAAAGAGATTGAGAGAGAACTTCAAAACATCAGTTCAGCACGTAGTCAAGTAGACCGAACAGTAGCATCTTATGAGGAGCTCAAAAACGTGACCTCGTCATATACAAAGAGCTTGAGCGCTATAAAAGATGAGCTTGCTGGGTTAATAAATACTCTGCGAGTTGATTACGCTGAGATAATCTCAGATTTCAAGAAACAACAAAAAGAGATTGAAGATAAATCCCATACAGCACTTGATGCAGTGAGCGATGCTGCCGATACTGTACAAAAAAATGTGAATGAAAGCATAAAATCGGTCAATCAAAAATTGATTTTTAGTTTGGCGTTGAACGCTGTGCTAATTGTAATTGTGATTGCTCTGCACTTTATTAAATGACAGGGCGATTACATATAGAGCCTTTCCACAGCCTGAAATATGAGATTCGCATTCAGACATAGCGGTTGTTAACCTTTTCGCGACTGTTATCATATAGGATAAACAAAACATCCGATATGACAACAGTTTCACTACAACATCTAAAAAGCGAAGCTTCAATTGAGGCTGGCTATATGACCTTGTACGGCGAATATGGGAAACGGTATTACAATCGTGCCCTGAATATCCCGGGCTATGGATGGGTGCCTTGCTCGCGCAAACTTCAGATGAACTTCACAACATCGCCCGATGAGTTGATGCTCGTCATCTCAGAGCCTGATGATGAGTACATCCCGGTAACTTCCGAGATATGGGTGACTCGCACCAATATAGTTCAGAACTTTTAACTTTATTTCAAGCGACATGAGTGTGTTTTCAAAACTCTTCTCAAAACCTTCTAAAGAGGATGTAATGAGATTCAATTATGATTTCAACTTTACAGTTATACCTGAATTGGTGGTAAGCTGTCGGTGAGGCACGTATAGCGCCGGAGGATTTTCTGTTGTTACTTTG
>OGQM01002193.1_pt1 | contig 12082 bp, 15 predicted proteins | sample 1553191 | NCBI WGS metagenome assembly OGQM01 (sample SAMEA2579954, study PRJEB22360) | human gut metagenome | biome: human gut; feature: human-associated habitat; material: faeces | place: Denmark | collected 2008/2010 | reverse complement strand
TAGTTAAGAAACACATTTTTCATAAAAAGTTTACATTTCCCCAAATTCAAAACGTGAATTTATGCAACATGCACAAATATTATATAATACAAGGGGTAAAAACACACACAATCTGCACAAACCATGAACACATAATGAACGACACCCACACTAAACCATTACCGACAAATAATGAACACTTTTTAAATTCGTTCGACAAACACTTGACAAAATCAAATATGACATAATAATTAACGGAATCAGTTTACAAACGATTTACACAGACAACACACCGACGACACAACAACCGGGTATAATATAATCACAGTAAAGGAAAGAGAGGAAGCATAATGGATAGAACATTATACGCAATGATACTAATAATGTTGGCGCTGTCAACAATATGTTATTTGGTTGGTTATAGTGTGGGGTTAGGATTGATATGATTAGTTTAGACAAATATGCAAAGAAATACGGTGACATACCATACCCAGAAAACACAAGTGAGAAACAGGCAAAAAAGTATGTTGAAACATATGTTAAGCTTGGTCGGTCAAGGGGTCGCGCAAAGGGCGAGGTATTAAAAAAATATAAGAAGACCATATCAAGACTTAGAAAGTCTGGTTATGTCGTCCCTGAGAACATCAAGTTACCTGCAAAATACGACACATTATACATATACGCGCAATCCTTTAAACCCAACCCACAAACAGGCAAAGTTTATCCGGGTTTATATGCACGTGGTAAGTCGTTCGGGGTTAAAACAAAGCCGACACCACCGACACCCCCCAACATTTATGAGTTGATTTATTTTAACACAATTTCATATATAAGAGATTTTGAGTTAACATCCAATCGCAAGGCAGAGGGCGCTCCCACCTTGCTTGACTTTTTTGAGGGCATTGCAGAAGTATATGGAAATGAAATTGCGGGGAGGTTGATAGATGAGGTAGAAAAAGCGGGCGAGACAATAACAGCAGATGAATTATACAACGAAACAGACGCGCAATCATACACGAGGAGTGTAGAAAGGTTTGTAAGAAAGGTTTTAGAGTTATTACCACAAAGCGATTGATAGGGGTGATACTATGACATTTGTTGGAGATTTTGAAACCACTGTGTATGACGGACAGGAATACACAGAGGTGTGGGCCAGTGGTGTTTGCAACATATCAGATTTAAGTTGTGTTATTCATAACAGTATCGGTAAAACATTTTCATATCTTGAAAACGTCGGTGAGGATGTTGTAATATATTATCACAACTTAAGATTTGACGGTGAATTTTATGTCTCATATTTATTGAATAAATTGAAATATAAATATTACGAGGGTCCCCGAAAAAAGAAAAAGACCTTTAAATGTGTGATATCGGACGCGGGATTGTGGTTTAATATCACAATAACCACACCCAAAAATATAATATCAATTCGAGATTCACTCAAGCTGATACCGTTATCAATTGAGACTATGGGCGCGGCCTTTAATACAGACCACCGAAAAAGCACGATTGAATATAAAGGATTTAGAAAGGCAGGTGGTGTGATTACAGAACGTGAGGAACACTATTTGAAAAATGACTTGTTAGTGTTGGCTGAAAGTCTTAGACATATGTTTGATGTGACAACAAAGACAACAATATCATCGGCGGCGCTAAGTGAATTTAAAAAGACATTTTATGGTAGAGATTACCGCGAGTGGTTCCCTAACTTAGAAGCCATTGAAACACCCAACTATTTTGATGAAAAAAACACCGATGAATTTATACGAAAAAGCTACAAAGGCGGGTGGTGCTATGTCAACCCCAAAATACAAGGGCGAGAGGTTGGAAAAGGAAAAACATTTGATGTTAATAGCTTATATCCAAGTGTTATGCACAGTTCTTCGGGGTGTGTTTATCCTATCGGCAAGCCTTTTTTTTTCAAGGGCGGCATTCCTGCCAGAGTAAAAAATTCGTTGATGTATTATTTTGTAAAAATAAAGGCCAAATTTAAACTTAAAGAAGGTTATTTACCCACAGTGGCGAGTGGTGGGAGTATGCGGTATGGCGGTGTTAAATGGTTGACATCAAGCGATTATCGCTATAAAGGCGGTGATATTGACACTGTAGAAGTTGACGGTGTGGAAGAGCCAGTCTATTTTGAGTGTGTTATGACAATGACAGATTATGAATTATTTCACAAGCATTATAATGTTATATATGAGGAAGTGTTATACGGCTGTTATTTTTACGCGAAGGACGGCATATTTGATGAGTATGTTGATAAATGGGTTAGCGAAAAAATTAAATATAATGGTGGACGTAGAACAATTGCAAAGCTATTTTTAAACTCATTATACGGAAAGACTGCCGCAAATGGACGGCGCGACCACAAAATACCACACCTTGACGACGGTGTAGTAAAATATGATGTTGTTAAAGGGGAAGACAAGGAGCCTGAATACATAGCGATAGGGTCTGCAATAACTGCATATGCACGCAAATTTACAATCACCCACGCACAGGATAATTATGATTTGTTCTGTTATAGCGACACAGATTCGTGCCATTTGTTAGAGGGGGAATACAAAAACATAGAAGTTGATGATAAAAAACTTTTACACTGGAAAATTGAAGCGGATTGGGACAAGGCAATTTTTGTGCGACCCAAATGTTATATTGAGGTTGGGGACAAGATGGAAATAAAATGTGCCGGTCTAAATGAAAGGGGTAAAGAATTGATGATGATGTCTTTAACCGGTGAGATAGAAGAACCATTAAGCGATGAAGAGCGAGACTTTGTAAATGTTAAACGAGAGTTAACAGATTTTAAGGTTGGATTGGAAATACCGGGAAAATTAGTACCCAAACGAATAAGGGGTGGTGTGATATTATCAGACACAACCTATAAAATAAGGGCGGTATAACCGCCCTTTATAATAGCGCCGCGCACGTTTGCTAAACGAAAAATTTATTGGAACCATTTAAGGCTTAGCACCCAATAAAATACGCGGCGATATTAACGAATTGATAAAGCACTCAAAATTTTTTCTTTCACGCTAATGTTTGAAAACCTTATTAAACCACGATGAAAAAAATCCCTCATCATCTTATGTTTGGTAGAACAATTTAGATATGAATTTGTATAATCTAACACGTCATTACAATTTTTGTCATATTTTTGTGATATATAAATGACATTGATGTCATAATAAAAGAAAACCCCGAACGTTTCACCCTTATAATTTATTGTTAGCAAGTAAGAATTTTTTCCAGACGGCTTATCAATCAGCGCCACTGAATTATTAAGATATACACCCTCTGATTCATATTTACTATATTCATCGTCAAAGGCAGAGTTAAAGGTAGAATTTTTCAGAGAATTCGCAGCGTAATTATTAAAATTAAATTCACACACCCATCCATTCCCTCGCAGAAATTTTGTGTTTGGTCGTATTCTTTCTGTGATGTGTAGGGCAGAATAATAAGGGTTTAATAGATTCAAAGTGTTGCCAATTAGAACAAGCTTTACATATCTTGAGGGCTCCCCCGCCCTTCTTGCAATTGATGTATGAATACTTCTTACCTTTTCCACCTCGCCGGGTAGGTAGTTGTCATATTCTTCTTGAAATTCATCGAATAATATCGTTGTCACGTTTTTAAACACATGCGAGCGATTTTTTAATTTTGTTGCTTGATTGATTGAAAGGGCGAAGCCGCATGTTTCACCATTCAACAGCAGTGAATAATACAACCCCTTGGCGTATGGTTTTGATGTCATTTCATCATATGGAAAATATAAGTCGTGAATATCGTTCCAAAACGCAATATGTGCGTCTGACAATTCATAACCTGTTCTATAAAGTACAACAAATTGAGACCCGTCACGCTTAAAATTATCAATCACATGCTTATTGAAAAACGTTGTTTTTCCCGCGCTTCTGTTTGATGTGATGATAAATATTTCCGGGGTGTTTTTATTGAGGTCTTTTGTATTTAATAACTTATTTCCATTATAAAATTCCATACTTTATTATAACACAAGATAAATATATGTCAAGGGTTGACAAGAAAAAGGTTTGTGATATAATATAAGAAAGGAGAGTATTGATGGAAAACATTATCAATTTAATAAACACAGCAGGCTTTCCCGTCGCTATGTGCTGTGTGTTGCTATATTATGTGAATAAGCTGATAGATAGCCACCGAAAAGAGGTTGACGAGCTTACAGAAGCAATCAATAATAACACAAATGTTATAAATATTTTATTAGAAAGGATAAACAATGAAAACAAGTAAAGAAGACATTCTGTCCAGGCTTTCCACGATTTTCGACGAGGGCGAGCTAACCGAAGAAAAAGTTAAAATTGTAGAAGATATTTCAGACACATTTGACGAATTATCGCGCGCAAGCGGTGACGTTGAAGAGGTTGAAAAGAAGTGGAGAAAAAGGTATATTGAAAGATTTGGAAGCCCTAATGTTGATGATGAGGGCGAAAAAATTGAGGAAACTGAAACAATTAAAATTGATGATTTATTTGAAGAAAGAGGTGACAAATAATGGCAAATGTTCCACAGCCTGTAACACTCACTAATTCCAGTGTGAATATTTTAAATGCGATTAGAAATTCGGCAACCATAGACTATAGAAACTATGTGCCATATGCGACAGAGGACGGCGATTCAATTCGTGGTATTGGTGCCATTATTATGGATTACCCCGCACTTCAAAACGAGTTTTTAAACGCGCTCATTGGAAGAATCGGCCTTGTTATTGTTACGTCTAAATCATATCAAAATCCGTGGTCTGTATTTAAAAAGGGCGTTATGGAGTTCGGCGAGACCGTCGAGGAATTATTCGTAAATATTGCCAACGTCCAGAATTACAACCCCGAAGATTCAGAAACAACAATTTTTTCGCGCAACATTCCGGACGTAAAAAGCGCGTTTCATGTTGTAAACTATAAGAAGGTTTACCCTGTAACAATTCAAAATGACCAGTTGCGAGCTGCATTTTTGTCATGGGCTGGTATATCTGACTTAATAGCAAAAATCACCGATTCATTATACACATCAATGAATTATGATGAATACCAGACCATGAAATATCTAATTGCAAAAGCCATTATTAACGGTCAAATGGAAATTATCGGTGTTAGTGGGACGATTAGCGAAGACGTTGTTGCTTTTAAGTCAATTAGCAATGATTTGACCTTTTATTCCAACAAACACAATGTTGCTGGTGTTTATACTTCAACTCTCAAAGATGACCAATATCTTATTATTGACACAGCAACTGAAAGCCAGATGAACGTTGAAGTGCTGGCCACGGCTTTCAATATGGATAAGGCCGAATTTATGGGCCATGTTATTTTGGTTGATGGTTTTGGGGACTTGGACACCGCACGTCTCAATGAGTTGTTTTATGACGACCCGGCATATGAGGAAATAGGGTCAAGTGACTTGGAAAGCCTCAATTCAATACCGGCTGTTATTGTAGATAAAAATTGGTTTATGGTATATGACCAGATGATGCAATTCACTGAAAACTATAACGGCAAGGGGCTGTATTGGAATTATTTCCTGCACACGTGGAAAGTAATGAGCGTGTCTCCCTTTGCGAACGCGGCTGTATTTACCACCGGAACCCCCGCTGTTACCTCCGTGACCGTTTCACCGTCAACGGCGACTGTGGCTAAGGGCGGAAGCGTGCAGTTAACCGCCGTTGTTCAAACAACCGACTTTGCTCCTCAGTCCGTGACCTGGTCATCTGCCAACGCGAAGGCTACTGTGGATTCACGTGGCTTTGTAACAATCGCGTCTGACTTTTCAGGGTCGAGTGTTGTCATCACCGCTACTTCAACCTTTGACCCGAGTAAAAAAGGAACAGCAACAATTACCGTACAATAATGTATATCGCACCTAATTCAATTATAAAAATATTGACGAATGTTCCTCTTTCAACTGGTTATGCAGACACGCTCTATTTTTCGAGTGTGTCTGCACAGACCAGTTATTTCAGCGCGAAAGTTAAACCAAACACAACGCTCGGTAGTTTAGGAACATTTTCATTCACCCTTGACGACCAAAACTATGTTCGTTCATTTAATAATTCAATTAAAGTCAACATCCCTGTCGATTTGTTAAACGACTGTAACTATGTAATGTTTCAGAATTCATCGTATACTTCAAAATGGTTTTATGCGTTTATCACCAATCGAACCATGTTGAGCAACGCCACAACCGAATTAACATTAGAATTAGATGAAATTCAGACATGGTTTTTTGATATGACCATTCAACCGGGGTTGGTACTTAGAGAGCATAGCGCGGACGATGTGTTATTCGGCAATTTAATGCCCGAGCCGTTTAATATTACCGATTATACATATAGAGATTCTGGCGGTGTGCTTGGTATACCCGATGGTGTGGGTATGGTTGGAAGTAAGCAATGGGATGGAAGCCAGCCCCTTGCGGGTGTGGCTGACGGTGTTTTTACAAATTGTTATGTGGGTTACTGGCTGACCCCTTCCACGCCTTACACCACAATTGCAAGCGCAATAAACAACTATGTTGAGACGAATGGGGCTGACAGCATAATTTCAATCTTTTTGTATTATAATAAAAATACAACAAACACAATCTATGACTTGGATTTGGACGGCTATGTACCTAAAAACAACAAGTTGAAAACTTATCCATATTCATTTGTAAGGGTCATATCTTTAGACGGTACATCCAAAGATTTTAAATTTGAGGAAGCTGGCGACTTGAATATGACTATAAAAACAGAAAGCGTCTCATTTCCTGAACCCGCTGTTCGCGTGGTGATGATTGATTATAACGGCTTAAAAGACGAAAACACGCAAATGGTTTATTCGGGTTTTCCAGTGCCAGCAATTAACACCCCCGCATATCTCGATTATTGGGCCACTAATAAATTTTCGTTCGGTTTTGGTGTGCTTAAGAATTGTATTGACGTTGGTTTAGGTGCTGGAAAGATTGTTGCAGGGGACCCAAGCGGCGGGGCTTCTGTGTTGTCGGGGGGTTTATCGCTTCTTTCTACAGCTGCTTCAATGGCAGACCTTATGAACGCACCCCCACATGTCACTTCAAGCGGGTCCGGTCTGTCTTTCATAACAGCTTCATCAGATAGTATATTTAGATTTTATCAATGCACATTGAAGGCACAGGCTGCCAAAGCTGTCGACGATTATTTCACTCGTTTTGGCTATGCAACTAACACCATTAAACAACCCAACATATCAAGCCGCCCGGCCTTTAACTATGTTCAAACCTCAAACATTCATGTAACGGGTTCGGCACCCGCCGACACAAAGCGCGTGTTTGAAGAAGCCCTTGACCGGGGTATGACGTTTTGGAAGTCTACGGCAACATTCGGCGATTATTCACAAAATAATGGGGTTCAAACATGAAAAACATATCACTACCAAGAAACGAGCGTAAACGGTTCTATGATTCTATAGTGGACAACACCACCACATATAATTACTATGTAGAACGATTGACTGATATAGCAGTTTCGCGCTTCAAATGGACTGGGTTCCCGGATTCAATTGACACACGATTTTTAGAATTGACTTTGTTTGAAAAGGGGCAAGCTGTTGTCTTTGAAGATGATGTCATGGGTCTTCTTTCCCTGAATACCGCTATTTCTGGGTCGTGGAATGTGTATAATGTGCCAATTAAGCGCCGGGCATATGCCACCAACGGATATAATAAAAACCTGACAATTGAAAACAGTGTAATAGTGTTTAATAACTATATTAGAACGCCGTCTGTACAGCACATTTTAAATTTTTCAAAAAAATTGGCCAATATAGACGTTACAATTCAAATAAATATCAACACTCAAAAGACCCCAATAGCACTTAAAGCGAATAAAAAACAGCAATTGAGTGTTTTAAACGCTTATAAAAATTATGACGGAAACGTCCCTGTCATATTCAAAGAAGATGATTTTAAAGACGATTCTATATCTTCAATGTCTTTGGGTGCGCCGTTTGTTTCTCCCGAATTGTATGAACTGAAAACGAAAATATGGAATGAGGCTCTCACATTTTTAGGTGTTCCGAACATTAGTGAAACGAAAAAGGAGCGTATGATAACCGACGAGGTTCAACGCCAGATGGGTGGTGTGCTGGCGAGCAGAACGTCCTTTATAGCAATGCGAAAACAAGCATGTGAAAAAATAAATAAAATGTTTGGCTTGAATGTTGACGTTGAATATAATTATGGGGGTGATGGTGATTGTCAAAATACACAACAGAACTACGATTCATAATTGGCTCGCTTGCTGGGTCGACAGACACGTCATTAACACAGCTTAAAAAAGACATACCAAAAGCTTTACCACTGATATTTGACGGCGATTTGTCCCTTGACAGGCCTCTCTCCATAACTACCTTTGAAACACTGTTTTTAAACCACTTCGCATTTCATGAGATTGGTTTTGAAACATTTGCGCGGTGGGAATATGAGATAAATAATCATTTAAGAGAAATTATACCGTATTATAATGATTTGTCGTCTTCAACGCTCAAAAATTTTGATTTTTTCTTGACTTCGCCCGGATATACCGACACAATAAATGATGTAACCGACACTGAAACCACAACCGGGGGTACAACAACCAACAACCTATCCACAGTAACCGAAGCTTCAGAAGATTATACAAGTGCGTATTCTGACACGCCTAACGGCTCATTAACAAACGTTAAAAACTTGAACTATTTAAGCACGGCAACCGTGGACGATAGGACAAACAGCCAAACCACCACAAATACGGGGACTGTTACAACTTCAAACACTGGTGGCCAAACTGTGACAAAAAATTATGAGTTAGAACACATTGAAACGATTCGTGGTGAAGACAATTTAAAGGTAATTAAACTGTTCAGAGAGGAAATAAAAAATATATATTCACTCATGTTAGACGAATTCAATGAGTATTTTATAACTTTATGGGGGTAAATTATGCTACAAAAATTAAATCTAATTATGAATCAAACACTACCGGCGACGTATGACGATTCGCTGAGCTATTACGAAGCACTATCAAAAATCTGTTATGAGGTCAATGAAATAATTGACAAGATTAACTCAGATGAGGCGTTAATCGCCGCAAATTCGGAAGCCATCACTTCCATCAATTCTCAAATTACTTCTATTAACAATTCGCTGAGCGCTGACGCGGAAAAAATCCAACAGCACACAACACAAATTAACGGTTTATTGCAATCTATGCAACAGCTGGCGGGGCAAGTTAACGACCTTGACGACGAGGTGACCTCGTTCAGTTCGTCAATTTCTTCACTTTCAAGGCGGGTGAATGATATTGAAAGTAATTTTGAAACGGGTTTTGAGACACCCTATATTACAATTACGTCAGAAATATTGCCCGGAAGCCCAGCAGACCGCGCGGCAACAAAGGGCTATGTGGATAGCAAGATATCATCGGAAGCCATCACTTCCATCAATTCTCAAATTACTTCTATTAACAATTCGCTGAGCGCTGACGCGGAAAAAATCCAACAGCACACAACACAAATTAACGGTTTATTGCAATCTATGCAACAGCTGGCGGGGCAAGTTAACGACCTTGACGACGAGGTGACCTCGTTCAGTTCGTCAATTTCTTCACTTTCAAGGCGGGTGAATGATATTGAAAGTAATTTTGAAACGGGTTTTGAGACACCCTATATTACAATTACGTCAGAAATATTGCCCGGAAGCCCAGCAGACCGCGCGGCAACAAAGGGCTATGTGGATAGCAAGATATCAAGCGAATTCACACCGATTGTGTTGACCGGAAATGGTGGGCCCGCCGTTCTAACTCAAATGACTGTTAGATTTGATAAAACTGGGTTGATTATTTATGGGTCAATTTCACAAGACGAATTGCCGTCCGGTGGTTATGAAGTGTTTACTTCAAGCACTCTGAATACTTTGGCTAATGGAATATCGGCTTGGGTTGGGGATGCTTTAGCAAGCAGAAGTATTTGTATTCCCATATTCAAACAGCCTTCTTCTTTGGATTCGCCAACACTTGACAGCGAAAGGTGGTTCGAAATTGGGTTTAATTCGTCCGGGGTTCTTGCTTTTTTTAGCTATGTTAAAGCCTCTGGGGCTTCTACTACCGCACCAAATTTCGTGGCACAGACTGTAATATAAAAGAAAGAGGGTTAACCCTCTTTCTTTTTGTTGTTTTGTGTGAATATGATGTTTTTGACCACGGCACTAACATATTTCTTTTCATCTTTCTCACTAATTGACAATTCACATTCATACACGCAGTAGTCACCCTTTTTAAGGTATTTTTCTGCTATTTCACATAGTTTTGTTGTGAATATCACAATGTCAACAAATACGGTGTTATCTTTCGATTTTTTTATTGCTAATGAATTTGTTAATACCTTAGACCCGTCTGCACACTCTCTTTTTTCGAAATCTCTAACCAATCTTCCACCAAAAAAACATACGTTCATTACTCTAATACCTCATTCTTTAAATTATCAATCATTCGTTTGCAGATTACAATTGCTCTTACGGTGTCATAATTCATAGACAAAACTTCGTCACCCTCTCCGACTATAACACTCTGTTTATACAATGTGTTTATAACCTCGGCCAATTCCCCGTAATTTTCGGGTGTGACATCCTTGGGTATTACATGTCGCTTTAGCCAAAACATCACTCTGTCTAAATTGTTATTCAGTGCAAGCATTTCACTTAACACATAGGATAATGTCTCATCTAAGCTTGTTAACTTTGATATGGTGTCGTTTTGCCTTTCTTCAATTTCCTTGTATAAATCTTCTGCCATGTTTAAAAACCTTTCTAAACCTAAATCTAATGTCCTGTGTGGGCAATATTTGCCTGACCAGTGTTGGTGTGTGTATGCGACTTCCTTAACCTCCTTTCTAAATATGAAATAAGACAACAACGCTAATAAACGGGCGGCGTTCTGTTCAGCCTTTTCAAACCTTTCACCTCCAGACTTAGAATAACAAATTTCTATTGCTATTGTCCTCATATTACCATCGCCTTGGCCGTCCCCCGCATGCCATGCGGTTCTGTTTAATGGTAATATTTGAACAACTTCACAATCGTCAACCGCAAAGTGAAAGCTTCGTTCTTCACTTGGGTCGTTTTGCAAACATTTGGCCTCATTGATGGCAGGTGCATCGTTCGCTGTGTTGTGTATTGTTACACCTATAGGCTCCATATAATATGGTGACTTGAATTTATACATTTCTTCGGGTATCATGTGTTTGATATACTTCATTCAATCACAACCATCCTTCCACAATTTGATACATTCTTTTAAGGTCATAACACCATCACCTCTCAGGTTCTATAGCATCGTTAATGTATTCTGCCATGTCGTTTATTTCCTCTTCTGAAAATTCATCAAAATCCAACAAGTTTTCGACCAGTGCCTTTTTAATAGTTTCTTTAAATGTGGTGTGTTGTCTGTGATAACCCCCGTCACAGCCTTTTCTCCGTTCCTCTCGTTCTAAGGCAGAAATGGCAAGTCGCTTTGATTCAAAGCAATCCTGTGGAACAGCAATACATTCATTTTCGGGGGCATAAAACCCCTTGCATGTTTTACACTCTCGTTCGATATATTCAATCGCTTCTCTGTTAGTCATAGTCTACCCCTTTCTTATCATTACACCCCGTGGCAATCTCTCGCTTACACCGTTCTATAATTTCATCGCCGTGACCTCTTGACAACATTTGCCCCCATTCGGATAAAAACCATTTTTCAAGCCTATGTCCGCCGCCACACTTTAATTCTATTTTATAATCATGTATGGCCTGTTCTAATATTGCTGCCTGTAACAATATTAGACCCTCATCGTTGAAATGCGTTGTATTCATTGTAGTCCTTTATTTTCCAATTGGCCGGAATATCTCTAAGACCGCGGCGAATGCTAGAATTTGGTGATTTTAGCGGGCATAGATAACATTGAGACATTCCTTCACACACCATTTTTATTGTCATTAGCGCGGTGTAAATCTCGTACGGTTTTATTTTGTTTTCCATAATTACCACCCATATTCCCTTTCCTTTACTGTGATTATATTATACCCGGTT
>OGQM01002185.1_pt1 | contig 12088 bp, 7 predicted proteins | sample 1553191 | NCBI WGS metagenome assembly OGQM01 (sample SAMEA2579954, study PRJEB22360) | human gut metagenome | biome: human gut; feature: human-associated habitat; material: faeces | place: Denmark | collected 2008/2010 | reverse complement strand
ACACTCTCCTTGCGGAGAGCGACCGGTTGTGTACGATATTGTATTCATGCCCGGGTAATTTCTATCCACACTCTCCTTGCGGAGAGCGACCAGTGCAGATTGTAATTGTCGTAATGCACACCCTATTTCTATCCACACTCTCCTTGCGGAGAGCGACGAGAGCCAACTGCCTTGCGCACGCCCCACCAAAGATTTCTATCCACACTCTCCTTGCGGAGAGCGACCGGTTGTGTACGATATTGTATTCATGCCCGGGCAATTTCTATCCACACTCTCCTTGCGGAGAGCGACGTCAGACAAGTTGATAGGGTCAGTAAAACTAGACGGATTTCTATCCACACTCTCCTTGCGGAGAGCGACTCATGTTTGTTAATTTGCGTGTTGTTGACGGGTCATTTCTATCCACACTCTCCTTGCGGAGAGCGACGCGTTGTAAGTTCAGCTGGAACAACGGGAAAATATTTCTATCCACACTCTCCTTGCGGAGAGCGACCCGGGCAGAATCTGGTCAACGGCGTTCGCCGCGTAATTTCTATCCACACTCTCCTTGCGGAGAGCGACAAAATCAACCCGGCAAGTCACACAAACTTGCCGGATTTCTATCCACACTCTCCTTGCGGAGAGCGACAAATGTACGCCCTGAAACTCGCCGACTTTATGCTATTTCTATCCACACTCTCCTTGCGGAGAGCGACGCAAGTCACACAAACTTGCCGGGAAGAAATTAGTATTTCTATCCACACTCTCCTTGCGGAGAGCGACCAGGCCAAGGCGTTTAAAATCTCGCCGTTGTGTATTTCTATCCACACTCTCCTTGCGGAGAGCGACTTTCGGCACTGCACGACATACTTAAATTGCTCGCGATTTCTATCCACACTCTCCTTGCGGAGAGCGACGACACCAGCAAGGATGTCATCAAGACTGCTAGAAATTTCTATCCACACTCTCCTTGCGGAGAGCGACGGCAAAACCCCGGCAAACATTATGTCGCATTTAGATTTCTATCCACACTCTCCTTGCGGAGAGCGACACGTATACACGCACCCAATCGGCGTCCTTGTCACTATTTCTATCCACACTCTCCTTGCGGAGAGCGACCTAAATCCGCCAAAGCCACGGCGTTTCCATTATCATTTCTATCCACACTCTCCTTGCGGAGAGCGACGCCAGAAACAAAATTAAAGTGAGGTACACAAAAATATTTCTATCCACACTCTCCTTGCGGAGAGCGACGATTTTATAAAGGCGGTGTTTTCAAAATGACGTATAATTTCTATCCACACTCTCCTTGCGGAGAGCGACTCCTATCATTGAGCACGATTTGAACAATGCCAATATTTCTATCCACACTCTCCTTGCGGAGAGCGACCGACTCAAGAACCGGCAAGCGCGCCGCTAAAAAATTTCTATCCACACTCTCCTTGCGGAGAGCGACTTGGCCAAAAATAGTTAGACTATATAACGACTCAAATTTCTATCCACACTCTCCTTGCGGAGAGCGACGAATAAAAAACAATAAAAAAGACGGAAAATCTAAATTTCTATCCACACTCTCCTTGCGGAGAGCGACGATGTATCATATAGCATAATAGTCAACCTCAGCCATTTCTATCCACACTCTCCTTGCGGAGAGCGACGAAAGGCCCGGCCAAACTGCCAAAGCAAATAGGGATTTCTATCCACACTCTCCTTGCGGAGAGCGACAGCAAAAGTGCACAAAACAGTGGAGCACTTTTGCGCATATGAAACAAATTTTATGGGGATTGCATCTTCATGCTGACAGGCAAGGCTGTATTTTACCCTTTCTGCCCCTGTTTTTCCATATTTTCTGGTGCGAAGGAACCGGGAATTTTATGATTGCCTTCCCCTCGCACTAAGCAAACAAGATTCCATCCTGATCAAAATCCGGGTGCAGACCCACATGCTCGACTTTGCTTTTGTAATGGTTTCCCAGTTGATAAAAGCGCAGGCTGTCCGATTCCGAATCGATCAGTTCGGTCAATTTTGCTTTGAACATCGTGTATTGCGCGGCATCCAGCAGGCACTCAAATACGGAGTTTTGCACCCGCTGGCCGTAGTCTACACAGACTTTTGCTACTTTGCGCAGCCTGCGACGACCGGCGGCTGTTTCGGTGTTGACATCATAGGTTACAAGCACCAACATAACGGCACCTCACTTCCAGAAAAACGGTGGGTACACTTCCAGGTCGCCGCGCAGAGCACGGGCCAGCAAAAGCGCCTGAACATAGGGCACCAGCCCCCAGGGCAGTTTTTCTTTCAAAAACGGATGGGTGATCTCTTCCTTCTTTTTGTTCTGCCATGCGGTCAGGAAAGCTTTGCGGCCATCATCCGTCAGCAGTACGGCACCATTTTCCTGTTTTTGCAGGTGTTTTGCCGTGATGATCTTTTGATTGATGCAGCTGATGACCAGCCGGTCTGCATAAACCGCCCGCAGTTCTTCCATCAGGTCAAGTGCCAGACTTTTGCGGCCGGGGCGCGGGCGGTGCATAAAGCCAACATAAGGGTCCAGGCCCACAGCGGTCAAGGCGGATGCACACTCCCGCGCCAGCATGCTGTAGGCAAACGAAAGCAGCGCATTCACATTGTCCAGCGGTGGACGGCGGCTGCGGCCCTCAAACACAAAATCCTGCTTTTGCTGCAGAATCAGGTCATTCAGGCAGTCAAAGTAGCGCTGGGCTGCCTCGCCTTCCAGGCCGCGCAGCTGTTCCGGATCATCGCTGGTCTGTATCAGCGGCAGCGCGGCGGCCAGCTGGGTGGAGGTGCGTTTCAGTTTTTCGACCGGGACACGCTGGGGATGATCGCGGGTTGCGCGTTCCAGCACCCAGCGTGCGTTATACACTTTACCAAGGATAAAGCTCCGGGCATAGCGACAGCTCTGGGCCGGGTCATCCGACACGCGGTACTGCGTCTGACGCAGCAGCACATTGCCGCGTTCTTCCCCCACGGTGCGGGCCTGAAATCTGCCATACGGGTCAAAAAAGCAAAGGTCAATGCCCCGCCGGGCACAAGCTCCCATCAAAGCGGGGCTGGCACCTGCGTAAGTAAAGCAGACGATGCCTTCCAGCGTATGCAGGGCATAGCGGTGGGTTTCCTGCTTATTGCGGATAACAACAAGGTTTTCGCCATCCAATGTCAGGTAAGCGTCCTCATTGATGACAAACAGGGTGTTGAGCAGCTTTCTCATGGCGCGCCCTCCTCAATATGCTCCCGCAGATACGCCGCCGGGTCTGCCTGCTGATACAGCGCCGGCAGGCAAAGCTCTTTCAGTGAGCAGGCATTGCAATGCTTGCCGGGTTTGCTTTTTGGGGTATAGCCGCGCGCAAACAGGCGGTTCATCTCATCCGCCATGGTCTGCGCGGTGCTGCGCAGTTCCGGTGTCAGGGAAACATGTTCCCGCTGCCGGGTTTCTTCATAAAAGATTTCCCCTTCCGGCACCTCGCACACCAGCATTTCTTCCAGCGCCATGGCCTGTGCACAGAGCTGCAAACGGTCGGCATCGTTTACCTTGCTGCGGCCATGCTTATATTCCACGGGCATGGGCTGCCACAGGCCGCGGCGGCCCTGCAATGACACGCCGTTTGGATCCTTGTGAAACTCTACCACATCGCAGTCGCCGGTCAGTTTTAAGCGGTGGCTGACGACCCTCATACCGCGGGCGATCAGCAAATCGCCGCGTTTTTCCGTCAGGGTAACATCATGGCAGCGGGTATGCTGCAGGCGGCCTTCGGCGGTGCGTTGGTTTTCGGACCATTGTTGTTCCAGGTGTATGAGCGCCCACTGACGGCGGCAAAAGCTGAAATGCTGGATACCGGACATCAGCAGGTAATCATCTGGGGAAGCCATTACGACAGCCTCTCGCACGTTACCCCTGCGGGAAGATTTTCATCCACCGTTACCACATAGTCATGGTAACTGCGCGGGAAGGCTACCCCTTCGGCACGCGTGACATGCACTGCATCAAACAGTTTATAGGACGGCGCATTGCCCAGCTCCGAATCATGCTTGAACACGATCAGTTCCCGAACTGCCATTTTGCCGCGGGCTGCACTGTGGTCATTTTCAAACATATTCAGGATTGCCTGCCACAGCAGCTGCAGGTCATCCTCTGAGAATCCTGTAGTTTTGCGGGCAAGGTTGGCAGAAATGTAACCCTCTGCACGGTACAAGCCATACGGGATCACATACTTGCGGCCCATCTCAGTGCCTTTTCGCTCTGCATCCGCTTCCGTTGTAATGGCAATACGGGTAATGGTCACTTCCTGCGGGAGAACAGGGTCTACCGAGCGTGCAAAGCTCAACTGAACAGGGCCGCGTACCTGCCCGCAATTCAGTGCGCCTTTTACAAAGGTTGTCATAACGGCGCCAAAGGTACGGATATCATAAAAGTTCTGGCACATAAAATCTCGGATTTTACGGTCCAGTTCTGGGTCATCTTTCTTGGCGACTTTCAGGGCATCCTTGGCATCAGCATCAATGCCCAAGTATTCGAGTGCTTTTTTATCGCTGCGGTTCAGGGGGACCTGATCTTTAATGTAAATCTGGTATCCTGCTTCATCTTCTTTGGCCACTTCGACATAGTTGCGAATCTTACGCTTCAAGCAGACATCTGTAACAATGCCATATCCCGTTTCCGGGTCAACGCGCGGCATGTTGCCTGCATCCGGATCGCCGTTCGGATTTCCATTTTCAACGTCAAACAGAATTACAAAATCATACCGGTTTTTGATTGCCTGTGCCATTGTTATTCCTCCACTTTCTTTGTATAGCGTTCCTGTGTCTGATGGTAATAGCCAAGGATAAAAGCGCCTTGTTCCGGCAAGGTCAGCCGTGCGGGAAAGCTTCCTTCCAGTTTTCCGCCCGCCAGCGCAGCGATCTGCTTATCGTAATAAATCTTTTGTGGCTTGCTCATTTTTTGCATATGCTTTTGCGCCAGCATCAGAATTGTCGGGAATACAGTAGCTGGGGTGGATGCCGCCGCATTAAAATACCTGTCCTTGATGGTTGTATTGATATCCGGGTTTACCGCCATCTGGATTGCTTCCAGCACAGCAAAAAGCTGACCCATAACATACGGTTGATAATTTGTTTCCTTGTTATTTTCCACAGTTAATACCTCCTTTGGGCAACGGGGATCTTCATTACGCAGGTAGTATGCTTTTATAATAGCGGCACGGCCGCGTGTTACTTTTTGCTCTGCGCGGATACGCATCATAACGCCATCCAGCAGGGTTGCCGGGTACCTTGTATTATTCAGGATTGCACGCAAGCCATCGCCTGCCAGCTGCGGTGCTGCCGATGGGTTGCGGGAATTGGTGTTGACGGTTTCCTGCAGCAGCCAATACACCCCCAGCTGCGGGAATTTATCATAAGCGGGGCGCACAATCTCTAAGCGGTCATAATGCTTCTGCACATTATCAAGCAGCGTTTGAAATGTATCCTGCCAGAAAAAGCGAACCGAGAGGCGCGCCGCATTAGGGGCCAAGCCAAGCACATAAAAGTGCCTTTGTGGGTCAAGTGTCACGTTCTGCCACTCTACACTCTGTCCATGGACCAGCTTGTCCACTGCATTTCGCACATCGCTTTCGCTGACAGGCGCATCCATGGCAAACAATGCATCCATTGCTACCTGCTGGTAGGCGGTCTCACCACCTGCTGCCCAGCAGACAATGGTGGTATCGCCCACGCGCTGAACATGTTCCCTGTCTGCCAGCAGATAGTTTAATGCCTGTGCATAGGCAAAGGCCGCATAACTGCCAACCGGCGCATTGCCCCCCTGTTCATGTCCGTATGAGCAAAAAGCGTCCGCATTAAAAGAAACAATCGATGCGCCGGAAGGCTGTGCCCCGGTCACGCCTTTAATCGCCGGGTGCAGGCGGGCAAGCGGTGCCTTTTGCCCTGTAACCAGGCATCGGATTTCCGGTGCATCCGTGTTCTTATCACACTGCCGCTGCCAGGCTTCCTGTATTTCCGGATCGTCCTGAACATAGTTTTCCCGAATCAGAAATACCAGATTGCCACCCTTGTAAAGTTCCTTGAGACTTTGTTCCAGCGCTGGATTCTGCTCCGCCGCCTTGGGGTCCCAGTTTATAAAAAAGTTCCGCACTGCCTGTGCCGCCTGACCGGGAACATTTTGTAAAATGGCAAGATGCAGCTCCTTTGCAGCGGCAAAGCACTGCATTGCACGCTCCGGTTTGCCTTTTCCGTCAATGCCGAGCATGTAAGCACTGTTATCACACAAAAAATTGGCTGCCACACCACTAGAGCGTTTAACCTGTTCCGGAACTTGCAGCTGACATGGAGCAAGCACTGTTTTTTTACCGCGCTTCTCCTCTTGCTGCAAGGGGTGCAATGCCATCAGTTGGCCGTTTTCATCCAGTTCCAAAGCCCAACTGACTTTTGCGCTTGTCCAACCGGGGCGCGTGATTTTGCCATTGGCCAGCAAATCTTCATAGTATTGTACCAAAGCCTGTAAAATCATCGGTACACCTCGCAGTCTGCCACATTCAACACACCATGTTCCAATTTTGCATGGAAATACATCGGGGTTATGTTCTGCGGGTCAGTGTAGTCAAAGTCATATATCATGAATCCCAAATCCCGTGTTTCCTCAATGGTCGGGATTGGCCCGCCGGGCCATGTGCGGAATGCGGCAGGAAATTCACGGCACCCAAGATAGGGAGTATGAAAACACTGACCCCTGGACATGCGCCGGGTAACAATATCCTGGAACTTTCCCGGATTGTCGCTCGGTGCCGCACGGTCAGTCATCTCAAATTCTGCCTCAATCACATAATGAACGTCCTGCAACACCATGGCTGCACGCTGAACGATCTGCTGGGGCGTGGCAAGGTAAAGCTCTTTCCCTGTTCCCTGCATCGCGCTGCGTACATCGGAACAAAGAATTTTGCTTTTTACTTCGTTCCGACGGATGTTGGTAAAGCGGATTGGGTTCATAACATAGATTTTCCGGATTTTCCACCGTAAGCCGGGGTGGTAATAGATTGCTTCTACTATGCCGCGTGCCGCGGAAGGGGTGAGGACTTCATATGAAACCCTTTCGACTTTTAGCTCAGGCCTCGAGAGCAAAGCATAATTCCCCCATACTTCCAGCTGGATCATCTGCATCAACTCCTTTGCATTTCTATTTTCATTTGTTTTTAATTTATAAAGTATTGTTATAGCTTCAATATACGCTACTTTGCACCAAATGTCAATCCTTTTATCATGTATACTTTTTGTTTGCTTTTCATCCGGTTTTCTTTTATAATAAGTTGCGTCGGCAGCTTATGCCGTGGATAGAAATAGTTGATTTTACTTTAGCGCACAAAAACGGCAGGGCAGGCTCCCTGCCGCTTTTGCTTTATGCAAACCAGGCTGCTCCCGTTTCAGCTTCCATAGCAAGGCCCGTGTTGTTATCGTAAAGGCTTCCGTCCGTTAATTCCCATATGCCTTCACTGATTTGGCAAACTGCCCCGGCATTCTCCAGCGTTTTCAGATGATCCGGGTAAACCGGAACACCATATTGCCCCAGTTGACGGAACAAAGTTTTGCTTACCTCTCCTGCACGCAATCGTGCAAGCAAATGTTCCCCTTTCCCTTGGGGAATGTATACGGTCACAGCAGGTGTTTCAATTAAGCGGAACCTCTCTGCCGCTGTTGCAAAGGGGAAAATGCGCCCTTCCATATCCTGCTCGAACCCTTGCAGAATTTGCTGTTCATCCAGTCTTTTATCTCCTTTTAAGGTACGGTAAAACAGAAAGTATGTTTCAATTGCTTCCAGAGATGCCAGATCTGCATATTTTTTCAGGACGCTTTGCGTTGCGGATACATTCTGTTCCAGCATGCGCGGTACATGCTGCCCTTCCAATGTGAAAATCTGTACCAAGCTCTGCTCCGCCGGGCGTCTTCCCTCTCGATTGCAGCGCCCCGCCGCCTGCAAAATGGAATCCAGACCTGCTTCCTCGCGGTACACAGCCGGGAAATCCACATCAACACCCGCTTCGATCAAAGAAGTTGATATCACACGGCAGGGCAGCCCATCTTTTAAGCGTTCCCGGATTTCCTGCAATAACTGTTTGCGATGGGCTGGGTATAGCAATGTTGTCAGGCAGTAGCTGCCCTCTTTGGGCAGGTTATTGTATAATTCCTGTGCTGTTTTTCTCCGGTTTACAATACACAGCACTTGTTCCTGCGCTGCCAGTTCTGCACCAAGCTGGCTTTGTTCCAACTCTCCGCGCATTTTTAGCGTTGTACGCCGGAATGCCTGATATTGCTCTTTGGGATGTGGGCAAAGTTCCGTCATCTGCAGCCCAGGCGCCAGTTCATCAAACAAGGGCTGCAAAGCTGGTTGTGTGGCCGTGCAAAGCACCGCTGCTGCGCGGTAATGCTGTACCAGCTGCGCGATTGCCGCAACGCAGGGGCGCAAATAAGGAACCGGCAGGTTTTGTGCTTCGTCAAAAATGACCACGCTATTTGCAATGTTATGTAATTTACGGCATTGTGACGCATGGTTGCCGTAAAGTGATTCAAAGAATTGCACGGATGTGGTAACCACCACCGGAGCATCCCAGTTTTCCGCCGCCAATGCTTTGCGGTAGGCTGCCGGCTCATCATCTTCCTTGGCAGAGTAGTCCACCCCTGAATGGTGTTCCAAAACATTTTCTGCTCCTAATATTTCCGAAAACACATCCGCGGTCTGGTCAATAATGGATGTATAAGGGATCACATAAATAACCCGGTCCATATGGTTCTTTACAGCTAGCGAAAGCGCAAATGCCAATGACGCTACCGTTTTTCCCCCGCCTGTAGGAACGGTCAGGGAATAAAGGCCGCGCCGCCCTGTTTGCCCTGCCGTTGTACAGGCACTCAAAATTGAACTGCGGCGCTGATTCAAGGTTCCCTGGGGATGGCTCCATTTTGCGGTATATTGGTTCAACCTTTTCAGCAGTTCATCCATTGTCTGGCCTTGTCCGCGCGGTTTAGGGCTGCTCATAAAGTTTTCCGTATCCAGATAGTCCGCATCGACCAGGCAGGAATACAACATCCGGGTATAAAATGCCTGTGTAAAACGATTTTCCTTCATCATTTCCGGCTGGGGCGGTATGGACGGCAGTTTAATCTCATTCGTCCATTGGGTATAGGGTTCAACGCTCTTTTTCAATCGCCCAAACATTGTCGCATCCTGCGCGGTATCGCTTCGGCCTCCTCCATCCGGCAGGCCGCTATGGTGTCCCGCAATAGCAAAAGCCAGTGGGATTTGACCATATCGAGCAGCCACCTGTGCACCAGCCGTTGAGTGATCCACTTTCTCTCCACCTTGCAGACGCTTTTGAAACTTTGTACTATATTTGCCAATATCATGCAGTAATCCAAGCCAAGTTCCCTGTTGCTGGGCATCAAAGGCTGCTGCAAATTGCCCACATAGGATTGCCGTTCCCTGCAAATGGTCCGCTACCGTTTGGACGCGGGTTCCGTCTTCACTGATATGAGCCAGCATCTTTTTCTCCTGGTGCATAATCAAACTCCCTTCTGTTTTGCTTTTTTCTATTATAGCAGATCACTCATCCCATAATTCGGACTTTCACTCCAGTTCTGCAATCTTTGTCATACTATCCAAATTTATCCATGTAGAATTGTTAGCTATTCCCATTAGCAGATATTTTTGATAAAATAAGATATTATAGGGTTTATGAATTCACTTTCTTATATTACTTCTTCATCTTACCGAAAAATCATTTACGCAAGGAGTGAAAAGCCATGAAAAGGAAGTTATTCTCATTTTCCGCCAGTGTTATCACCGCAATAATGCTTACCGCTTGTGCTGCAGCGCCAGAAAATAAACCTGCTTCCTCCGCTGCTCTTTCCCCGACCAGTGAAGCTGTTGCCACAGCTATACCATCCACTAGCAATGCCAACTGGAAGTTACCGCCGCAATATGATTTTGACGAGATGATTCCTCTCTTCTCCCGCGAAACCCACACTGCCGGTTACGCCGCTGCCCGAAATCTGTACGCTGTGCGCAAGGGCGAACGCTGGAGCCTGTTTAATGCTGCCAACTGTAATGCTTTTCTGGAAGATTTGTCAGAAAGCATCCCGTACCTGTATGGTGAGCAGGAGCTCTCCATTGGGGTAGATGATACATACGATTACCAGAAGCTGAATGCCCTGGAAGAACAGATTAACCAGGAGCTGGTTGCCCAACAAATGCCTTTTATAACCATGCTGGGCGGGCACGGCGGGTATGGCATCCAGTGGATTTTAGGTGACAGCCAGATTTACCGTTCTGCTATTGGTGTCTATACATTTAGTGGCACGCCCATCGAACAGGTGTATGCTCCTGATTTGGTTGGCATCCAGCAAGGCATTTGGGATGATGAATATGCCGGTTATCTTGTTGACAATTCTGCACCTTTTGCCGTTGCGGATAAAAACGGTACAATTTTAACCGATTTCGACTACCAGGATGCCTGCATGGCCGGTGAATCTTTAATCGCGGTAAAGGATGCAGCCGGTAACTGGGGATATTGCGACCAAAGCGGTGCTTTAGTAATCCCCTGCATTTATCAGCCGCAGATGAGTTTGTCCATCATGAACGAAACTGTTGAATATCCTTACGCGGACTTATCCGGCATGGTAGTTGTGAAAACCCAATCCGGACAAAAGCTAGTTCTGGATGTTTACGGCAATGAGATGATTTCCGCTGGACAATATGAAGATTTAGCCCCCGCGCGTGATGGCTGCGTATGGGCAAAACAGAATGGCCTTTGGGGCTTGCTGCAAGTACAGGATTATACCGAAAACAATGCCAACGTTATTCTGCCGGATGGATGCGTTGCACCAGATGTAACGCTTAGCCGAATTGATAGCCTTTGTACCTACACCACTGCTGATCATGGGCTGGTTATGCGTAAAGGTCCCGGTACAAATTATGAAAAAATGGATAGTATCCCCTACGGTATCATCGTATGGGAATGCGGCTATAGCAGCAATGTGCCTGACTGGGTTGTTGTATATTACAATGGGATTTATGGTTGGGTCAGTGATGAATACTTGGCTACCACTATTTATTCCACCAGTAAATAATAAATAAAAAGCAGGTGTTCATGTAGAAACGATATCGTCCTCCACATGAATACCTGCTTTTTATAGCTTCTTTTATTATACCTGTTCTGTGCCGCTATTTGTCTCTGTATGAAATAAATAGCCGCTATATGCATTTGAATGAAGTGTTCTGTTTGTTTGCTTTTTTACCTAAAAGAATCGCGTAGGAGGCTCTCTTAACTAAAGAGCCGACCTCTCACACCACCGTGCGTACCGACCGGTACACAGCGGTTCAACCGCATAAGTGCAAGGACTCGTAGTAGCGCCTGAGGATACTAAAATATCCTGCTTCTGCGAGTCTTTCGTTTGCAATGGAACCTTTTAATACAGGACTACCGGCGATACGCCAATACCCCAGTCTAGAATTGCCCCACTGGTACTATTCCAAAATTCTTCGTTTGAGTTTCATTACTCATCGATATAATCTTTATCGAACCACTCGCCTAGCGAGTGGTTTTAGACATACAAAAAAAGCACCTTAGCTTACGCTATGGTGCTTTTCCTGGTGACCCGTGCGGGAATCGAACCCACGTTAACGGCGTGAGAGGCCGCTGTCTTAACCGCTTGACCAACGGGCCATAATAAAAAAGAGAAGCCGGCATCTACCTATTTTCACAGGCCGTTTCCAGCCAACTATCTTCGGCACAAGTGAGCTTAACTTCTGTGTTCGGAATGGGAACAGGTGGTTCCTCACCGTCATCGACACCGGCCATTCCTGACCAACGTCAGCTTCTCTTTCTTAGAAGGCATATACCTTCAAAACTGAATATCGAACTGCTTTCAGCAAATGAAGTATCAATCGAAAATGGGGTCAAGCCCTCGACCTATTAGTACACGCTTGCTCAATGACTCACGCCACTTACACATTGTGCCTATCAACCTTGTAGTCTTCAAGGGGTCTTACCTGATTGTCTCAGTGGGATATCTTATCTTAAGGCCGGCTTCACGCTTAGATGCTTTCAGCGTT